>ERZ827520.999-NODE-999-length-37545-cov-3.995545_pt1 | contig 37545 bp, 30 predicted proteins | sample MGYA00519581_ERZ827520 | MGnify/ENA primary metagenome ERZ827520 (study PRJEB31778, sample SAMEA3449339) | human gut metagenome | biome: human gut; feature: human-associated habitat; material: faeces | place: United Kingdom | collected 2010/2012 ...
AGCATTTCTCGCTTGCGCCGCCGGAGAACGCCGGCAAAGCATTCAGCTGGGCGGCGCTATGGTAAAATGATATGGGGGAGAAATATCCCACCGTCCGGCACGTTTCCTCTGAGCAAACCGATAGGTATCTCACCCGACCTCCCAACCCCGTTTTTAACTTAATTTAAGGTTCGGCGGGTATGCTGGACGCAGAATGGATGAATAGTAATCAGCAAAATGGATAACGCAGCGTATCTCAAAGGAGGGAATGGTATGCGGCTTCTGATCGCGGAGGATGAGCGGGAGCTGGCGAACGCGCTGGCGGCGATCCTTCGGCACAGCCATTATTCGGTGGACGCCGTATACGACGGCGAGGACGCGCTGGACTATGCGCTCACCCAGAATTACGACGGCCTTATTCTGGATATCATGATGCCGAAGCGGGATGGGCTGTCGGTGCTGGCGGAACTCCGCCGGCAGGGGGTGGACACGCCGGTGCTGCTGCTCACCGCTAAATCCGAGATCGACGACCGGATCGCCGGGCTGGACACCGGCGCGGACGACTATCTGACTAAGCCCTTCGCTATGGGAGAGCTGCTGGCCCGCATCCGCGCGATGACCCGGCGGAAAGCCGCCTTCACCCCGGACGTGCTCTCCTTCGGCAACATCCGGCTGGATCGGCAGAGCTTCGCGCTGTCCGGCGATACGGCCTCGTTCCGGCTGAGCAATAAGGAGTATCAGATGATGGAAATGCTGATGCGTTCCCCCGGCCGGGTAATCTCCACCGAACAGTTTATGGAGCGAGTCTGGGGGTACGATTCCGACGCGGAGGTCAACGTGGTCTGGGTCTATATCTCCTACCTGCGAAAAAAGCTGGCCGCGCTGAACGCGTCGGTCGCTATCAAGGCGACCCGGGGCCTGGGCTATTCGCTGGAGGAAACCCCATGATTAAAAAACTACAGCGAAAATTCGTCCTGATTGCCATGGGCTCCCTGTTTCTCGTGATCGTGGCGCTGATCGGCACGGTGAACGTCGTCAACCTGTACCAGATAAACAAGAAGGCGGACAGCCTGCTCACCCTCCTTACGGAAAACGGCGGCCGTTTCCCCGAAATGCAGAAGGGCGGCCACCAGCCGCCGAAGGACCGGCTTGACATATCCCCTGAGACCCCGTTTGAAACCCGGTATTTTGTGGCGACCGCCGACGAAAACGGCCGGATTCTCCAGATCGACACCGGACATATCGCCGCCGTTTCCTCCGCCGACGCACGGGAATACGCGGAGAAGGTGCTGGCGGGCAGGCGGACGTCCGGCTATGAAAAGTCCTACAAATATCTGGCCTCGTCCACCGCCTCCGGAACCCTCCTTATTTTTGTGGACTGCGGCAGCCAGCTGCGCTCGGCCTTTTCCTTCTTCATCAGCTCCTGCGGGGTGGCGCTTTTAAGTATGCTGACGGTGTTCCTGCTGGTGACGATTTTTTCCCGCCGGGCGATCCAGCCGGTGATCGAAAGCATGGAAAAGCAAAAGCAGTTCATCACCGACGCAGGCCACGAAATCAAAACCCCGCTGGCGATCATTTCCGCCAACACCGACGTGCTGGAGCTGAACAACGGGCCGAGCGAATGGACAGACAGCATCCGGAACCAGACCAAGCGGCTGGACGGGCTGGTGAAAAACCTGCTCGCCCTTTCCCGGCTGGAGGAGGGGACCGCCTCCCTGGTGTTCACGGAGTTTTCGCTCAGCGACGCGGTATGGGACGCGGCCGCTCCCTTTGAAACCCTGGCCGGGGCCCGGGGAAAGCATTTCGAGCTCTGCATTCAGCCCGACATCACCCTGTGCGGGGATGAAGGCGGCGTCCGGCAGCTGGTGTCCATCCTGGCCGACAACGCCGTCAAATACGCCGACGGGCCAGGACAAATCCACATTTCGTTGGAAAAAAGCGGGAAGGCGGCGGTGCTGCGGGTGGATAACTCCTGCATCGAGCCGCCCGCGGGAAACTTGAACCGCCTGTTCGACCGCTTCTACCGCGCCGACTCCTCCCGGACGAGGGAGACCGGCGGGTATGGAATCGGCCTGTCCATCGCCCGCGCCATCGTGGAGGCCCACAAAGGAAAAATCATTGCCAAAACGGAAAACCAGACCATCTCCTTTATCGTGACACTGTAACGGGCGTCGGTACGCAGACGACCGTCAGCAACAGGAAACGCGCCGCAAATTCTTTTGCGGCGCGTTTCCTTGTATTGATACGAATTTCCCTCTCCGGCTGCGAGCAGGGCAGGACGGCGGGAGACTCCAGCCTTTGTGTTAAAGCCCGGTTAAAAAAGTGCGGAAATTTAAAGTTCGTTTTAGGTCGCGGGCGTATGCTGTAGACAATGGAGAGGGGAATCCCTGTCCCGCTCTCCCATCGCTCGACGCAAGGAGGCTACCCTATGCCTATTCAGGACGTATTTCAGCGATATGAAAAAAAGTACCTGCTGAGTGAAAGCCAATACCGCCATATCCGCCGCCGGCTGGAGGACTACCGGATGGTTCCCGACCAGTACGGTAAAAGCACCATCTGCAACATCTACTTCGACACCCCCGACCACCGGCTTATCCGCCGCTCACTGGAAAAACCAGTGTATAAGGAAAAGCTCCGGCTGCGCAGCTACGGCGTGCCGGCCGCCGATGACGCCGTCTTTGTGGAGCTGAAGAAAAAGTACAAGGGCGTGGTATACAAGCGGCGGGCGGAGCTTTCCCTGCGGGACGCGGCCGCGTATCTGTACGACCGCCGCCCCGCGCCAGCCTCCACCCAGATTCTGCGGGAGATCGACTGGTTCCTCGATTTCTATTCCTCGCTGGGCCCGGCAATGGCGATTTCCTATGACCGGATCGCGCTGGCCTGCGCAGAAAAGCCCGGCCTGCGGGTTACCTTTGATAAAAACATCCTCTGGCGGGACGACCGGCTGTTCCTTGACGAGGGGATCGGCGGGAACGCCCTGCTGGAGCCGGGGCAGCGGCTGATGGAGCTGAAGATTCCCGGGGCGATGCCGCTCTGGCTGGCCGATATTCTGGATGAAGCCGCCGCCTTTCCCACCTCCTACTCCAAATACGGCGCGGCATACCAGCAGATGCTCGGTTGGGATAATGACCGGTTCCGTCCGAAAGGCGATCCGAAAGGGGCGATGTTCTGTGCTTAACGAAATCTTTTCCAGCGTCCTGTCCACCAGTACAACCGCCAGCGCGCCCGCGGTAGGGGACATCCTGCTCTGTCTGGCGGCCTCCCTGGTTCTGCGCTGATCTACACCTTCCGCAACTATTACACCAAAAGCTTTGTAATCACGCTGGCACTGATGCCGGCGGTCGTTCAGATGGTCATCATGCTGGTAAACGGAAACCTCGGGACCGGGGTTGCGGTCATGGGGGCGTTCGGCCTGGTTCGCTTCCGTTCGGTTCCCGGCGGCGCGCGGGAGATCGGCGGCATTTTTCTCGCCATGGCGGTGGGGCTGGCAACCGGGATGGGATATCTCGCAGTGGCGGGGCTCTTCGTCCTGGTGCTGGGCGGCGCCACCCTGCTCTACACCCTCACCCGCTTCGGCGAGCAGAAGCCGCAGAAGGAGCTGAAGATCACCATTCCCGAGAGCCTCGACTATACCGGCGTATTCGACGACCTGCTGGAGGAATACACCAGCCAATGGGAGCTGTATCAGGTGCGTACCACCAACATGGGCAGTCTGTACAAGCTCGACTACCGCATCATCCTCAAAGACCCCGCCAAAGAAAAGGCGCTGATCGACCAGCTCCGCTGCCGGAACGGCAATCTCGAAATCTCCTGCGGGCGGGTTGCCGCCGAAAATGACATCCTGTAAAAGGCGGACAGCCGGTCGACAGATGCACTTTTTAACCAGTGAAAAACTCTTGCCGGGCCAAAGCTCGACATTTTCTGAAGAAACACGTTTTTCAACTTTCAGATTATTTGTGCCTTTCCTTTGCCGGAAGGCACGGAAAGGCATGTGATTGTCATGCGTATTCGACAAACTGGAAAATACCGTCTGGCCGCCGGAATGGTCGCCCTGCTTCTGGCGTTCTCCATGACCGCCTGTAAGGCAACCGGCCGGGAAAGCGCCGGTTCCTCCGGCACGGAAGGAAGCGGCGGCTCCAGCAGCGCAACGGCTTCGACCGGCACAGCGGTCTCCTCCGCCGACATCGATCTGGAATTCACCGCCCGGGACCTGGAGGTGGGCTATGAGGAGAGCGCCGCAACCAAAATCTCGCTGGACGGAAACAGCGCCTCCATCACCGGCAGCGGCGCTTCCGAGACGGGAGGGGCGGTTACGATTACCGCCGCGGGCTCCTATGTGGTGTCCGGCTCGCTGGACGACGGGCAGCTTGTGGTGAACGCGGGGGAAAACGATAAAATCCAGATCATTCTGAACGGCGTTTCCATCCACTGCGAGGATCACGCCGCCCTCTATATCAAGCAGGCCGACAAGGTGTTTCTCACCCTGGCGGAAGGCTCGGACAACACCCTGACGGACGGAACAACCTATACCCTGAACGCCGACGACGACAGCAACGTGGACGGGGTGATCTTCAGCAAAGCCGACCTGACCATCAACGGCGGCGGCTCCCTGACCGTCACCGCAAGCTACAAGCACGGTATCGTGTCCAAGGACGATCTGGTGATCACCGGCGGCGTGATCACCGTCACCGCCAACGGGCAGGGCCTGAACGGCAAGGACTGCGTGAAGATCAGGGACGGCGTTTTCACCCTGGACACCCAGTCGGACGGCATTCAGTCGGATAACACGGAGGACGCCTCCCGCGGATATATCTACATTGCCGGCGGTCAGTTTACCATCACAGCGGAGACCGACGCCATCCAGGCAGAAACGGTTCTCCGGGTCGACGGCGGGGCCTTCACCCTGTCCACCGGCGGGGGCAGCGCCAACGCCAGCACCGATGCGGGCGGAAACGACCGGCCCGGCTGGGGAAACTGGGGCGGCTTCGGCGGCCAGGGCGGCTTCGGCGGCCAGGGCGGCCGGGACGACGCCGCGGCCACCACGACCAATAACGCCAGCGCCAAAGGGCTGAAAGCCGGTTCCGAGCTGATCGTAAACGGTGGAACCTTCTCCATGGATTCCTCCGACGACGCGGTTCACTGCAACGGAGCTGTAACGATTGCCGGCGGCACGCTCTCCCTGTCCTCCGGAGACGACGGCGTTCACGCGGACGACGCGCTGCTGGTCAGCGGCGGGAGCATCGACGCCACAAAAAGCTATGAGGGGCTGGAGGGCGCCAGCATTACCATTACCGGCGGGACGATCTCCGTCGTCGCCAGCGACGACGGCCTGAACGCGGGAGGCGGGAGCGACGGCTCCTCCCTGGGCGGCCGTCCGGGCCAGAACGGCTTTGCCGCGGACAGCCGCTATTTCATCCGGATCTCCGGCGGGACGATCCGCGTCAACGCCGGCGGGGACGGCATCGACTCCAACGGTTCCCTGACGGTGGAGGGCGGCGAGACCTACGTCAGCGGCCCGACGGACAGCGGGAACGGCGCGCTGGATTATGAAACCGAGGCTACTATAACCGGCGGAATCATCGTGGCGGTGGGAAGCGCCGGCATGGCGGAAGGCTTCTCCTCTTCCTCTACCCAGTGCTCCCTGCTGTACAACCTCTCCTCCTCCGCGCAAGGCGGCGGCGCTGTCACCCTGACCGACGCAAACGGGAACGTGCTGGCCTCCTTTATCCCGGAGAAAACGTATCAGTCGGTGGTGATCTCCGCCCCGGGTATGGCCGTGGGAGACACCGTGACCCTGAAAACCGGCAGCCAGTCAAATACCGTTACCCTGACCTCGGTCGTCACCTCCAACGGCGGCGGGGGTATGGGAGGCGGTATGGGCGGCCGGCCCGGCGGCATGGGCGGCGGAGGCCGTGGCGGTATGTGATCCGGATCGCCCGGATACAAAAATCTCCCTTCGGCTGAAAGCCGAAGGGAGATTTTTCTTTTCCTTCATTTTACCGAAGTCTTATGCGTCAGCAGCCAGCGGGCAACCAGCAGCAGGGCGATTCCCACCGCCACGTCCACAAAAACGCTGCCTATCCCGATCGTCGCCAGCTCCGACAGGGAGTTGCCGGTATATCCGGCGCCGAGCATATCCAGCATGCTTTGCGATACCCATTCGGCCCCCGATGCACCAAACTGTATTCCCAGCGGAATCAGCAGCATCCCGGCCAGCTCCAGCAAGCTGACCGCAAAATTCGTGATAAAGAAAAACAGCACCGAAAAGACCACGTTGTTCCGCAGGAAGGGGCGGGTGTTGGCAAAAGCCACAGCGAAATACAACTCCCCGAGGAAGGCCAGCAGCTGGGCGGCCCCCACCACCGCCACATACAGCAGCAATGCTCCCTGCCCCCGGGTTTCATTGCCGAACACGATCGCCCAGATTGAACCGAGGTCGGAGCCGCTTATCCAGAGACAGCCCACAAGCGCGGCGACCGCCGCGAGTATACCGATGAGCATCCAGCCATAAGCCGCAATCGCCTTGGCCAGCAGCAGCGTCCCCTTACCGACCGGCAGGGTCTGGGTCAGGTAGCCTTCCGCTCCAAACAGCCCCTTGAAGCACCGCAGGATCACCAGCACCAGGGTCATGAGGACCGCCGCGACGCCGCCGACGGCCAGCAGGATGGACAGAAAGAGCTGAATCTGGAAAATTCCGATCGCCCTGGCCAGCAGGCCGAGTAAAAACGCGCTGACCATTCCCAGATACACGATCGGCAGCAGCCGCAGCCCCGCCTTCATCTCGTATTTCAAAAGCTTGCCTAGCATCGGAACACCTCCCGGAAATACTCGTCCAGCGACCGGCCGGTCCTCTCCCGCAGGGAATCGGCGCTCTCACACGCCAGCAGCCGGCCATAATCCAGCAGCACAATGTCGTCGAAAATCCGCTCCACATCGTAGATCAGATGGGTAGACAGCAGGACGGAGGCGTTTTCACTGTAATTGCCCAGGATAATATCCAGGATAGAGTCCCTCGCCGCCGGGTCCACCCCGCTGAGCGGTTCGTCCAGGATATACAGCTTTGCCGCCCGGGACATCACCAGGATCAGCTGCAGCTTTTCCTGCATTCCCTTGGACATGGTTTTCAGCTTCATTTTTGGCTCCAGCCGGAACCGTCCCAGCAGCTCGTTCGCCTTAACGCGGTCGAAATCCGCGTAAAAATCCGCGAACATCGCCACGGCGTCCTCTGCCCGGATTCCTTCCTCAAGGTAGGTCTTTTCCGGCAGATAGGAAACCACCGATTTGGTGTATATTCCCGGTGGATGCCCGTCGATCGAGACAACGCCCTGATAATCCCCGATCAGGCCGGCCAGAATCTTAAACAGGGTGGTTTTCCCGCAGCCGTTCGGGCCCACCACGCCGACAATCCGGCCGCTGTCCACCGACAGCGTCAGATCGTTCAAAACCGGGAGTCGATCATACGCTTTGGTCAAACGCCGAATCTCCAGTAACGCGCTCATCGGTCTCATCATCCTTTCCTTCCAAACACCGTTCCGGCGTCGTTTCTTTGATCCCTTCTCCGGCAAGTCCGAAAACGGCTTCGCCTTCCGGCGCAAACGCGCGCTCCAGCAGCCGCCGGACCTCCCCGTCGGAATACCCCATCTGCACCATCCGTTTTCGGAAGGCGGCGACCTCCCCGCGGGCCATCTCGTCCCGGACGGCTGTGATACGGTCCTCGTCCCGGGTAACGTACCGGCCGGAGGTTCGTTCGCTGAACAGCAGGCCCTCCCGCTCCAGCTCGGCGAGGGAGCGCTGCATGGTGTTGGGATTCACCCCGAACTCCAGCGCCAGGTCCCGAACCGGCGGCACGCGGTCTCCCGCCCGCCATTCGCCCGCAACAATCTTCCGGCGCACCCGGTCCATGATCTGGAGATAAATCGGTTGGTTGTTGTCATACGGTTCCCGCACGTCCACACGATCACCTCTGTATCATTGTATTAATTATCTAATACAATGATACACGTTTTTTTCGATTTGTCAAGGGCGATACGTATGCCCGTAAAAAAATTTTTCTGTCCGGCCGGAAAATCGACGGAATCGCTTGAAGCGATTCCGCAAAAGAAAGCGCGCCCCGCTCTGTATAAATCCGGGATTCCGCGGAAAAATAGGGCTATTCCATCATGATTCAGAGGAGTGTTTTACCATGGAGGTTACCGGACAGGAATACCGGCAGATGAATAAGCAGTCGGCCCCGAAATCCCCGGTGCTGAAAAACTGCATCAAGGCGTTCATCGCAGGCGGACTGATCTGCGCGCTCGGCCAGGTAATCGTAAACCTGGTGCAGAACGCCGGAATGGAGCTCAAGGACGCGCGGCTGGTCTGCTCCATCACCCTGATCGCCGCCAGCGCCATCCTGACGGCGTTCAACGTGTACGACAACATCGCCAAGCACGCGGGAGCGGGCACGCTGGTACCGATTACCGGCTTTGCCAACTCCATCGTTTCTCCCGCCATCGAATTCAAGAGCGAAGGGCTGGTGCTGGGACTGGCGGCCAAGATGTTCACCATTGCGGGGCCGGTGCTGGTATACGGCATCACCGCTTCCATCCTGTACGGCCTGATTCTCAATCTGATCAAGCTGTTTCAATAGCAGGCCGACGGAAATTCCTGTATTTTATTTGTATTATAAAAGAAAGGCGTGGAAACGATGCCGGAACGCAAAGGACAATACACGGTGGCTCTCTCCTCCCGGCCGACCATCCTCGGTTACGCGGCGGTGGTGGGGAAGCGGGAGGGCGAAGGCCCCCTCGCGCGGTATTTCGATATGATCTTTGAGGACACCACTCTGGGCGAAAAAACCTGGGAAAAGGCGGAAAGCGCCCTTCAGCGGGAGGCGTTCACCCGGGCGGTCAATAAAGCCGGGATGTCCCCCTCCCAGCTCAATTACCTGTTCGCAGGCGACCTGCTGAACCAGAGCATTGCCTCCACCTTTGGACTGCGGGAGTACGGGGTGCCCCTGCTCGGCCAGTTCGGCGCCTGCTCCACCATGGCGCAGACTCTGGCCCTGTCGGCGATTTTTGTGGACAGCGGCGCGGCCGACCTGTGCTGCGCCGTCACCTCCTCCCATTTCTGCGCGGCGGAGCGGCAGTTCCGTTTCCCGCTGGAATACGGCGGGCAGCGGCCCCAGACGTCCCAATGGACGGCGACCGCCTCCGGCGCAGCGGTGGTCGGGATGGGCGGCAGCGGGGTGCGGATCGCCGACGTGACCATCGGCTGCATCACTGACCTCGGGATTACCGACGCAAACAACATGGGAGCGGCAATGGCCCCGGCCGCCGCCGAAACCCTCGCCTCCTTCTTCCAGGACACCGCCACCCGGCCGGACGACTACGACCTGATTATCACCGGCGACCTCGCCGCGGTGGGGAGCGATCTGCTCCGCCAGCTCAGCGAACGGAAGGGTTACCCGCTCGGGGCAAACTACACCGACTGCGGGCTGCTGATCTATGACCGGAGCAAGCAGGACGTCCACGCCGGCGGGTCGGGCTGCGGCTGCTCGGCGGCGGTGCTCTGTTCCTATATTCTGGGGAAGATGGAGCGGGGCGAACTGAACAGCGTTCTGTTCGTCGGCACCGGCGCGCTGATGTCCCCCACCTCCTCCCAGCAGGGGGAAAGCATCCCCGGCATTGCCCATCTGGTCCACCTGGTGGCGGGCTGACCGACGACCGGCAATGCGCACGCCGCGGATCTTTTTCGTCCGAACGCGGCTGCTTTTCGCCGTTTCTTGCCTCTTTCCGCCTCTTCCTGCCCCTTTCTGCCCCTTTTTGCCTTTCCCAGAGAACCAATCTATCGGCGATAAATTTTTCCGTTTTGATGAAAGGGCAATCCCTTTCCCCCACAAATCCTTCATAGCGCGAGCGGGCGGGGACGGCAGACAGCCGTTCCCGTCCCTTTTTATATGGAGAAAACGTGCATGGCCTTTTTTCGCCTGTGAAAAACCGTCACGACAAAACCCGGAGCGCCGTGCTTCCCCGAAAGAAAATATTGTTTTTTTGTATTGACAAGCACCCATATCTTGATTATAATTGACCGCGGACGCAAAAATTACCACAATATATAGTGTTCACCTTTCCACCGAAGCAGTGGAAAGGTGTTGAAAAGTTGAAAGAGGAGGCCGTTCCCATGATCACCACCATTGTCAAGCGCGACGGGCGCACCGCTGCATTCGACACAGAGAAAATCGCCAGCGCGATTTATAAAGCGGCGCAGGCCATCGGAGGGCACGATTACCAGACGTCCCAGAACCTGGCCGGCCAGGTCGTGGAGGAGCTTTCCTCCGTCACGGGCGGAAAGGCGCCGACCGTCGAACAGGTACAGGATACCGTGGAAAAGGTGCTGATCGAAAACGGCCACGCCCGCACCGCGAAGGAATTCATCCTCTACCGGGCGGAGCGTTCCCGCGTACGGGAGATGAACACCCGGCTGATGAAAACGCTGGAGGACCTGACCTTTAAAGACGCCAGCGAAAACGACGTGAAGCGGGAGAACGCGAACATCGACGGCGACAGCCCAATGGGCACCATGTTGAAATACGGTTCCGAAAGCGCGAAGCAGTTCTATGAGATGTTCGTGCTCAACCCGAAGTATTCGGAAGCCCACCGCAACGGGGATATCCACATCCACGACCTGGATTTTCTGACCCTGACCACCACCTGCTGCCAGATCGACCTCGACCGGCTGTTTGAAGGCGGCTTTTCCACCGGCCACGGCTTCCTGCGGGAGCCGAACGACATTGCCAGCTATTCCGCGCTTGCCTGCATCGCCATCCAGTCCAACCAGAATGACCAGCACGGCGGGCAGAGCGTGCCGAATTTCGATTACGCCATGGCCAAGGGCGTGGCCAAGACCTACCGCCGCGTCTACCGCCAGAACCTTGCCCGCGCGCTGGAGCTGCTGACCGATACCGAAGACGGCGCCGCCGCCGCCGAGGCGATCATGAACGAGGCGGTCGAACGCTGCGGCGTGTCGCCGGTGCTGGCCGACGATAACGGCTACCGCGAAGCGGAGACCGACGTGCTGGCCGAGCGGCTGGACCTCGCCACCGCCGGGAAAATCCAGAAGTTCATCCGCCGCCGCGCCGTCCAGGAAACCGACCGCGCCACCTACCAGGCGATGGAGGCGTTCGTACATAACCTGAACACCATGCACTCCCGCGCCGGCGCGCAGATTCCTTTCAGCTCCATCAACTATGGGCTGGATACCTCTCCCGAAGGCCGGATGGTCATGAAGAACGTCCTGCTCGCCACCGAGGCGGGGCTGGGCAGCGGCGAGACGCCCATTTTCCCCATCCACATCTTCAAGGTGAAGGACGGAATCAATTACAACGAAGGAGAGCCGAACTACGACCTGTTCAAGCTGGCCTGCCGGGTGAGCGCAAAGCGCCTGTTCCCGAATTTCTCCTTCATTGACGCGCCCTTTAACCTCAAGTATTACCGCGAGGGCGACCCGAACACCGAAATCGCCTACATGGGCTGCCGCACCCGCGTGATGGCCAATACCTACGATCCCACCCATGAGGTGGTGTTCGGCCGCGGCAACCTCTCCTTCACCTCGATCAACCTGCCCCGGATCGCCATCCGCAGCCACGGCAGCGTGGAATGGTTCTTCGAGGACCTCGACCGCAAGATCGACCTGGTGATCGGCCAGCTGCTGGAGCGGTTCGAAATCCAGTGCAAGAAAAAGGTGCGCAACTATCCCTTCCTGATGGGCCAGGGCATCTGGATTGATTCGGACAAGCTGGGGCCGGACGACGAGGTGCGGGAGGTGCTGAAGCACGGCACCCTGACCCTCGGCTTCATCGGTCTGGCGGAATGCCTGAAGGCTCTGATCGGCGCTCATCACGGCGAATCCCGCGAGGCGCAGAACCTCGGGCTGGAGATCGTCGGCTACATGCGCAAGCGGATGGACGAGGCGAGCAAGAAGTACGGGCTGAACTTCTCCCTGATCGCCACTCCGGCGGAGGGCCTATCCGGCCGCTTTGTCCGGATTGACAAGGAAAAGTACGGCGTCATCCCCGGCGTAACCGACCGGGAATACTATACCAACTCCTTCCACGTCCCGGTGTATTACGACATCAACGCTTTCGACAAGATTGCGATTGAAGCGCCGTACCACGAGCTGACCAACGGCGGCCACATCACCTATGTGGAGCTGGACGGCGATCCCTGCACCAACCTGGACGCCTTCGAATCGGTGGTTCGTGCGATGAAGGAAGCCGGGATCGGCTACGGCTCGGTCAACCATCCCGTGGATCGCGACCCGGTCTGCGGCTACACCGGCATCATCGAGGATACCTGCCCGAAATGCGGACGGCACGAAGGAGACGGCCAGCCGAACTTCGAGCGGATTCGCCGGATCACCGGCTACCTCGTCGGTACCCTCGACCGGTTCAATAACGCCAAATACGCCGAGGTGCAGGATCGCGTGAAGCATTCCCTCGGCACCGGCAAGGGCGAAATGGAGCATATCTGAGCCGTTCTCCATTCCCCCTGTATCTTCCGGAAATTCACAGACAGGCCGGCGGGGCGTCTTCCCGACCGGCCTGTTTTTCCGGAAAGAGCCTGGCAAAGGAGCCGTAAAGGCGGCCCGCATTTCAGGTCCTCCCCCCTTCTTCCGCGCCAATGTTCCAGAAAAGGAGCTTGTTTATGTCCCTTTCTCCCTCTTCAATCTCTTCAGCCTCTTCCACCTCTCCTACCTCTTCTACCTCTTCTACCTCTTCTACCTCTTCCCTTCCCGAATCCATCCGGCTCGCGGGGGTAATCCGCGAGTCCATCGTGGACGGTCCCGGCATCCGCTTTGTGGTGTTTACCCAGGGCTGTCCCCACCACTGCCCCGGCTGCCACAACCCCGGCACCCACGACCCGGCCGGCGGTTATGACAGTCGGATCGACAACCTCGTTGCGGAATTCCGGAAAAACCCGATGCTCAAGGGGATCACCCTGTCCGGCGGCGACCCCTTCGCACAGGCGGCCGCCTGCGCCTCGCTGGCTCGGCGTATTCACGCGCTGGGGAAGGACGTGATTACCTTCACCGGCTACACCTTTGAGCGTCTGCTGGAGGGCGCGGACGGAGACAACGCCTGGCGGGAGCTGCTGGAGGAAACCGATATTCTGATCGACGGGCCCTTTCTCCTTGCGGAAAAGACCCTCACTCTCCCCTTCCGCGGCTCCCGGAACCAGCGGATGCTGGACGTTCCCGCTTCCCTCCAACGGGGCGAGGCGGTGGAGCTCCCCGGAACAGCGGCGCACGAGCAATAAAACGGGCTTGCCGCATATAGCCCAAGCGGCGAAACAACACGGCTTCGCGTCGTATAACCACGGAATGCGGGCCGCAAGCTGTGGTCCGCACGCGGCTTTTCCAAAGAGAGGGGCGTATGCAAAGTAAAACATTTTGCATACGCCCCTCTCTCTTTTATCGACGGTTGTTCATTGCCTCGCTCATCAGCCGAACCCCGAAACGGACGCCGGCGGCATAGGCGCGGGCGTTTTCTCCCGCCGTCAGGTCTCCGTGGAGGTCGAGAAGCCTCTGGACGCCTGCTGCGGTCTCCGCATCCAGCCCGTGCAAAAGCCGCCCGGCCTCCTCGCAATACCGGCGATATTGCCCCTTTTGATTGGAAGAAAGCGAATCCGCCAAATCGTCCGGCATATAGCCGCCGGAATAGAGCTGCTCCAACAGAGTGTGTTCCATACCTACGCCCTCCTTTCTTGCCATAATACACCACTTATGGTGTAAAAGTCAATACTCCCTTTTCATTTGCCTATAATTCTAGGTAAAGGGAGTGGAGTATATGGAACGATATCTTGAGATTATTCGGGAACTGAGAGAAGATCGGCGATATACGCAAAAAGAAATTGCTGAAAAATTAGGAACCACCCAGCAAGTCTATTCCCGTTATGAGAATGGTATTAATAATATTCCCATACGTCACATTCTGAAGCTTTGTGACATTTATCAGGTGTCTGCGGATTTTCTGCTGGGTCGTACAGAGAAAAAATAAACGCCCAGAAAAGCTAAACCCAGCATCTGGGGAAAGCGATTTTCCTCGGCAGGCAAAAAAAATCTGTTTTCGCCCGCCATGTTTTGTCAAACATAGAACGCACAGCCGCGGCGTTCCGCCTTTTTCTCTCCCCGACGGTCTTGCCTGCGGCGGCAAACCGCGTTATAATTATTTTCGCTGCCGACGATTGCCGACGAGTCCAAAAGCCACGATAAGGGGGAGCATCTATGGCCGAATCCACTTACCGGCTCCAGCTTCCGCCGGGCTACGCCCCGGCGCTGGATATTCTGGAGACCGAAAAAGCCATTAAATTTCTGAAGGACGCCTTTGAGGCCGAGCTGGCTCAGGCGCTGCACCTGACGCGGGTTTCCGCACCGCTGTTCGTCCTGCCCGAAACCGGGCTGAACGACAACCTGAACGGGGTGGAGCGTCCGGTTTCCTTCGATATCCGTTATCAGGACGGTCAGGTGGCCGAGATCGTGCATTCACTGGCAAAATGGAAGCGCTTCGCCCTGCAGCGGTATGGCTTTGCCCCTGGGACCGGGCTGTATACCGACATGAACGCCGTCCGCCGGGACGAGATCACCGACAACGTCCATTCCCTGTATGTCGACCAGTGGGACTGGGAGCGGGTAATCACCGCCGACCGCCGTACCCCCGACTTTCTGAAGCATATCGTGCGGAAAATCTACGGCGTGTTCCTCCGTACGCAGGAGCGCATCGGGGAACAATATCCGCAGCTGGCGGCCGGGCTGCCGCCGGAGGTGACCTTCCTCACCACGCAGGAGTTGGAGGATCGCTGGCCCTTGCTGAGCGCCGCCGACCGGGAGACCGCCGCCGCCAGGGAACACGGCGCGGTTTTCCTGATGGGAATCGGCGGGAAGCTGCGTTCCGGCGTCCCGCACGACGGGCGCGCGCCGGATTACGACGACTGGAGCCTGAACGGCGACCTGCTATTCTATTATCCAGTGCTCGGCCAGGCGCTGGAGCTGTCCTCCATGGGCATCCGGGTGGACGCCGCCGCCCTTGCCGTCCAGCTGAAAGAGGCGGGATGCGAAGACCGCGCCGCCCTCCCCTTCCAGAAGGCGCTGCTGGCGGGCGAGCTTCCCCTCACCATCGGCGGGGGAATCGGACAGTCCCGGCTGTGTATGTTCTTCCTCCGGAAGGCCCATATCGGGGAGGTACAGGCCTCCGTCTGGCCGGAGGAAATGCACCGCGAGTGTGAGCAGGCGGGTATCCCGCTACTGTAGAGCGCACCGGAAACCGGGTTCCTGTTGACGAAAAAACGGGATGGCTTTTTTATAGCCATCCCGTTTTTGCCGCCGTCTGTTCCTACTCCGGCACGGCGCTCCCGTCGTCTGTATAGACAAGCTCCCGCCCCTCGCCGTGCTCCAGCACATAATCAACAAACCGCTTTGTTTTCTCCTTGCCGAGGAAAAACGCCTTGCCGGTATCCAGAATGTTGGTGGTAAGATAGCCGTCCTCCGTGACCGCCATACTGATGTTTTCATAGCCCAACAAAGGGATATTCACGCTGACGCTCATCACTGTCCGGAATTGGCGGGAATCATAGTCCGCCACCGCCGGAACCGCGGTATCCGACAGCAGGTATTCCCAGATGGTTTCCTGTTCCAGCCCGGTAAATTCCACCGTCGCGTAATTGCCGGCGGGCTTGCGGTACGTATACCATACCGTGCCGAACGACAGGTTGCCGCGCAGGCTGAGGTCCTCGATCAGCTGTCCCAGTGTTTCCGGCCGGTACCAGGAATTCACATAGACATAATACGCCGGATCCGTCTCCTGCCCTTCAAAGCGCAGGGCGATGGCGCAGCCTGTGGAAACGCCGGATATCTCAAAAACGGCGGCGGTGGTTTCATGGATGGCGTCGGTGTAGACATCCTCCCCCCGGAGCGCAGCCTTTCCCAGCTCCGAAGCGACGTACTCCGCGGAAATCCCGGTAACGCGGGAGGAATACCGGCTGCCGCCGAATTCCACCTCGCCGAACTGCTGGCTGATAGACCTTTCATCCCACCGAGGGATAACCGCGATCTCCCCCGTACTCGACCGATAGCCGCTGTCAACCGTCTTGATCGGCCAGCTCTGTCCGCGGCCTTTATTCAGCAACGGTACGGCCGCGACGGCAGCGGCGGCAACCAGGCACAGGCACGCGGCCATCGCGCCCCATTTCATCCAGCCGTTTCGATGCTTCCGCCCTCCCGCCTTCTCGCTGCGGCTGAGAATATCCTCGTCGATCGCTCCAAAGCTTTCGTATAGTTTTTCGCTGTTTTGCCGGTTTGTATTGTTCGTTGTTTTCACGGTAAGCCCTCCGTTTCGCATACCCATGTGCGCTTTTCAGACCAGATAACCTTCCTGTTTCAGATAGTTTTTCAGCTTTTGGCGGGTTCGGCTCAGAATCACCATGACGTTGTTTTCTGTCAATCCATACCGTGCCGCAATCTCTGCGACCGGCTCGGTGAAAAAGTATCTTCTCACAAAAACGCAGCGTTCCCGCTCCGCCAGCGTGCGTACAAAGCGGCCGACGCCCTGTTCCAGCTCCTTCGCAAAATAGGCGGATTCCGTATCCGTCCCATCGGCGAGACAGTCCTCCAGCTCATCCAATACGGCGGCGATTTCGCCCCCGCCGCGTTTGTACGCGGTTCTGGCCTTGTATTTGTTGAAGGCCAGGTTTCGCGTGATTTTTGCCAGAAACAGCCGAAGGTTCGCCGGCCTCTGCGGAGGAATCGAATTCCATGCCTGAAGCCAGGTATCGCTGACGCATTCCTCGGCGTCCTCCCGGCTGCCTAGGATATTCCTGGCGATGGCGCAGCAATAGGCGCCGTATACCGCATCGGTCTCCCGAACCGCATTTTCGTCTCTCTGCCAGTACAGGTCTATGATCCGGCGGTCGGCCACGGCGTCCCCTTCTTTCTGCTTCGATGAAAGGCCCTTTCACTATTATAAGACAACAAAACAAGGAAAACCTTACAAAGTTTTTGAAGACGCCGACGGATTTTTCTTCCGTGCTTTCCAGCGGCGCAAAAAATCAACACAAACACAATGCCCGCCGGGAAGGTTCCCGGCGGGCTTTTCGTGAATATTTCCTTGTCTTGCTTACTCCTTCGGGGGCAGGCATTCCAGCAGGGTGAGCTCCCCGCCGGTGCGGACGGCGCATTTTCCGGCCGCCGCGAAGGGCAGGAGGAAATAATCCCCCTTGCGGAGCTCCCGGCTCCAGCCGTCCTGCTCGATTACGCCGCCGCCTTCCCCCACCAGGAAGACCGCGGGGCCGACCGCCGGGCGGAACTCCCCGCCGTTCTTCAGCGTATGGCGGCAAAGGGAGAAGCAGGGGGTATCGTCGTACCCGATCAGCTGCTCCGAACAAACCGTGTCGGTTTCGGACAGCACGACGGGGGTCATCTTCCCCCGCTGCACCGCCTTCTCCCCCACCATCGAGTAGTCGAAGCAGGAGAGCGCGGTATCCTCGTCCAGTCCGATGAAGCGCTCATTTTCATCCAGATGGTAGTCCCCAAACCATTCCTCCGGCTGGATGGTGAAGTCGGTCGGCTCCTGTACCTCCAGCATCAGGCAGCCAGCGCCGATCGCGTGGACCATCCCGGCCGGGATCAGGTACACGTCCCCCTTCTCCACCGGGATAAAGTTGAGCAGGGAGGCCACCGCGTCCTTATCCGTTTCGCTGGCGTGGACCGCCGCCTTGAATTCCTCCTGCGTGACCGGGCGCTTGAAGCCGTATCCAATGGTCGCGCCCGGACGGGTATCCAGCACCAGCCAGGATTCGGTCTTGCCGTAGTTCACATGAAAATGCTCCCGGGAAAACGCCTTGGTGGGGTGGGTCTGGATCGGGAGGGTAACGGCGCTGTCCAGCGCCTTGACAAGGATGCCTACGTCCTTCCGGTCTCCCAGAACCAGCGCCGGCTCCGCTTCGATCAGCTCGTCGAGGTACACGTCGGTGCCCGCCACCCGGGAAACGCCCTCGTGCTCCCCTTCCGGGATTTTGTTCAGCGCCTTCACACTGGAGGCGATCCACTCCTCGGGGTGGTTATTGTCCGCAGCCGGGTCGCCGAACAGGGGATGGAACAGCGCTCCGCCCTGGTAGATGCGGAAAACACGGTTCCGTTCAAAGAAAATCGGACGGGACGCCAACGCTTTATATTGTTTACTCATCGTATATCTCCTCGCATTTCCTACTAAATGTTTGTCTTGTCAGCGTTGCTTACCGCTGTTGCGCCCGGCTGATAGCGGATAATCCTCTGCGCCTCAGCAATATTTGCCGCCGCGCCCGCCCCAACCAGCGCCGTGAGGGCCGCGCCATAAGCGGCCTCCTCCTGATGAACCGGGATGGACAGCGGAAGGCCGAAGCGTTCGGCGAACAGGGTCTGGAGCAGGCGGGTTTTCCGCAGTGCGTTCCCCGCCCCGACCAGCCGAACCGGCTTTTTCGGCAGATGGGGTTCCATTTCCCGGTAGAAGCCGTAAAGCTCCTCCACGATCCCCTCCAGCACGCCGAGGGTGAGGAAGCCGGGCCGGAAATTGTCCAGCCCCAGTCCCGCGACCCCGCCCCGCAGCGCGGGGTTCTGCCGGGCGCCGGAAAAACGGGTGTCCACCATCAGCCGGCCGGGCGTGTGCAGGCAGGCCTCCGCCTGCCGTTCCATCCCGTCGTAAAGGGACCCGACCGGCCCGCCGGCCAGCTCCGCAACCTCGCGGTAAAACTTCTCCAGCGCCGCGAACGCCCGCCCGCCGCAGAGGGAGGACCCCACCAGCAGGAACGAGCCGTCTACACAGGGACGGGCCTCCGCCGACGGGAGGGACGCCGGCTGAGGCGTCCAGACCGAAACCTGGCTGCCGGTGCCGACGTTCACCAGAATGCTGTCCTCCATCTCCCGCACGGCGCCGAGGAAGCTGGCCTGATTGTCCCCGATTGCGGGAGATACCGGGATGCCGTCCGCCGTTTTCCCCAGCAGCTCCCCGTCCAGAACCACGCTGGGGAAGAAGGCCGGGTCCAACCCCGCGCGTTCCATCACCGCCCGGTCGAAGTCGCCCCGCACGGCGTCCGTTATCCCCCAGCTCGCCGCATCGGAAAGGTGGAGGAGAGGGGTATGCCTTCGGGCCAGCCGCATCCCCAGATAGGCGTGGATGGTGCTGCCGGTAACGGCGTTTGCCGGTACCAGACCGTTTTGTCCATTATAGAAGTGGGTGACCGTGCCGTAGCCGGTCGCCAGCGGATAACCGCTGCGCGCCGACAGCGCCTGCACATAGCTCCGGCCGTCGGCCATGAGCTGATCGCCCCTCCCGTCCTGCCAGATAGTCAGAGGGGAAACCGGCTCCCCGTCCCGGTCGAGATACAGGATGCCGTGCATCTGGCCGGTCAGGCCAATCCCGCCGATGGGGGCGAACCGCGTCTTCAGGGCTTCGACCAATCCCAGCGCCAGCGCTTCGATCCGGCGGGGGTCCTGAAGCTTCTCCCACGGATGGGGGGAAGGCAGGAAAGAATCGTTTTTGACGGTTTCGCTGTGAAGGACTTCTCCCGTTTCGCCGTCCAGCGCCAGCGCGCAGAGGGTGGTGGTGCCGATGTCCAAGCCAATTACGCGCATGCAGAGAACTTCCTTTCCTGGGAAATATCAGAGCGAGGTGGAACAGGGATCCAGCCGGCGGATGATGTCGTTCTGGATCGCCGGGGACAGGTCGAGAAAGTTGACGAAGGTGCCGTGGATACGCATAATGTACACCCCGCTCGGCGCGTATTTTTTCGGGTCGGCCAGCACCTTGCGGAGCATCTCCGGCGTAGTGACGTTGACATAGAGGTAGAAGGGGGACAGTCCCTCCTGCGCCTCATTGAAGAACAGGGGCCGAATCACCCGATCACGGAATTCCATGCCCTTTTCCTCATAGGTCGCGCCCCGGAAATATTTCGGGTCGATCCCGAAGTGGGAGGCGTACCCGCCGTTCATCTTTTGGAAGGGGAGCCTCTGGGTGGAGAGGGTGCGGAAGCCCAGCCCGGACTGCGCGTCCCCATAGAAGGGGTCCACGCCGTAGTTGAGCATCTCCCGCGCCGGACGGCCGTCGGGAGTAGCCCCGACCCAGTAGCCGTACAACAGGTGGGTGGAGGGGGTGCTCCAGTCGGCGCGGAAGGCGTTGCCCAGGTAATTCCTCTTGGAACGGACGATATCGGAAATCCGGACGGCGACCTCCCGGGCCTCCTCGTCCGCCGTCGGGTCGTTGTTGCCGAATTTCGGGCAGGAAAGCAGGAACTGCCGCAGCTCCTCGTCCCCCTCGAAATCGTTCCGCAGCGCGTCCAGCAAACGGCCCGCATCCTCCGGCCGCTGCTCCAGCAGGCAGTCGATGGCGACAAAGGAATCCGCAATCACCGACAGGCCGTGAATCAGGCAGCCGGACGCGTTGTATTTCGTCCCCTGATGCTGCGTGTCCCGCATATCGTACCCGGTCTCCACCCCGCCCATAAAGGCGCTGAGGAAGGGAACGGGCAGCAGGGAGACCGCCTTTGACGCGTTGTTGGCGGCTTCCGCCATTTTATCCGCGAACCAGTCGGCCCGCTCATAGAAGCGCTCCCGCACGGTTTTCAGCAGGGCGAGCGGGTCGTCCTCTCCCACCGCCGGGCCGATCCGCCTGCCCGTCAGGGTGGAACAGCCGTCGTTCAGGGTCAGCTCGAGAATCTTCGGCAGATTGAACCAGCTGTTGGTGGTATTGCCGTTGTCCTTGCCCATAATCAGCGGCTCCTGGCAGCCCGCGACCGAATAATCCTCCCAGTCCGCCGGGTCAAAGCCATTTTCCTCCAGAATAGCGAACACCGATTCATCGTTAAACAGGGAGGGGGTCAGGCAGCCGGGGGTGAAAAAGAAGCGGCCAAGGCTGGCGTACAGCGCCGCCGGCGTGTTCCGGTGAAGCTTCACCGACAGAATAGGCTGGGGCAGGTTCATGTCGTAATACGCGTCCAGAATGGCGTAGGTCATTTCGCTGGTAAGGTCGCGGCCCTCCCGGTCCTTCCCGCCGAGCAGCACGTTCTGGGAGATGGCCCAGCTCCGGTCGCCCACGTTGAAGAACACCAAGAAATGCTTGAACAGCGCGGAGGCGGTCGCCCGATCCATTCCCTCCTTTGCGCGGTAGGGTTCAAAAATCCGGTCGGCGTTCCCCACCGACAGGGCGAAGGGGTTGGGGGTCTGCTCCAGGCACATCACCTGCCACAGCAGCAGGAAGGACTGGAGCGCCTCATACAGGGTGTCCGCGCCCTTCGCCGGCACTTTGCGAAGGGTCTGCTCCATCAGCCGGAGCTCCGCCCGGCGGCCTTTGTCCGCCGTCGTCTGCTGCTCCCTTGCCAGCTCGGCGTACCGGGCGGCAAGCGCTTTTACGCCGTCCAGCGCGATCGCCATGGCTTCCAGGTTTCCCCGTTTTTCCGGATCGGTCTCCGCCGCAAGCCGTTCGTCCAGCCGGGCAATCACCGCGTCCACCCCGTTGGCCACCGCAAAACGGAAGTCCGGGATGACGTGACCGGTCACCTGCTCGATGAAGAAAGCCACCTCGGCGGTGTATTCTTCCGCCGCCTGATAGGTCGCGTCCAGCGCACGGACGTAGGGGCTGTTCTTGTTGTATTCCCGCAGGGAAGCAATCCGCTCGCTGGAAATCTCCGCATTCGGCTCGATATCCCCGAAAACGCCGGTCGGGTCGCAGTAGCCGGAAAATTCCTCCACCTTGAAGGCGGGATTGATCAGGGCGTAGGTACGGGCGAACGCGTCCCGCTGAGTGCCGGCAAAAACCGCGTTGTCGCTCAGGGAAAGAGGAAAGCGCCGCAGCGTATCCCGCAGGGTCTCCGCTGTCCGGAGCTCGAGGGGCAGAGCGGCGTATTTTTCCTCTCCCTCACGCATCCGCTCCTTGACGAAGAACCACCCGTCCATCCGTTTCAGGGCGCGCTCCTCCCGGAACAGGGCCTTGGCTTTCTCCGTAACGGCCTCCGCCGTGTAGATATCGGTAACTTTCACACCGTTCATGTCCTTCATACGCTTCCTTTCCAGTCGAAAAGTAATGGCTGCGTCTTGATTCTTCCTATTTCGATCGGTCCTGCCGTGTCCATTCAGGTCCGAACCACGTTGAACCCGTCCCCGCGGAACGCGTCCTCATACCGCTTTACCCATTCCGGAGAGACCGCGCCGTTCTCCATCCGGTATTCCCAGCCGCACTGCGCCCATTTTTCCTTCCCGTATTCGTGGTAGCGAAGGAATTCGATGGTGACGTTCTCCATCGGCGCGCCGCTGTCCCGCAGCTCCCGGAAAAAGGCCAGAAAGCCGGCCAGTTCCTCCTCTCCGACGTTGAAGCCGCCGATCAGCGGCGTTCGAAGCTGTACCCGCGGGTGACATCCGGCGGCGGCCCGGGCATTCGCCCGAATCGTCTCGTTCCCCACGCCGGTGAATTCCCGGTGCCTTTCGCTGTCCGGATGCTTGAAATCCATCATCAGGGTGTCGATCAGGGGGAACAGCGCCGGCAGGTCGGGATGGGTGCCGTTGGTCTCCATCGCGGTGGAGATTCCCTCCGCCTTCATCATTGCAAGAAACGCCCGCACCGCATCGAACTGCCGGGTCGGTTCCCCGCCGGTCAGGGTGACCCCGCCGCCATCGAAAAACATCCCCCGGCTGCGGAGCACCTCGTCCCGCAATTCGCTAAGCGGGACGCTTTTTCCCCGGCAGACCAGCCCGTCATTCTTATGGACGGTCACGCATTCCCGCCCCGCGCAGGTCCGGCAGACCGATCGGTCCAACACGCCGTCCCGCACACCGCCATGAGGACAGACCGCATCCAGCAGCGGCGTTTTCACCGCCATCAGGGGCGGCGCGGCGGGGATTCCCTCCGGATTCGAGCACCAGCGGCAGGCCATATTGCACCCCTGCAGATGGTAAACCAACCGGTTCCCCGGGCCGTCCTGGGAGTAGTTGAAGCCCTTTTGAAAAATGGTCAGCGCGCCGGCCGTCATCCGGAGTCCCCTCCTTGTCCTCCAATTTGTTCAATTCTTGAACTATTATTCTGATTGTACCGCATTGTCCCGCGGATTGCAAGTTCTTTCTTTACATTCAGCGAAAAAAATAATACAATAAAAAAAGAATACGGCCGGGACAATTTTCCCGACCGGAAAGGAATGGACCCCTCCATGAAAGCCAACGGCTCCAACGCGAATACACTGCGAAGCGACAACCGGGCGCTGATCCTGGGCCGCATCCGCCGGCAGCCGGTTTCCCGCGCCCAGCTGGCCAAGGAAACCGGAATGTCCAAATCCGCCGTCACCATGATTACGAACGACCTGATTGCGGAAGGGCAGCTGCGGGAAATCGGAACCACCGACACACAGAAAGGGCGGAAGCCCATCTTGCTGGACATCGTGCCGGACTTCCGCTATGCCGTGGGAGTCAGCCTGCACCGCAGCCGCCTGCAGGTGCTGCTCACTAACCTGAAGGCCGAGCTGGTGGACTGTGTGGAAGAACCGACCACCCGTTTTCCTAACGCGGAAGAGGCCGTTGCCTGGATTGGGGAAACCGTCCGGGCCCTGCTGTCCCGCCGCCGGATCCCGCTGGAACGGGTAGCGGGTATCGGCGTCAGCAGTCCCGGCCCGCTGGATTACCGGAAGGGCGTGATCCTTACCCCCCCAAACTTTGAACTGTTCCACCATCTGCCGATCGCCGCCCGTATCCGGGAGGAATTCCGACTGCCGGTCTTTCTGGAAAATAACGCCGTCCTGCTCGCCATGACCGAAATCCAGTCCGGTGCGGTCGCGGCCTACCGCAGCCCGCTTTTCGTGCTGATTTCCCACGGCGTCGGCTCCTGCCTGATCCGGGACGGTCAGGTATTCCGCGGCTGTGCGGGATATGCGGGGGAGCTGGGGCATACCAGTATCGACCCGGACGGCCTTCCCTGTCCCTGCGGCAACACCGGCTGTCTGGAGCAGTACGCCACCCTCGCCGCCCTTCGGCAGCGGTTTGGATTTGACCGATATGAAACCGTGGTGGACGGCGCTTACCGCGGCGAGCCGGAGGCGCTGGCGGTTCTGGATTATCTGGCCGACCGCCTTTCCGCCGGGTTGGTCACCGCTGTCAACCTTTTCGACCCGGACTGCGTGGTACTGTACGGGGAATTCGGTTATCGTCCGGAGCTGCTGCTCTCCCGGATCGAGGCGCAGATTCGCCGAAAAGCGATCATCACCCGCGTCCATCCAGTGGACGTGCTCCCCTCCCGCCTCGGCCCCTACGCGGAGGCAGTCGCCTCCACCGCCGTAGTGCTGGATCGTCATTTCGGACAAAAGCTGTAAAGGCCCCCGGAGGCGCCGGCGGAAATCCGGGCGGAAGAATCCCCTTTGTTTTACGGGTGGATGGGACAACGCCCCTTGCGGAAAACGCGGCCTTTGTCGTCCGGCAACAGGCCCGCATTCTGTCGTCCGAAGGTGGAGACAGCCGGACAGAGCATTCCGGCTGTCTCCGCCGCATCCGTGACAAAAATTGCGCCCCGAAAAGGATGATCCTTTTCGGGGCGCTTTCTTTTGGGAAAGTTTTTTCCGTTTCTTCTCTTTGTCTTTCTGCGCTTTCCGTCCGGCGGCCCGTCATTCATTTACTTGCCGGTCACGTCCTCCAGCACGACATAGGCGAAATACCCGCCCGTCCAGGTGCTGTTGTTGCCGCCGATATACATCACGCCGTCCACGATGGAAATATGCTCCGGCTCGCCCGTGGTCATGTCGAGCGGAATCGAAAACGCATGGTTCCCGTTCCAGTCGTACACCTGCACCGAGTTGGGGTTGTACCGGGCGAAATACAGATAATTCGCGTCGGTGGCAACCCCCTGCGACGTACCCGGAGGCGTATCCACCGCAAAGGATTGCCGCGGCGTCAGATCGCCGTTCCAGAGATCGATGGTTTCCCCTCCCCACCGCGCGGAAGCGAAGCTGTCCCGCTGCGCGCAGTAATCCATCCCGAAAAAGGGATTGGGCAGGTCCTCCGTTTTGGTGACGGCGAAGGTATCCGGGTTCACCAGGGAATAGCGGTTGTAATGCCCGTCGGTCGACTGGCAGTGGCTGACCAGCAGCGCGTTCCACTTCTTCACATAGGTAATGTCGTTGGCATGGTCCAACACCAGCTTCGGACTTTTTCGGATCAGATTCCCGCGAAGGTCAAACTTGAACAGATAGGTAGTTTCCGGGTCGACCTTGTTGTTGATCATTGCTGCATAATAATAGGCCCCGTCAAAGGTTCCGCCCTGCACGATGGAATGCTCGTCGTAAACGCTGTATTCAAACAGCGTCTTTACATGTCCGATATATTGGCGTCCGGCTTTCAGGCTGAATTTGGCCGAGTCCGGTGCCATCGGCACAGTGGCGGCTTGGGTGGTCGTGGTTGGGGAAGCCGAACCGCCGGCTGTGGTTTTTGCCGGGGAGGTCGTCCGCCCGGCGGGGGCGCTTCCTCCCGGCTTTCCAGCCGCGTTCCCGGTGGTTCGGTTGATCGTTCCGTCTTCCGCCCCTCCATCCGATCCGGGGAGGGAAGGCGAAAAAACGCTCTCGACAGAACCCGACGCGCCGCAGGTCCTTTCCGTCGTCCATTCGGATGCGGTATCCGCAGCGGAGGAAAGGCCGCTTTCTCCGTCGGACACCGCCGGGGCTTTCGAGCAGGAAACCAGAAGACGGAGGATCGCCGGGCAAACGGGCAGGGCACACAGGATTCCCTTCGCCCTGGCCTTCCCATGGATTTTCACATTGCTCACTCCTTTTCTCTGTTCCGGTATGTTCCGATTTCATACAAAAGGCAGCGCACCGGGGGACTGGATAACAAGGCTGCTCAGGAGAACGGCCCTGCGGAGGGAAACGGGGACGGGGTCGCCCTGAAGGAGGGCGGCCATGTAGCCCGCTGCGAAGCTGTCCCCGGTCCCGACGGTGGAAACCACGGGTTTCTTCCGTTCTTCCCGGCGCGGCTTACCCCATCGTCACAAGGATGGTATGCTCGCGGCCATCCTCAATATAGGGGACGTATGTCCCTTCCCGCTTCACGCCGTCCAGCTCCAGAGAGGCCACGCCGCTCTGCACATGCTGTGGATTCCGGATTTCAATCCGGTACCGGTTTTTCCGGAACTGCCGTTCAAACCGACAGCCCTCCCATTCCGACGGCAGGCAGGGCTTCACATCAAACCCGTCGTACGCCGGCTGGAACCCGACCATGCTCTGGGTCACGGCGCGGAACACCCAGCCCGCCGTGCCGCTGATCCATCCAAACATGGCAAAGCCTGACCGCGGATTCTCCGGTCCCAGGTACATGTTCGTAAACGCGTACGGCTCGCAGCCCGAATGCTCCATGGGATTGTCCGGCGCATCCGGCATCACCTTTTTCAGCGTCGCGTACGCCGCGTTTCCACGCCCCAGCAGGCAGTCCGCCACGATCTTGAACGCACTCCCGTGGCAGTACGGGCATCCGTTTTCCCAAATGCCCGGCACAAACTCGGTTAACCGTCCGATCGAACGCTGCGGCTTCGTATACGCCGGGGACAGCGTCAGCGACCCATACGGGCTGTCCAGCTGCTCGTCCACCTGACGGATCGCCTTTTCCAGCCGGTCCGGCGGGGCGATCCCGCTGATTGCCGCCCACGTCTGCGGGTTCAGATAGATCCGGCCTTCCTTTTCCGTATGGGTTCCCACCGGCCGGCCCTCGTCGTCATACCCTTCCAGATACCACTCGCCGTCCCAGGCTGCATCGTTTACCACCGTGCGGATTTCCTCGGCGATCCGTTTCAGGCGTTCCAGCGTCCCCGCTGGCTTGCCGGTCTTTTCTCCCATCTCCTGCATCTGCGTCAGCGCGTAATACAGCGCGATGGCTGTCCAGGCAGTTTCTCCCTTGCCGCCCTTGCCAAGGCCGGTCAGGGAATCGTTCCAGTCCCCCCAGTGGGACAGGATCAGCCCATGCGCGCCCCGGTCGGCGTACAGGTATTCCATTGCCCGGCGGCAATGCTCCCATACCGTGCCCAGGGTCCCGTCCAGGAACGCAACCTCTTTTTCCAGAAACGCCAGGTCTCCTGTCTCCTTCAGGTAGCCGTTCACCGCCATCGGAATCCAAACCTGGCTGTCCGAATAATGCCGTTCATCCAGCGGCAGCCACGCGCGCGGCGCGTGCCCGTCCGCGTACTGGTGCTCCAGCGCCTCCACGATCTTGTCCCTCGCCGCATCCGCATCGAAGCTGGTGTAGCCCCACGCGTCCTGCAGCGCGTCCCGGTAGCCGCGGGTCGCGCCCCGACCCACCTGCGCGCACAGCACCACCTGCTGCTTGGTCCAGGTGTTGAACAGGTTGTTGATCCGTTCGTCCGGCGTTTCGATCCGCACCGCCTGCGTCCGCTGCTCTTTTTCCTCCGTCAGCCGGGCGAATTCCCTCTCGACCGCCCCGTCTGCGAACAGACGCGCGCACAGCTCCTCCGCGTCCGCCTTCTCCTCAAACGAACCAATCAGCAGCTGCACCGTCTCCTCCCCGCCGGGAGCAAGCTCGAATACCAGCTCCATCGCCCCGGCCAGACGCTCACAGCTCCCCAGAGTGTTCGTGCAATGCCCGTTCAGCAGCGCCTCCGGCTGGGCAAAGCTGCCGTAAGTACCCAGCGCGGCCCGCAGACTGGTATCGAAGCTCGCGTAGGGCCTGCTGGCCGCCAGAAAACCGTTGTACCGGTCATGCAGCCGCTCGTCCGCCGTGTTCCACGCATACAGAATGGAGCGCTCCCTGTCCGCTTCCGTGAACAGGTAGCTGAAATAGTCGCTCTTTGGCACATACCCCTCCAGCGACCATTCCAGCAGCGGGAAGAGCTGAATCTTCCGGGGACGGCCGCTTTTGTTTTTCAGGGTCACCGTCCAGATTTCGCAGGGGTCCTCCGTATCCACAAACACCCGTGTCCGGCTGGCGACCCCGTCCCGTTCCGCTTCATAAACCGTATAGCCCAGACCCATCGTGCACCGGTAGGAATCCAGCGGCGTATTGGTGGGATAGCCCGCCACATTCCACAGCACGCCGTTTTCCGCATCCCGCAGGTAGAAGTACCGGTTCCCCTCGCTGATCAGCTTCACACGGCCCCGCGGATCAATGTAGGTGGCGGTGATGGTGGTTTTGTCGCAATACAGCCCATGGCCCGTCACCACATGGTTGAACGCCGACAGGAACCGTCCGTTCCACGAATAGTTCAGCAGCGGACGGGGCGTATGGTACTCCTCCAGCACATATTCCCGCCCCTCGTTTTGAAAATACCGAGACAGTTTTGTCATATTGCTTCTTCCCTTCCGTTTTGCAGCGCCGCCGCAGGCGGTATGCCATGAAAGCATACTCAGGAAACCGCATCCAGCAGTTCCGCATAGACTTGTTCAAAAGCCGAAACATCGGTGGTATAGTCGGTGAAGGAACGCACGCACCGCTTCATCAGACCGTCCGCTTTCTCCGGATCGCGCTTTGCCAGCAGTCCCAGCAGCTCGTAATCCTCGCAGCCGGCCCGCATCATCTCAAACCGCACGCTCCGCAGCACCTGTTTCCCCAGCGGATAGACGATGTGACTGTCCCCACAGGGCAGGGCCGTCGTGCTCAGCGTTTCGATGCTTCCCGCCCGTCCCGCGAACGGGTCATCCGTGCATTCGTAATGGTTCAGCCCCCAGTGCAGGTATCCCGGCATCCCATACAGCCGGTTCGCCCAGTGCAGGTACCGGGTCCGCAGCAACTCTTCATCCAGCAGACGGTTGAGATACCGCCCGCCCGGACAGCAGCAGGTATAATACCACAGGGGATCCCCCAGCCGCCGTTTCCGTTCGTAGGCGTCCTGCTGTTCCATATAATGGTTGTTTTGCGGCACCCAGATATCCACCGCGCCGTCCAGCTCCGGGCATGCCACCGCGTCAATGACCGGCACCCCCGGCATCCACTTGCGCACCATTCCCGAAAGGATGCGGTATTCCGCCGCACAGCCCGCGTGAGGCTCGTCCCCCACATGCTGCTGAGCCATTTCCAGCCAGCCGTTTTCCTTCAGCAGCGCGTACCAGCCGGTGAAATACCCCTGCAAAAAGGCATAGGCCTCCTCCGACAAGGCCGGATGTCGTTTCCCGCCGATCTCCACCACAAAGGTATTTGCCCCCCAGTCCTCCCGGAAAATGGGGGTTTCCCCTTCAATATACCGGAACCCGAGGGACAGGTACAGCCGGATGAACCGTTCTGTACGGGAGAAATCAAAGGCATACCGTCCATCCTCTTCCCGTGTATAGTCCGCGAGGGCAGGGGAAACCGCAAAGTCCGTCTGCCTCCCCTCCCGCATCAGCCGCCCGTAATCCACGATCCGTTCCCAGTGCTCTTCCGACCATGGCTCCGCCCCATGGTACGACGCCATGTTCCCCAGAGAATACCAGTTGGTCAGCCGCAGGGTTTCCTTCTCCGGTACAGCGGCCGCCGCCACACGCAGGGAAACCGGGATTTCCACAGCGGATGATTCCGTCTTCTTCTGCGAATGCAGACGGAGGCGCCCTTTATGGACGCCCGGCGTCAGCTTCTTTGTCGGCCACCGCAGGTACAGTCCCAACACCCCGTCTTCTTTTGGGGCAGTGAGGGTTTCTCCTGTCGGCTCCATAGCGTCGTACACCCAGAACGGGGCGGGACGGCAGGCATACTCCGCCGCCGTTCCCTGCTCCACGGTAAACCCGCGCTCCCCGGTATTCTTTTCCACGAATACCGGCAGCAGACGGTACACCTCCGGCGCGGAGAGAGCCTGCGCACCGTCCACAATCCATTCCCAGACCAACGGCCCGCTGCACCGCACCAGCACCTGCGCGCAGCCAACGCTGTTTCCCGCCGCTGTCAGTTCAATCCGCCGTTTTCCCTCTCCCGGTTTGGTATCCGGATACAGCCATCCGTTGGCTGAAAATACCCCATATTCCATCTCTGTTCTCCCTTCGCCGCTCTGTCTATTCCCGATACAGGGCCAGCTCTACACCAAATATTTCCGTCTCCGCCGCAGTGAGCAGAATTTCAATCGTGTTTTCCGCCGCCAGCGCTTCCATCGGCACACGGCAGTTGAAGGTCTGCTCCGGCGGAAACTGTCCCTCCCAAACCGCCTCCGGGAACAGCTCGTCGTTTTCCCCGCTGTCTTCCAGCGGCACGCCGTTCAGATACACCCGCTTCCGGCAGGAACGTACGTCCCCGCGGCAGATTACCCGAAGCGCCGACCGGTCGAAAGCCAGGGGATCATCCCAGATTTTCAGGGAGGTAACCACCCTTCCTTCCGCCGGGAGCTGCCCGTCAAACGTCAAATCCGGATATCCGTAGGAAAAGTAATGCTTCGGACGGGAGGCCAGCCAGCCTTCGTCCACCAGATGCATCAGCGCCTCCTTCGGCGGCTCCGTATATACGCTGTCCGGATGCTTCACCGGCTGCTCGATCTCCCGCGTGAAGGGAAAATTGTACAGGGACACCCCGTCCGCTCCCCGCCGAAGAAAGGCGTAGGCCGTCGTTTCCAGAATTTCCGGCGGCGTCCGCCGCTCCGACGGCCAGCCGTACCGGTTGATCGCGTTGTTCATCACCATCTGCTCTTCGCCGTAGACCCGCGCACCCGGCAGCGCAGACCGGTATTCCTCGATCTCCAGCGCCTCGGTGTGGAAGTAGCTCGAGCTGACGTTCACCATCTGCACCCAGCCGCTTTCCACCCAACCTTTTACGTCCAGACCGATTCGCGCGCAGTAGCCATACCGGTGAGGAACCCGCACGCACAGCGGCAGTTCCTTTCCCCTCTCCCGGCCGACACGATCCAGCATCGTCCGCACCGACCGGACAAAATCGGACATCGCCGCCGTCCCTTCCTCCAACCGGTTCAGCGGGAAGTAGTTCGGCGAACGCATCAGATCCAGCTCCAGACCGTCGATGTCGTACTCCTCCGCCAGCTCGGTCAGCAGCGCGAGGTAATGCCGCCGCACGTCCGGAATGATATAGTTTTGCTGGCGGCTGTTCTTGATGTCCCAACCCACCGGGTTTTCCCTGTTGGGATAGCCGATCCGGTATTCCGGATGCTCCGTGTAAAAACGATCGAGTGTCGGATACCGCTCCGGCTCCTCAAACTCCACGAAATGCCAGTCGTTCATCCGGTAGGAGAAGAAAAACGCCATGTCCGTCTCCCGAACCGCGTCATACACCTCCTTCACCGGGTCGCCTCCCGACAGGATGTACTCCCGCATCGGGTAATATATCCGCTCCGACGGCGTCCAACTCTTCCGATCCGCCGGCGGATGGCGGCGCGGCGCCTCCTCCCGCCAGTGCGGCTCCTCCTTCGAATCCCACAACGGAAGCCGCAGCAGGGTCGGGCAGGACAAAAACGCATCCCCTCCGGTTCCCGCCGCGTCCCGTACGAATTCCCGCACATGCTCCACGGAGAATACCCCTTCAAACGCGCCCCGACTCCGGCTCAAACACAACGGGATCGCTCCCATATCCAGATTGTACAGACAGCGGTATTCCTTCATTGTCTTAGTCCCTTCTACAGTTCAGGGGACGTGCGTCCTACATTGTAGTCGACAACCGTGTTGTCATGGCCGCCCCGGTCGTCAATCAGGCCGTCGGTCCCTCCCTTGTGCAGGGTATTGTTCGCCACTACGCAGTCGGTCAGGCCCCGCAGCCGCATCGCCCACGCCGGAGTAATCACACCCTCGTTATTATCATCCCGTCCGTGCTTGATCGAGTTGCCGGTGAAGGTCAGGCCCGCGCATTCCTCCAGAATGCACTGCGCCGCCTCCGGGTCATCCTCCTGGAATTTCCCGCTGCGGTACAGCACGTTGCCTGTGCAGCTCACCGTATGCATCCGCCGCAGCTCGATCCCCCCACGCCCCGACCGGTCGATGTAGTTGCCGGTGATGTTGTAATGGCTTCCATTCGCCGCGACAATGCCGCCGCCCGCGTTCCACTCGATCCGGTTGCCGGTCAGCGTGACCGATGCGTTGGGCTCCTCCCCGAAATAGCCGGCGCCCGCGTTCCCGGAAAACCAATTGTCCAGCACAAAGCCGTCCCAGCCGTTCACACGCAGACCGTCCCCGCCGCAGTGGCCGAACTGGCAGTGCCGCACGCTGAAGCACCAGACATGATCCAGAAATACCGCGTGCCCGCCGTAGTTCGACACGCAGCAATCCTCGATCCGGTAAGCGTCCTCCTGACTCCCGTAATCCATTTTTCGGGAAAGCAAACCCGCACAGCCGCCGGCTCCGCTCCCCATCAGGGACAGCCCCCGCAGGGTGCAGCCGTACGCCGTGGTCAGGTCGATCTGGCAGGGCATACTCTCGTCCGCCTGCTCAATTACCGTTCGCCCACAGGCTTCCCGACGGAAGCCCCAGGTCGGCTCGGCGTACAGCGTCACCTCCGGACGCATAACCAGCGTTCCGCAGCGGTAGCGGCCCGGACGAAGAAAGACCGCCCGCCCTGTTTCGGCGGCCAGATCGATGGCTTTCTGCAGCGCTTTCGTATCGTCCGCCGCTCCGTCGCCAACCGCTCCCAGTTCTTTTACGTCGATTTCATCAACCATCGTATTTCCTCCGTCCGGATCGTTCCGATTCAGGTATTCGATTCAATCAAACTGCTACAATTGATTTTATTATACGGAAACCCCTAAAAAACTACAGGGATATTTGTAAGAGGTTGAGGTACAATTTTCAGGAAATCTCTCTTTTCGTTTAAACTCATTTCGCTCAGGACAGGCTATCCAGATAAAAAGGCGCGACGGGCAGACCGTTTTTATCATACAGGGAAGGGGAAGGCGCCAACGCGTTGGCATACCGTACTCCGGTCGGCGTAATGCCTGCGGCGGACACAATCAGGGAAGCGCCGTCCTCCCCTACCTCGGCGGAAGCGGCCTTCCAGACGCCGTCCGCGCCGCATACCTCCAGATCGGCTACGGTTCCCCGGACAATCAGCCCACGGGAAACGTTCTTAAAGGTCAGAATCGCTTTATCCCCCGACACAGAACCACCGGTGCAGGCCGGCGACAGGGCGGGCTCGCCCGCATGGTACACCCGGTCCAGCGCAATGGCGGCCATCCGGGCGGAAACCACCGGTTTATCCTCCTTGGGATGGATATCCTCCGGATCGCCGGTATCAATGGTCACGGCGGTATAGACCCCTTCAAGGTTTTCCTGCATTTCCATCTGCACATACCGGAAATGCACCCATCCTTCCTCATCCGGATGAATATATTTCGGCAGCATGGCCTGGATCACCGGCATGTCCGGATTTTCAAAGCCGGCGCGGTAATCCTCCAGCAGGATGCTGAAAATATTCTGGTAAGAGGCGTAGGTACGCTCACAGGCGACGTTGTCCTCCCCCTGGTACCAGATCATCCCTTTGAGCGCGTAAGGGAACAGCGGCATGACCATCGCCTTGTAATCGGTCGCGTCCTTCAGCGGTTTGCCGGGATTGGTATAGCCCCGTTCCTCCACCTTGGCGGCATCCACCCACAGCTCCAGTTCGGTGGCGCTCTCGGCAGCGCGCACGATACCTACCGGCACGCCCAGAGATTTTTGCAGTTCCTTTGCAAAATAATAGGCCACAGTGGAAATGCTGACGAGATTTTTGCTGGAGTCCGCCGGCGTCCAGATTCCGGTAACGTTCCCCTTCGGCTCCGTCGTGCGTTCGATCGTCACCAGGAACTCCCGCAGGCTGTCGTTGCCTTTTTCCTTGAGCAGTTCCTTCTTCATCGAATTGCTCACGTTGAACAGGCTCATCGCCATGTTGGACTGGCCGCCAGCCAGCCATACCTCACCCACCAGAATGTTATTGGCCGTCCGCACCGTGTCGCCGCAGGAAATCACCATCTGCCGGTTCTGCGTGTTGGCCTCCATCGGGTCGAGGTTTACCCGCCACTTGCCGCCCGAAACAACGGCTGTTTTAGTCTGCCCGGCAAATTCTACCGTCACGGTCTTGCCATCCTCTCCCGTCCCCCAAACGGGTACAGAGGCGTTCCGTTGCAGCACGGCGTAATCCTGAAACAGGTTGTTTACCTCCAATGCTGTGCTTCCCTGCGCCGGCTGACGCAGACCGGATTCCTCCATAGGAGTGGTTTCCACCGCCGTACTTCCCGGCGTGGGGGCAAAAACATCCTCGAAGACCTCCGTCGGATTCAAAACCCCGTTCGTACCGGACGAGGACACGGCCGAAGAGGGCCTGTCGCCGGAGGATGGATTCGAAGAGGCCGGCTTTCCGGCGCATCCGGCCAGACAGAACAACGCTCCCAACAGAGCAAAAAAACGGATGTAGTGTTTCATGATGTCCTTCCTTTTCAGACTTTTCTGATTTTCCTGGCTGACCTGCTTTGCTCTTTTCGGCCCGCCGGTCAGGCGCATTCCTTATATACCCGCACATAATCCACCAGGAAAGCTGCGGGCAGCTGCTCGTCGATCAATTCTCCGCCCCAGGTGCCGGCCTCCACCGACAAAATCAGGTAACAGGGAACCTCACACACGCCGCCCTCGCTGGTGCGCCAGGTTTCTTCACCGTCAATGTAAAAAATATACTCGTCCTTGGTCCATTCCAGCGCATAGGTGTGGAAATCGGTATACAGTCCCGGCCGGATCACGTCCCCGCTGGAGATGGATCCGTGATTCTCCCCGTAGCCGTCCCAGTGGATGTTATGCTGAACCGTGCTGCGGATGAAGAAGGGGGACTCCACGATGTCAATCTCCGCACCGTCTTTTCCGCCGTTGCCTACCGAAGGCTGGCTGTCGCACATCAGCCAGAAAGCGCTCCAGCAGCCAACTGCCGGCTGGAGACGGCAGCGCACCTCAAAATACCCGTAAGCCTGTTCAAAGATACCGGATGTCCAGACCGCACCCGAAAGAATCCGGTCGCCGTCCTCTTCCTTTTCGATGCCGAGGGACAGGCAGTCGTTTCCGGGGAAGGTAACCTGTTTACGGTTCCAGTAATTCTCCACATCCTGCCGTTTCCAGGCGGGACAATAGGTCCAGTTGGCGGAGTCCAGACGGGTTCCGTCAAAGTCGTCGCTGAAGGTGACCTCCCACCGCTTGCCGCCGAATTCCACCGTATCTCCTACCGCCATCGGTGTGGCCGGGGCGGCTGAGGACGAGGGCGACGCTGCGGAGCTTCCGGCCGATGGCTGTTTCCCGGCCGCACTCCCGGTTTCGCCATCCTGGCTGGAAACCGTCCCGGACCCGCAGCCGCTCAGCAGAAAAAGGCTCAGCGCCAAAAAAAGTCCAGCAATCCGTCTTTTGGTTTTTTTCATAACAATCCCACTCTTTCTTCTGATACGACGAAAGTCCGCTGTCCGGCCTTACCGTCCGATTGCTCATTGGTTCAAAAAATCGGCTCTGTTTTCTTCCGCGCTCAGACACTTTTTACTTCCATACATCGAAAGGACAGGCCCGCAGCACGCCGCGGGCCTGTCGGCTGCTGCCGTTATACCTGCTTGTACACCCGTACATAGTCCACAATGAAACAGGCCGGCATCTGTTCCTCAAGCAATTCGCCGCCCCAGGTACCAGCTTCCACCGTCAGGAGCAGGTAACAGGGAACCTCGCAGATTCCGCCGACGTCCGTGCGCCAGAATTCCTGGCCGTCCACATAGAAGATGTACTCGGTCTGCGTCCACTCCAGCGCAAAGGTATGAAAATCATCGTACATATTGGGCAGATAATACTGGGGGCTTCCCGCTGACTGGTGGCTTTCTCCATAGCCGTCCCAGTGAATGGCGGACTGGATCAATCCCTGATTGAACCACGGGGATTCGAAAATATCAATTTCCGCGCCGTCCTTTCCGCCGTTGCCTACCGAAGGCTGGCTGTCGCACATCAGCCAGAAGGCGCTCCAGCATCCAACTGCCGGTTGGAGACGGCAGCGCGCCTCAAAATACCCGTAGGCCTGTTCAAAGATACCGTAGGTCCAGACCGCGCCGGAAAGAATCCGGTTGCTGGCGGCTCCAATATTATCCTGAATCATGATGAAGTTTGCACTTTCGGGATCAGAAACGGCTGGTTGGGAACCGGCCAGGTTGGTAACGGCGTTGCCGGTGAAGTATTTCAATTCGTCCAGATACAGCACGTTCGTCATCGGATCATTATAAGTGCGGCCATTTTGGAAGACTACCTGAGTAAAAAAGCCTCCGCCCGCCACATCGAATCCGTCTACGCCGTCATAGGTGTTGCAGTCCTCCCAGCGGATAGTGTATGTCCGCGGCTCGCTCCCGACGGTCACGTCCGCATAGCGCTGCTTGTTCCAGTCGAACACCACCGCCACGCGCAGGGTCATCGGCTGATCGGCGCAGGCCGTGAACCGGATGCCGTCCGAGCTGGTAACAGCGGTCATGTAATCATAGGTGACCGTACCAATGGAATACACATTCTTCGAGCGGTCAATCGTAACCCTAGCGCTGTTGCCGAAGCCCAGCTTGTCGGTGGCGTCCAGTACGGCGGCCGTCGACCCATCCGCCGCACCGCACCACTTGGAGTCCAGAGTCAGGGTATCGTCATAATCAATCCCCAGACGAAGAAATCCATCCCCCTCAACGGACACCTGATTGGTGTTCCAGTAATTCTCGACATCCTGTCGCTTCCAGTCGGGGCAATAGGCCCAGTTGGCGGAGTTCAACTGGGTTCCGTCGAAATCGTCGAGGAAGGTGACCTCCCACTGCTTGCCGCCAAACTCTACCCTGTCCCCCACCGCTACCGTCGCGGACGACGGCGTTGTATTTGGCGCCGCAATTACCGGCGCTTCCGCCGGCGCGGCGGTTGCCGGCGCTTTCTTCAGCATGGCAGTCGTCGGCGTTTCCGCCGGCGCGGTTGCCGGCGCTCCCATCGGCGCGGCAGTCGTCGGCGCTTCCGTCGGCGCGGAGGTTGCCGGCGTTTCCGCCGGCGCGGCAGTCGTCGGCGTCTCCGTTGATGTTGCAGCCGACGGCTTTGCAGTCGAGATGACAACCGGCAAAACTTCCGTCGGTTCAGTGAACAATCCGATCTCTTTCGTACCAGACTGACAGCCGTTCAGCAGCAAAAGGCTCAGAGCCAGAAACGTCCATGATAGCCATATCAAAAGGAATCGCTTTATCCGCATTTTCTACCTTCTTTCCTCTTCTCTTCATTCTCTGTTTACCGTAAGGGTAACCTCTCCGCCGTCGCCGTAAAGAATCTTATACGGCCACAGGACGCCGTCGTAGGGGGCCATAACCAGCGCGACCTCTTCGCCATAAGGGTCCCTCATCTGCTTCTGAATGTAGCAGTAGTGGTTCGTATGATAATCCACCGCCGACCAGGACTGCGTAAGAAAGGGACCGTCAAAGCGATCAGACATATAAATATAATTGCCGCTTTCCACATCCTCGAAGTCGCCGCCGTTCGGATTGATCCGCCTTCCGCCGAAATACATGTACCATCTTCCCTGGCTCTCCCAGACCTGGCAGGTCTCCAGCCGATCAAGATTATCGGTGAGAACGGCAATTTTGTATGGTTCCCAGTGCGTAAGATCCGCCGAGCGGAACATCAGCTGACAGCCCCGCGAGTTCTT
>ERZ827520.1004-NODE-1004-length-37284-cov-6.517634_pt1 | contig 37284 bp, 28 predicted proteins | sample MGYA00519581_ERZ827520 | MGnify/ENA primary metagenome ERZ827520 (study PRJEB31778, sample SAMEA3449339) | human gut metagenome | biome: human gut; feature: human-associated habitat; material: faeces | place: United Kingdom | collected 2010/2012 ...
CCGCCGAAGTTCTGCCCCGAATGCGGAGATATATTTGACGATAACGACAAAAAATAATACGTCTGAGCAAATTCCGGTAAGCGGCTCGGAAAGCGGCGGAATCTAAGTTTTTCACCTTACGTCACCGATCCTGTCAGATCGCATGTAACGTCTTCTGCCATGCCGTAAAATGCGGCGGCGCAGTCGATACAAAATGTCAACAGGAGGGCATAAATGCCAACACTTCAAGAATACAAATGCCCGTGCTGCGGCGGCGAGATCGTCGGAGACGCGAACACCGCGGCATCCTCGTGTCCGTTCTGCGGAAATCCCGTCGTTATGATGAGGCAGTTTTCGGGAGCGCTCGGACCCGACTTTGTGACACCGTTCAAGCCGGATAAGAAAGCGGCAAAGGCGGGGCTTCAGAAGCATCTGACGGGCAAGCGGCTTCTGCCGAAGATATTCAGGAATCAAAACCACATCGACGAGATCAAGAGCGTGCACGTTCCGTTTTGGCTGTTCGACACCGTGACCGCAGAGAGCAGCAGCGTACAGCTTCACGGCGGCAAAGCGAAGTATGCGCTTTACCCCGTGTGGATTCTGAACACCACATGGAAGGGTCAAAAATACACCTTTGCGATGAACGGACAGACAGGAAAGTTTGTCGGTGATCTGCCGGTAGATAAGGCGGCGGCGCGAAGGTGGAAACTGATTCTCACTGCGGCTTTTTCTGCCGCCGTTTACGCTGCGGCGTGGCTTCTCTGGTTTCTCGATATTCTTTAAGGAGGAATTGAAATGAAAAAATTATTTGCTTTTCTCCTCCTTGTCTCGCTTACGCTTTCACTTGCCCTCCCTGCGGTCGCGCTTGATCCCACCGACGATCTTATAGTTGACGAAACGGGCTCGATATCGCGCCACGATCTCGGCAGTCTCAACGATCTTGCCTTGACGGCATCCGAAAAATGCGGCATTGAAATAATGTTTCTTCTGACCGACAAAGCGGATGGCAATGAAATCGCGGATTATGCCGAGGAAGCACCGATGGGCGGCTCGGGACATTCCGTTCTTCTTGCGGTCAACGAAACCTTCTGGTACATACGCTCACGCGGCGATGCAGCAGTGATAACGGACGACGAGGAGGAGATCCTCTTCGAAAAATTCGCAGACGGCAGCGGCTACGTCGATGGAATAGAGGAATACATAGCGGAAGCCGAGGATTATTTTGTTCAGCTTCACAAAAGTGATGCCGCCGATTCGACAGAAGCCGACGCGGCGGGCAATGAAAGCGCCGAAACCCAGCCGCCGCGCCTCGTGGACGATGCCGGTCTTCTCTCCGGTTCGGAAAAGCGCACTCTCACCGCCAAGCTCGGCGAAATCAGCTCAAGGCAGAAACTCGATGTCGTAATCGTGACCGAAAACGGACTCGGCGGCAAATCGATACGCGACTTTGCCGATGATTACTTCGACTACAACGGATACGGATACGGCAAAGGAAAAGACGGGATACTGCTTCTCGTCGATATGGATTCGCGCAATTATTGGATGTCGACCCGAGGCTATGCAATAGATGTCTTCACGGATGCGAGGATAGATTATATCGGCGGCTGCTTCAAGGACGATCTTTCCGCGAAAAATTATTTCGATGCCTTCGACACCTTCGCGGATAAATGTGACGAATTCATAAACCGCGCAAATGACAGCGAGCCTTACGACACGGGAACTCTGCCGCGTGCGCCCCTTTCGAAGATTTGGATCCTGCTGTCGATCATTATAGGATTCATTATCGCTTCGATCATTGTCGGAGGAATGAAGCGCAAACTCAAGACCGTCCGACCGCAGAATTCTGCAAACAGCTACCTTAAAGAAGGCAGCCTCGATCTGACAGAAAGCAGCGATCTCTTCCTGTACAATACCGTTACGCGGACCGAGATCCCAAAGGATGACGACAGCAGCAGCGGCGGAAGCAGTACGCATACTTCTTCATCCGGCTCGACCCACGGCGGAGGCGGCGGAAGCTTTTAAGCAAAATCCGCATCATTTAAGAGAGATACAGCGTCTCGCCGTAAAGTCAGATAAAATCGAAAATCGGTCGTTTACCGTAATTACGTCAAACGACCGATTTATTTTTCGCTCCGTCCGAATGAGGCGGGGCAAAAAGCGTTACAATGCTGTCCGCTCATCCGCCGCGGTCGGCATATTGGTCCGGCGAAAGATTCACGCCGTATGCCAACAACCGTGGGAGAATCACGCCCGACAAGATCATACGGACAGTGAGCGGAAGCACATATAAAGAGCGCAAAACGGAAATTCCGTTTTGCGCTCTTTTCGGTTATTCTTCTTCGTCGGTGAAGTCGTCGGAATCAATGTCCTCGTCTTCATCTTCGTCTTCGTCGGAATCGATATCCTCATCGTCAAGCTCATCGTCGGTGAAATCATCACCCTCGCCGTTCGGAAGATTATCGTCTTCGTCCTCTTCCTCACGCTCGCTCAGGGATGCAACCATCGAAAGCTCGTTCAGAATAGCGTCATCGGAGGAGTTATCCTCGATGCGTACCGAGCGGTACTGCTCTATACCTGTTCCGGCAGGAATCAGCTTACCGATAATAACGTTCTCCTTGAGTCCCATAAGGTGGTCGACCTTACCCTTGATAGCCGCCTCGGTAAGAACCTTGGTGGTCTCCTGGAAGGATGCCGCGGAAAGGAAGGATTCGGTGAGAAGCGAAGCCTTCGTAATTCCGAGGAGTACGGGAGACGAGGTTGCGGGGAGAAGGTCTCTTTCGCCCGCGTCGATACGCGCCTGAATAGCCTCGTTCTCGGCAAGGAACTCGGTCAGGTCGATCGTCGAGCCGGAGAGAAGCTGAGTGCTTCCGGAATCCTCGACCTTGACCTTTCTGGTCATCTGACGTGTGATTACCTCGATGTGCTTATCGTTGATATTGATGCTCTGTGAACGGTACACTCTCTGCACCTCGCGGATGATGTAATCGTAAACCGCGTCGATGCCGTTTATGCGGAGAATGTCTGCCGGGCTCTTGTAGCCTTCGGTAAAGTCGTCTCCCGCAGAGAGGTACTGACCGTCCTCGATAGTGATCTTGGTTCCGAAGGGAACGGAATACTCAAGCGGCTCGCTTCCGTCGTCGGGCAGGATCTTGACGGTACGCATTTTCTTCGCTTCGTGAATAAACGCAGTACCCGACTTCTCCGCCACAAAGGAAGTCTTCTTCGGCTTGCGCGCCTCGAAGAGCTCTTCGACTCGGGGAAGACCCTGTGTGATGTTACTGCCTGCGACACCTCCGGTATGGAAGGTACGCATCGTAAGCTGTGTGCCCGGTTCACCGATGGACTGTGCGGCGATGATACCGACAGACTCACCGATAGTAACGGGAGTGGAATGTGCGAGATCGGAGCCGTAGCAGTGTGCGCATACGCCGTGACGCGCGCGGCACTGAAGCACGGTGCGTATCTCGACACGCTCTATGCCGGCATCGATGATCTTCGAGATCGTCGCCTCGTCAAGCATGGTGTTCGCCTCGGCGATGACCTCGCCGGTCTCGGGATGAACGACCGCACCGACAGTGTATCTTCCGAGAAGTCTGTCACGGAGCGGCTCGATGACTTCCTTGCCGTCCTTGATATCGTATACCACGATACCGTGAGTACTTCCGCAGTCCTCCTCGCGGATGATGACCTCCTGCGATACATCGACAAGACGTCTTGTAAGGTATCCGGAGTCTGCCGTTTTAAGTGCGGTGTCCGAAAGGGATTTACGCGCACCGCGCGCTGCGATGAAGTATTCGAGGATATTAAGACCTTCACGGAAGTTCGACTTGATCGGTATCTCCATCGTGTTACCGCTGGTATCGAACATGAGTCCTCGCATACCTGCAAGCTGACGCATCTGGGTCATGCTTCCTCGCGCTCCGGAATCCGACATCATCTTGATCGGGTTGTAGCGGTCAAAGTTGTCCTGAAGTGCGGTAACGACATCGGCAGTCGTCTGTTCCCACACCTTTACTACGTTGTTGTATCTCTCTTCGTTGGAAAGCTCGCCTCGCATGTAGTGCTTGGAGATCATTTCGACCTTCTTTTCAGCCTCTTCGATAAGCGTATACTTTTCCTTCGGTATAGTCATATCCGCAACGGAGATCGAAAGTCCGGAACGGGTCGAATACTTGTAGCCCATTTCCTTGATCGCGTCGAGCATCGCGGCGGTGGTGTTGAAGCCGTGAACCTTGATGCAGCGGTCGATGATCTTTCCGAGCTGTCCGGATGTGGTAACAAACATGATCTCAAGATCGAGAAGCTTTGCGGGATCGGAACGGTCAACGTATCCGAGATCCTGAGGAATGTTGCGGTTGAAGATGAGACGTCCGAGAGTTGCGTCGATTATGCGGCTCTCGAGCTTGCCGTCAATCTCCTTCTCAATGCGGACCTTGATCGGCGCGTGAAGTCCGAGAAGTCCGTTCTGATACGCCATCATCGCCTCGTTGAAGTCGCGGAACACCTTGCCCTCGCCGGGCTCTCCCGCTTTATCGAGCGTCAGGTAGAACGAACCGAGCACCATATCCTGAGAAGGAACGGCGATCGCACGTCCGTCGACGGGCTTGAGGAGGTTGTTCGCGGAAAGCATGAGGAATCTTGCCTCTGCCTGAGCCTCTGCGGAAAGCGGAACGTGAACAGGCATCTGGTCGCCGTCGAAGTCCGCGTTGAACGCCTTACAAACGAGCGGATGAAGCTTTATCGCCTTACCCTCGACGAGCACGGGCTCAAACGCCTGGATCGACAGACGGTGAAGCGTAGGCGCACGGTTGAGAAGCACGGGATGCTCTTTGATAACATTCTCGAGAGCGTCCCAAACTTCGACGTTCACCTTTTCGACTTTCTTCTTTGCTTCCTTGATGTTCGACGCCTTCTGCGTCTCAACAAGGCGCTTCATAACGAACGGCTTAAACAGCTCAAGCGCCATCTCCTTCGGCAGACCGCACTGATAGATCTTCAGGTTCGGTCCGACGACGATAACGCTTCGTCCCGAGTAGTCGACTCGCTTACCGAGAAGGTTCTGACGGAAGCGTCCCTGCTTACCTCGGAGCATTTCGGAGAGCGACTTGAGCGGTCTGTTTGAAGGGCCGGTCACGGGCTTTCCGCGTCTGCCGTTATCGATAAGCGCGTCAACGGCTTCCTGAAGCATGCGCTTTTCGTTTCTTATGATGATAAGCGGAGCGCGTAGCTCGAGAAGTCTTTTCAGACGGTTGTTTCTGTTGATTACGCGGCGGTAGAGATCGTTTAGATCGGAGGATGCAAAGCGTCCGCCGTCAAGCTGTACCATAGGACGTATTTCCGGAGGAATTACCGGAACGACGTCGAGGATCATCCATTCGGGGCGGTTGCCCGAGGTGCGGAATGCCTCGACAACCTCAAGACGCTTGATAATGCGAACCTTTTTCTGTCCGCTAGCCTTTTCGAGCTCCTCCTTGAGCTGCTTTGATATCGCCTCGATATCAAGCTCCGCAAGAAGCTCCTTTATCGCCTCCGCGCCCATTCCGACGCGGAAATCATCCTCATATCTCTCATAGTAGCTTCTGTACTCGCTCTCCTTGAGAAGCTGATACTTCGCCAAGGGAGTATTGCCGGGATCGATAACGATATACTGTGCGAAATAGAGCACCTTTTCGAGAAGTCTGGGAGAAATATCGAGAAGCAGACCCATTCTCGAAGGGATCGCGCGGAAGTACCAAATGTGCGATACCGGAGCGGCAAGCTCGATATGACCCATTCTCTCGCGTCGAACCTTCTTCTGCGTTACTTCAACTCCGCACTTCTCGCAGATCTTTCCCTTATGACGGATGCGCTTATACTTTCCGCAAAGGCATTCCCAATCCTTCGTAGGTCCGAAAATACGCTCGCAGAAGAGACCGTCACGCTCCGCCTTCAGAGTACGGTAATTTATGGTTTCGGGCTTTTTCACCTCGCCGTATGACCAGCTTCTGATCATCTCCGGCGACGCAAGACCGATTTTTATTGAATCAAACGTATGGTTGTTTTCCATCGGCATTATACCTCTTCCTTATTACTTTGATCACGCATCGCGTGCCGGAATTATCAGAAATCGACGAATTCGTCATCGGAGTCGCTGTCGTCCGATGCGTTATCGCTGTCAAAATCCGCATCCGTGAAGGAATTGTAGAGATCGTCCGTCTCAACGCTTTCGCCGAGATCGGCCTCGGTCACGTCGGGACCCGTGGGGATATTCGGCGCTTCCGGAGCATCGTCGGTAAAGCTTGTCATCTCGATCTCGTTTCCGTCCTTGTCGAGGACACGGATATCAAGAGCAAGAGACTGAAGCTCCTTGACAAGGACCTTGAAGGACTCGGGAACGCCCGGAGTCGGGATGTTCTGACCCTTGACGATTGCCTCGTAAGCCTTGACACGTCCGGTAACATCGTCGGACTTGACGGTGAGGATTTCCTGAAGCGTGTAAGCCGCGCCGTAAGCCTCGAGTGCCCAAACCTCCATTTCTCCGAAACGCTGTCCGCCGAACTGCGCTTTACCGCCGAGCGGCTGCTGCGTAACGAGGGAGTAAGGACCTGTCGAACGTGCGTGGATCTTATCGTCAACAAGGTGATGGAGCTTGAGGTAGTACATGATTCCAACGGTTACAGGGTTGTCGAAAGGCTCGCCCGTTCTGCCGTCGTAGAGGATCGTCTTTCCGTCGACGATCTTCTGCTTTTCCTCGCCAGTGACGGGATCGGTAACGGTAAAGGTCGTCTTTCCGTCGGTGCGCTCGCCGGGGAGAACATCACGCTCGAGTCCCGCCATCTTGAGGCACTCGGTAATATCCTTCTCCGTTGCACCGTCGAATACGGGGGTCATTATCTTCCAGCCGAGACGCTTTGCCGCGATACCGAGGTGAACCTCAAGCACCTGACCGATGTTCATTCGGGAAGGAACGCCGAGGGGGTTGAGCACGATATCAAGCGGAGTGCCGTCGGGCAGGAAGGGCATATCCTCGGGAGGAAGTATACGGGAAACGACACCCTTGTTTCCGTGACGTCCCGCCATCTTATCTCCGACGGATATCTTCCTCTTCTGTGCGATGTATACCCTGACAACACGGTTTACGCCGGGGGCAAGCTCGTCGCCGTTCTCGCGGGAGAACTCCCGGACATCGACGATTATTCCGTTTTCGCCGTGAGGAACGCGGAGCGAAGTATCGCGCACGTCTCTCGACTTCTCGCCGAAGATCGCGCGGAGAAGTCTTTCCTCGGCGGTAAGCTCGGTCTCTCCCTTAGGAGTGACCTTACCGACGAGAATGTCGCCTGCGCGAACCTCTGTTCCGATCTTGATAACGCCGTTTGCGTCAAGATCCTTGAGTGCGTCTTCGCCGACGTTCGGGATCTCGCGGGTGATCTCCTCCGGACCGAGCTTCGTGTCACGCGCTTCGTGGGAATACTCCTCGATATGGATCGAGGTGTAAACGTCATCACGCACAAGACGCTCGTTGAGAAGTACCGCGTCCTCGTAGTTATAGCCTTCCCATGTCATGAATCCGACAAGTGCGTTCTTACCGAGTGCAATCTCACCATCTGCGGTGCCGGGACCGTCGGCAATGACCTGACCTTCATCGACGCTCTCGCCGACGTCGACGATCGGGCGCTGATTTACGCACGTTCCCTGATTGGAACGCTTGAATTTTATAAGGTGGTAGGTGTCCTTCGTGCCGTCCTCGCGGCGGATGACGATCTGATCCGACGTTACGGTCTCAACCGTACCCGGATTCTTCGCAACTATGACAACTCCGGAGTCAACGGCAGCCTTGTATTCCATACCGGTTCCGACAATCGGAGAATCCGTAACCATAAGCGGAACCGCCTGCTTCTGCATGTTTGATCCCATGAGTGCTCGGGAGTTATCGTCGTTCTCGAGGAAGGGGATCATTGCAGTCGCAACGGAAACCACCATCTTAGGCGAAACGTCCATAAAGTCGATGCGGGATGCTTCAACCTCGATGATCTCGTTGCGATCGCGCGCCGCAACGCGCTTATTCACGAAGCGGTGATTCTCGTCGAGAGGCTCGTTTGCCTGAGCGATAATGTATTTATCCTCAACGTCAGCCGTCATGTACACGACCTCGTCGGTGACGACGCCGGTTTCGCGGTCAACGCGGCGGTACGGAGCCTCGATGAAGCCGTACTTGCTTATGCGTGCATACGTTGCGAGTGACGATATAAGTCCGATGTTGGGTCCTTCCGGAGTCTCGATCGGGCACATACGTCCGTAATGAGTATAGTGAACGTCTCGGACATCGAACGATGCACGGTCGCGGCTCAGCCCTCCGGGACCGAGTGCGGAGAGACGGCGCTTGTTCGTAAGCTCTGCGAGCGGGTTATTCTGATCCATGAACTGCGACAGCGGCGACGATCCGAAGAACTCGCGTATTGCAGTTACAACGGGACGGATATTGATGAGCGTCTGAGGAGTGAGCGTTTCGTTGTCCTGAACGGTCATTCTCTCCTTGACGATCTTATCCATACGGGAAAGACCGATTCTGAGCTGATTCTGGAGAAGCTCTCCGACGCAGCGCAGGCGGCGGTTGCCGAGATGGTCGATATCGTCGGTGGTACCGATGCCGTGCGAAAGGCAGAGGAGGTAGTTGATCGACGAAAGGATATCCTCGCGGGTAATATGCTTCGGTGAAAGCTCACCGCGGCGGCGGTGTGCAAGCTCAATCACTTCCTCGCGCTCGCCCTCTGCCTCCTCCATGATCTCGAGAAGCACGTCGGTGCGGACCTTCTCGTCGATGCCCGCCTCGGTGAGGTCGTAGCCGAGAACATCGGCGGGGTAAACCGTCATGTTGGAGAACACCTTGACCTCGGTTCCGTCCTCAAGACGGACGTAAACCTCGTTGACGCCGGCGCGCTCAATCTCGCGCGCATCCTCTTCGGTTATCTTTCTTCCGTCCTCAAACACGATCTCGCCGGTAACGGGGCTTATCGCGGGACGCGACAGCGTCTGTCCGAGTACACGGTTTGCGACGGAAAGCTTTTTATCGTATTTGTACCTGCCGACGGGGGCGAGATCGTAACGCTTTGGATCGAAGAACAAATTGTTTATAAGTATCTCGGCGCTTTCAACAATCGCAGGCTCGCCCGGACGAAGCTTCTTGTATATCTCCTTGAGAGCCTCCTCACGGATGCTCGTGTTGTTCTCAACGGCAAGTCCGACGGTCTCGTCCTTGTCAAGCGTCGCCGAAAGCTTTACCTCGTCTCCGAACATATCGCGAAGCTCGGCTTCGGACTCGATTCCGAGCGCGTGGATAAGCACGGTCACGGGGATCTTGCGGTTCTTATCGATGCGCACATAGAAAACATCGTTTGCATCCGTCTCGTATTCAAGCCATGCGCCGCGGTACGGGATCACCGTAGTGGCGTAGGTGTGCTTGCCGGTTTTGTCGATATCCGAAGAATAGTAGATTCCGGGAGAGCGAACGATCTGCGAAACGATAACGCGCTCCGCTCCGTTTATAACGAAAGTTCCCTTGTCCGTCATTATGGGAAAATCACCCATGAATATCTCGGATTGCTTGACTTCGCCCGTCAGCTTATTCGAGAGACGCACATCGACCTTGAGCGGCGCCGCATAGTTTGCGTCGCGTTCCTTGCACTCCTCAACGGGATATTTTACTTTGGATTCGTCAATGGAAAAGGATACAAAGTCGATAAAGAGATTTCCCGAATAATCAACGATCGGGGAAACATCCTCGAGAACCTCCTGAATTCCTTTTTCCATGAACCATCGGTATGAACCCTTCTGCACTTCGAGCAGATCGGGCATCTGAATGGGCTCTTCGATCTTGGAGAAGCTCATTCTCACTTTTTTTCCGACTTTCTGGGGCTTGACCATCTGGTTTTCAGCCATTAAAAATCAACTCCGTTCTTCATGTCCTTCGCGCCTCACCGCCGCTTTATTCTAAACGCCGAAAGTGCCTTTTCAGGCAATTTGAGCGATCCTGACGCAGTTTATTATTTTATCATTAATATATACGAATGTCAATGAATACGGAGAAAAAAGCCGCTTCACCGGGTCATTATTTACCGTATGGTTTCAAAACATTTACAATAATGTTAAATGTAAAAAAACTGTAAATTATAAAAAGAGCTGCCCGGTCAGCTTATGCCGAGCAGCTCCGATACGGTAACGAAGGAAAATCCCCGCCTCTTCAATTCCGGAATTATTTTTTCGAGTGATTCGGGAGTCGGCGACTTTTTTGCGATATAATCGTGAAAAAGGATGATATCGCCGCTTTTCGCCTTGCCGAGAACCTCCTTCGTAATGTTTTCCACTTTATTGTGCGCCCAATCGCGCGTGTCGATCGTCCACAGTATCACTGTATAGTCGAGCCTGTCCGCGATACGGAATATCGAATCGTTGTAAAGACCTCCCGGCGGACGGAGAAGGCGCGTGCGGTACTCGTTTTCCTCGAAGACCGCATTTTCCGCCGACATTATCTCCTCGCACTCCTTCCGGTAGCTGAGCTTCGAGAGGTTCGCGTGGGAAAATGTATGGTTTCCGAGCTCATGCCCGTCCGCAATCACGCGCCCGACGACATCGGGGTATCGCTCCACATTTTCCCCGACGACAAAAAACGTCGCGCGTACTCCGTACTTTTTAAGGATCGCAAGAATTTTGTCGGTATACTCCGGGTGTGGTCCGTCGTCAAAAGTCAGCGCAAGCTTCATATCGGCGTCGGGATTTGAATAGTGAACGCATCCGCTGTCCTCCTCCGCCGCTGCCGTCCCCGGAAGCGATGCAAGCACAGCGGCAAGAGACACGGCGCAAGCAAGAACAAGCGCCGAGATCACAAACAAACGAAGCTTTGGCATCTTCATCCTTCCTTCGGTGAAAGAAGCTCGTCAAGCGATCCGAATCTGTAGCCCTCTCCGGCAAGCTCCGTGATAACATCGCCGAGTATTTCCGCGTTTGTCGCGGAGGTCGGATGAAGAAGCATTATTTCGCCGCAGTGAACGGAATCGATAATTTTTCTTTTTGCCTTCTCCGCGCTCATCTGACGCGCGTTGTCCCAATCGGCGTATGCGAAGCTCCACATCACCGTCGTATATCCGAGCTCGGAGGCATAACGGAGGCTGTCGCGGCTTATCTCGCCCTCAGGAGGACGGTAAAACTTCGAAATTTCGATTCCGAGCTCATCCGACGCGCATTTTTCAAGCTCTTCAAGTTCTTCGGCGAATTCTTCCTTCGACGACACATTCGACATGTTCCGATGGTGCGCGGTGTGATTGCAGACCGTGTGCCCCTCTTTTGCCATGCGGCGCACAAGCTCGGGATTGCGCTTTATCAGGTTTTCGAGGATAAAAAACGCGCCGCAGACCTTCTTCTCGCCGAGAACGTCGAGTATCTTCTCAACATTTCCGTTTTCGTATCCCGCGTCAAACGTGAGATACACGACCTTATCGCCCTTTTCGGCAGCCGTTTTGTTTATATATACGCCGCCGTATTCCGTAAGATAGGAAAACTCCGTCGGGCACGGCGGGATTTTCCCGTCCTTTTCATGCTTGCAGTACCAGCCGGCGGCGTTTATCGATATTGCAAAAATCACGGACAGAGCCGCGAGTACAAGTGATAATCTTTTCATTTTACATTCCTTTTCGCCGCAGAGCGCGGCAGAACAGATTGCCGAAAGCATAATTGTTTCGTTCAAGATTATCTTTCCGTCGAAAGCGCCGTATATCCTCTGAAAAAAACGGAATTTGCGTTTTATAATCCGCGGACAAACATATTTTGATTTTGAAAATAAAAATCCCCCGCCGTATGCGGTGCAAAGCGCACTGCACGTTCGTCGGCGGGGATTTTTCATTTTCGTTTTCCGGCAAGGCGATAGCTTTCGTCAACTCTGCGGCAAAGCTCATCCAACGGCAGTGCGCCGTCGGGCACGACCGTATACCAATGCTTCTTATTCATGTGCCATCCGGGATATATACCGTTCTTTCCGACATCTGCGGTTATATCCTCCGGTATACCGTGAAGATTGATTATCTCGATCTCGCCGTCATTTTCTATGCCTATCCTGCGCGCGGCGACCGCCATTATAACGCAGTACCACTTTCCGGTATCCGCGCGGCGAAGGATCGCGCATCGCGGAGAATCCTCCCACAGAAATTCCGGATCGCTTCCGTATGTGTTTTTCGCATATGCGATCAGTTTCTTTAACTCATCGGAGCGAAAGACGTCCGAAACGAAGCATTTCTCCGAAATATCACGAAGAAGTGCTTCAAAGTCCTCCCTGACGCCGCCGACAAAGCTGCCGCTTGCCATATCCGACAGATGAAGCGTATATTCTTCATCCGAAGCCGGATCGGTCACCGAAGCCGCCGCGCGTCCGTCCGGGAAAATATCGATCTTCATCCGAAAAAGGCTTTTTGAAAGAACCGCCTCAAAGGAAAGCTTTCTTTCGTTTTCACAAAAGCCGTACAGACGCAGCTTTTCGGGGACTGCCTTTTTCATCGCAAAAAATGAAGTTACATCGTGCACGGTATACCTCCGAAATCGTTATTTCGCGCTGAACTGACTGTTGTAAAGCTCCGTATAAAGTCCGCCGCGTCCGAGAAGTTTCTCATGGGTTCCGCTTTCAAAGACGGTGCCGTCCTTCATCACAATGATGCAGTCCGCGTCACGGACAGTCGAAAGGCGATGCGCGACGACGAACGAGGTTCGTCCCTGCATGAGCCTTGTAAACGCATCCTGCACCTTCACCTCTGTGCGCGTATCGATGGACGAGGTTGCCTCATCGAGAATCAGCACCGGAGGTCTGAGAAGCATCACCCTCGCTATGCAGAGAAGCTGACGCTCGCCCTCGGAGAGATCGTCGTCGCCGATCACGGTATCGTATCCATCCTTAAGCCTCTTTATGAAGCCGTGTGCGCGCGCCGCCTTTGCCGCCGCGATTATCTCATCATCGCTCGCGCCTTCCCTGCCGAACGCAATATTCTCTTTTACCGTGGCGTGCTTTATCCATGTGTCCTGAAGAACCATCCCGAAATTCTCGCGCAGGCTTTTTCTCGTAACGTCGGCGATATTCTCGCCGTCGATCAGTATGCTTCCCTCGTCGACGTCGTAAAATCTCATAAGAAGGTTGATAAGCGTTGTTTTTCCGCATCCCGTCTGACCGACTATCGCAATCTTCTGCCCCGCCGATGCCGAAAAATCAAATCCCTTTATCAGCGTGCGGCTTTTATCGTATGAGAAAGCGACGTTTCTGAACTCGACGTTGCCCTGCGGATTCTCGAGATCTCGCTTTCCTTCGTCCGAGCTTTCCGGAGCCTCGTCGATCAGCTCGTATATTCTCGCGGCGCAGGCAAAGGCGTTCTGAAGCTCCGCGACAACTCCGGAAATCTCGTTGAACGGCTTTGTGTACTGATTCGAATATGCGAGAAAGCTTACAAACGCGCCGACGGTCATTCTTCCCGCCACGGCGAAAAGTCCGCCCGCAAGTCCGACAACAGCGTAGATCAGGTTGTTTATAAATCTCGTCGTCGGATTTGTAAGGGATGAAAAGAACGTTGCGCGGAGAGAATACTTCCTCAGCTTTTCGTTCACGCCGTCGAATCTGCCGAGCGCGCGCTCACCGTAGGAAAACGCCTGAACGGTCTTCTGATTCTGGATCATCTCATTCATGAGTGAGGTCTGCTCGCCGCGCGTCTCCGACTGCTTTTTGAACATATCGTACGTCCGGTTTGCAATAAAGCGAGCCGTGAAAAGCGACAGCGGAGTAAGAACGACCACGGCAAGCGCGATGGAGGGAGAGATCGAAAGCATGAATCCGAGCGTGACGGCGACGGTGACGACCCCCGTAAAAAGCTGTGAGAATCCGAGAACGAGACCGTCCGAAAACGCTTCGGCATCCGCCGTGATGCGGCTTACGATATCTCCGTAGGGATGCGAATCGACATACGACACCGGGAGATGCTGTATCCTTCCGAACGCCGCGTCACGCAGCTCGCGCACCGCGTTGTATGCGATACGGTTATTCACGGAGGTCATGACCCACTGAAGCACACCGGACACAAGCGCGCACACGGCAAGCGTTACAAGCGCACGTATCACAATACCGAAATCCACGCTGCCCGCCGACGCGATCCCGTCGATCGCGCGTCCGGCAAGCACGGGAATGTAAAGCGACAGGACTACCGAGGCAACGGAGAACACAAGAGATAAAGCAATGAGAAATTTCGAATGCGATACGGTTTTTACAACACGTCCGATCACAGATTTGTTTTTCATCCGTCAGTCCTCCTTTTCAAGCTGGGATTCGCATATTTCGCGGTAGACCTCGCACGACGAGAGAAGCTCGGCATGTGTTCCTACTCCCACGATCATGCCCTCGTCGAGTACGACGACTGTATCGGCGCCGCGTATTGCGGATACGCGCTGCGACACCGTTATTACGGTCGGTGAAAAATCCGTATTTCGCAGAGCTCGTCCGAGCGCGGCGCCCGTCGCGTAGTCGAGCGCGCTCGCCGCATCGTCGAGTATCAGTATTTTCGGCTTTCCGACAAGTGCACGCGCTATCGTCATGCGCTGTCTCTGCCCGCCGGACAGATTCCGTCCGTCCTGCTCAAGCTCAAAATCAAGACCGCCTTTTTTGCCTTCTGTCATTTCCTTCGCCTGCGCGGTCTCGAGTGCTTCCCATATTTCACCGTCGGAAGCGTCCTCTTTGCCGAAGCGGATATTGTCGCGCACGCTCCCCTTGAAGAGCACCTTTTTCTGCAAGACAGTGCCGATCATTTTGCGAAGAGATTTAAGGTCGTAATCCTTTACGTCGTTTCCGCACACGCGCACAGTTCCGTCCGTGACATCGTAAAATCGCGGAATAAGGCTGACGAGCGAGCTTTTTCCCGAGCCTGTCGAGCCGATAATTCCGACGTTCGATCCGCGCTTTATCTTCAGATTTATATCGTGCAGCGCTTCCTCGGCTCCGCCGTAGGAAAGTGATGCGTGATCGAATTCCACGTCAAATTCGCTGTCCCCGGCGGAGACTGCTTTGCCGGACACCGTGCCCGGCTCCGTATCAAGAACTGCCTGAACGCGGTTTGCGCAGGCGATCGATTTCGTAATGCTGATTATAAGCCCCGCAAGCTTCACAAGCTCAATCAGTATCTGCGACATATAATTATAAAGAGCAACGACATCTCCGCGGGATATGCTTCCGGAATCGACGCGGAGCGCTCCGGTATAGATGAGTACGGCGACGGCAATGTTTATGAGAACGAGCGTCGCAGGATTCATGACCGCGGAAATTCTGCCGACCGCGACCTGCATATCGGTGAGCGCGCGGTTCTTTTCGCCGAAATCGTTTATTTCCTCGTCCTCCTTGCAGAAGGCGCGCACCACTCTTGTTCCGGTGAGGTTTTCACGGGTAATGCCGAGAAGCGCGTCAAGCTTTTTCTGCACCTTTTTATAAAGCGGTATGCATACGAGCATAACGGCAAACACGACCGCCGCAAGAAGCGGAACGGTGACGACGAACACAAGCGCCGACTTTACGTCAACGGTAAACGCCATGATGACAGCGCCGAAAACAACAAACGGAGAGCGCAGGACAAGACGCAGCGTGAGGTTTATACCCGTCTGTATCTGGTTAATGTCTCCGGTAAGCCGGGTGAGCAGCGTCGGCGCGCCGAAAGAGTCAAGCTGCGAAAATGACAGCTTACCTATATGGCTGAACAGGTCACGGCGCAGATCGGTCGTTGAACCTACCGCCGCCTTTGCGGCAAAATACTGTGCCGCTATCGTGCATCCGAGCCCGAAAAGCGCAAACATCCCGAGCAGGATGCACCTGTTTATAATGAAGCTTTTGTCCCCCGCCGCGATTCCCCTGTCGATCACGTCGGCGATCACAAGCGGTACGGCAAGCTCAAAGGCGACCTCGACAAGCTTAAACACCGGAGCGAGGATGCTTTCCTTTTTATAATTTCCAAGATATCCGATAAGTTTGAACATACATACCTCTTTATATATTATCCCGTAAATGATACCACTAACGCCGTATTTTTTCAAGTACGAAAGACAAATTTACCCGAAGGCGCTTGATTCCCCGATCGCAAAGAGCCTCGGCAGGTGCAATTGACAAAATATTCACGCGGTGATATAATGACGGTATGCGTTTTTTGAAAGGAAATAAACTATGATATACGGTAATGTGCTGGAGGCTGTCGGACACACGCCGATGATCCGGCTTAACAAAATGGCGGAAAACGGGTCTGCCGAAATACTTGTGAAGTACGAAGGACTTAACGTGGGCGGATCGATAAAGACGCGCACCGCGCTCAACATGATAGAGGACGGCGAGCGCCGCGGGCTGATCGGTCCCGACACCGTCATCGTCGAGCCGACGAGCGGGAATCAGGGGATCGGGCTTGCGCTGATCGGCGCGGTGCGCGGATACCGTGTGAAGATCATCATGCCCGACAGCGTATCCGTAGAGCGGCGCAAGCTCATCGCGCACTACGGTGCCGAGGTGATTCTCGTTCACGACGCGGGCAACATCGGAGACGCGATCGAGGAGTGCCGTCTTACCGCGCTGAAAATGGCAGAGGAAGACCCGAACGTCTTCATTCCCGGTCAGTTTGAAAATCCCGCAAACCCCATGGTTCACAAGCATCACACTGCGCTCGAGATACTCGAGCAGGTCGCGGGACCGATCCACGGCTTCTGTTCCGGCGTCGGCACCGGAGGAACAATCTCCGGCATCGGCGAATCGCTCAAAGCGCTGAATCCCGACATCACGGTATGGGCGGTCGAGCCGGAGCATGCCGCGATACTCGCCGGCGGGAACATCGGCACGCACCTTCAGATGGGTATCGGCGACGGACTTATACCGGATAACCTCAACCGCAGCATATACTCCGACATATGCATAATCAGCGATGAGGAAGCGATCGAAACCGCACGCGATCTTGCGCGTCTCGAAGGACTGATGTGCGGCATATCATCGGGCACGAACGTCGCCGCCGCACGGCGCATGGCGCGCATACTCGGCGAAGGAAAAACCGTCGTCACGGTTCTGCCGGACACCGCAGAAAGATATTTTTCGACCCCGCTCTTTGACGAATAAAGCGTTATTTGCTAATAAAACTCCGCCCGCGAAAGCGGGTGCGGCTTAGAGATTTCGTAATCCCGGAAATATCGGCATAGTCATGTTATGCGGCTGCCGCGCGGTTTTCTTTATGCAGAAAAACGCCTCCGCACTTCAAATGAAGTGCGGAGGCGCTTTTAATTTCATGCTTTACGGTATCATATCCGTACGGTTTACTCGGCGGCGATCTCCAAAGTCTCGCTTCCGCCGTCCCAGATAAGCTCAAGCGTTACGGGAATGTTCGATTTGACCGCGACACGGGGCTTTTCGGCGCTGTCGGCACGTTCCTCGCAAATAAGATCAAGCATACCGTTCTTGCCGAAGGGATATCTCTCGACGCCGTGCTTTTCCGTGCGGTTTACATGCCATGTGATCTTGTTCTCTCCGACGTTGCTCTTGATTCCGAATACAAACTCGAAAAGTATCGTTATCGGGAAAAGTCCGGACCAGCCGACGAAATCGCCCTTTGCGGGTCTGCCCTGCTCGGTGGCTTCGGGAGCGTAATTCTCCCACAGCGTACCCGTCTTATCGAACACTCCGACCACGTTTTCGATGTTGGAGCATGCAATGTCATATGCGATCTTGTGATATCCGTATTTTTCAAGTCCGCGCAGCACCATGTAGGTCGTCGGAGCCCATATCGATCCGCGCCAATAACCGCCCTCGGCGATGTAGTCGGGATGATCCGCGGAAAGCGTGGGCGGACGGTGATGACGGTTGAACTCGTCCTTGTTTTCGAGGTGAGCGACAAAGGCGTCCGCGCGATCCTCGGGAACGACTCCGGCAAGGAGTGCCCAATATGCCCCGATCGTCTTCACTCCGCTAAGCTTTCCGTCTCTCCAAAGATCGTAATAATAATGGGTCTTCTCGTCCCACAGCTTTTCGTTCACGACCTTTTTGAGCATCTCCTGCTCCTCGACGAGGAACGCGGTATCCTCTTCGCGTCCGAGAATCTTGCCCATTTCGATGAGGATGTGACCGCTTAATATCATCTGGAAGCATGCATCGGTCCAGACCATGTGACCGTGCGAGAACAGAACGTTGTATCCGGGGCTCATTCGCGGCTGATTGTCCATGCCGCAGCCGAGACCCGATGTCCAATATGTGCCGTCCTGCCATGTATGATTATCGTGGAGCCACTTATGATACGCAAGCAGCGGCGGGAAGATCTCGGCTATACGCAGACGGTCGCCTATGTTGAGATAGTATTCCCACTCGCACCACGGCATAACGTTCGGGCCCGTTGCGCTCGGGTCGAAGCGCGTGAATTTTTCGCTTCCGTCATCCTCTTCGATCTCGCGGCTTATGAAGCCGTCAACGTGCTGATGAGAATAGAAGTTGTTGAGCGTATTCTGAAAATTGAACACACGCGAGCCGTATTTGCCGAACATGAGGATGAACGACGAATCCCACATGAAGGTGCATCCGTTGAATGCAGTGTCGATAAAGTTGCTGACAAATCCGCTTCCGGGCGTCGGGCGGCGCAGATTGCCGAAGGCGATCTGCCAAGCCTTGTCGTAGCAGGCGATCGCGTCGTAATGTCCTTCCCATACCGGCTTCGGGAGACGGTCCCGAGCCTCCTCGTATGTCGGCAGCGGCGCGTCCTCGGGCTCTCTGCCTACGAAAGTATTCTCACTGACGTATGTACACGGCGCGTAAGTCCACTCCGAATCCGAAAAGAATTTTCCCATGATTCTGACCTCGTTTCGTTTATATTTTATTATAGATTCCGAATAACGTAAGCGGCGGAAAGCGCCGCTTTCTTCCGACTATATTATAACTCAGCGACGACAGGCAGTCAAGACATTCTGCCGTCTCTCGGCATAAAAGCGAAAGAAAAAGGCGCACGCTTCATCGAACCTCGCCCTTTCGAAAAATTTCCCGCCGCGCAGAATGCGCGGCGGGGCGTAATATTGTCAGTCTCCGAGAAATTCCTTTGCCTGACCCGTCACGGCGGTATCGTAGCATGAGAACATCTCGTCTGTCTTTGCGCGGTCGGGGCTTTTTGTGAGAAGGCTCACCACGGGAACGATTACAAGTCCCGCAAGCATAACGAACGCTCCGCAGTTTACGGGTGAGCGAAGGATCGCGGGGAAATACGAACGGAAGATCATATTTGCCGTCATAACTCCGACACCGAAGACGAAGCTTGCGGCACAGCCCGCGGCAGTGGCGCGCTTCCAATAAAGCCCGTATATGAACGGCGCGAGGAATGCTCCCGCAAGCGCGCCCCACGAGATCCCCATAAGCTGAGCTATGGATGAAATGTTGAGCTTATACTGAACAAACGCAAGGACTGCGGAAATTATGATAAACACCGCGATGAGCACACGCATTACCGAAAGCTGCGTACGCTCGGTCATTTTCTTCGATGCGGGCTTGATTATGTCGATCGTGAGCGTTGATGACGAGGTGAGCACGAGAGAGGAAAGCGTGGACATTGACGCGGACAGGACGAGAAGTATGACTACGGCGATGAGCAGATCGGGCAGATTTTCAAGCATTTTGGGGATTATCGCGTCATATCCGAGCGTTTTCACATCGATGTCGAAGAGGCGTCCGAAGCCGCCGAGGAAATAGCAGCCGCCCGCCACGACGACGGCGAAGAGCGTGGAGATGACCGTTCCCTTTTCGATCGCCTTTTCATTCTTTATTGCGTAGAACTTCTGCACCATCTGCGGAAGTCCCCATGTTCCGAGGGAGGTGAGAATGACCACGGCGAAGAGCCCGAACGGATCGGGTCCGAAGAACGATGCGAACACGCCGGGAATATTCGTTTCGGGATCGCTCACATTTGCAAGTGCAGCAATCGAGCCTGTAAAGCCTCCGTTGAGTGAGAGAACGGCGGCGATAACGGCGACTATGCCGAAGAGCATTATTATGCCCTGTATGAAGTCGTTTACCGCGGTAGCCATGTATCCGCCGGCGATAACGTAAATTCCGGTAAGCAGCGCCATGACGAGAATGCAGATGCCGTAGTCGATCGAGAACGCCATGGAGAAGAGGCGGGAAAGTCCGTTATACAGCGATGCGGTATAGGGAATAAGGAAGACAAAAACGATAAGCGCGGCGCTCACCTTCAGCGCGGGAGACGAGAAACGCTTTCCGAAAAATTCCGGCATGGTCGCCGTGCCGAGCTTCTGGGTCAGGAGACGGGTTCGCCGTCCGAGCACGACCCACGCGAGAAGAGAGCCGAGAAATGCGTTTCCGAGCCCGATCCATGTGGACGCGACGCCGAATTTCCATCCGAACTGACCAGCGTATCCGATGAAGATAACCGCCGAAAAATACGATGTTCCGTAAGCGAAAGCCGTCAGCCACGGGCCCACGCTGCGTCCGCCGAGGACAAATCCGTTCACATCGGTCGTATGGCGGCGGCACGATATGCCGACGCCGACCATAACCGCAAAAAACAGCACAAGAAGAATTACTTTAACTGCCATAGCTTATTTCCTTACCTTCCGCGCGTCGGGGCGCGCATTTCATTTTGTTGTCTGAGCTTCGACAAGCCTCTCTCCGCAGTATATCTCGCGGAGCTTCGGTTTCTCGATCTTGCCCGTGGGATTTCGCGGAACATCCGCGAAGATTATCTTTCTCGGGCGCTTGTACCGCGGAAGCTCGGCGCAGAATTCGTTGATCTCTTCCTCGGTTGCGCTCACGCCCGGCTTCAGCTCGATTATCGCCGCCGCGATCTCCCCGAGACGTTCGTCGGGAAGTCCTATCACCGCGACATCCTTTATCTTTATATTCGCACGGAGAAAATCCTCGATCTGCACGGGATAAAGATTTTCTCCGCCCGTTATGATGACGTCCTTCTTGCGGTCAACGAGATAGATGAATCCGTCCTCGTCGGCTTTCGCCATGTCTCCGGTATAGAGCCATCCGCCGTGAAGCACTTCGGCGGTCGCCTCGGGATTCTTGTAGTAGCATTTCATCACACCGGGACCGCGGACAGCAAGCTCGCCGACCTCGCCCTGAGGGACAGTGTTCCCGTTTCCGTCAACAATGTCGGTCTCCCAAAGGTAGCCCGCCTTGCCGATCGCGCCGACCTTGTGTATGTTTTCGACTCCGAGATGCACGCATCCGGGACCTATCGACTCGGAAAGTCCGTAGTTCGTGTCGTACTGATGATTCGGAAAATGCTCTTTCCACCGTCTGATCAGGCTCGGCGGCACGGGCTGCGCGCCGATGTGCATAAGTCTCCACTGCGAGAGGCGGTATTCGGAAAGATCGACCTCTCCGGAATCGATCGCGTCGAGGATATCCTGCACCCACGGCACAAGCAGCCACACTATAGTGACCTTCTCCGCACTCACCGTGTGCAGCACCCATTCCGGCGAGACACCGCGCAGAAGAACCGCGCGGCTGCCCGTGAGGAGGCTGCCGAACCAATGCATCTTCGCACCGGTATGATAAAGCGGAGGGATGCAGAGGAACACGTCCGAATGCGTCTGCGAATGATGCTTCTGCTCGGTCTTGGCGGAGGACACAAGCGCACGGTGCGAATGGAGTATCGCTTTCGGAAAGCCCGTCGTTCCGGACGAAAAATATATCGCCGCATCGTCGTCGTCCGTTATATCGACCGCAGGCGCGACCGATGAGCAGTACGAAGTCATAACCGAATATTCGTCGGCATAATCCGGACATTCCTTACCTACAAAGAAGAAGTTGCCGACACCGGGGATCTCGTCGATCACTGCGTTCACGCGGTCCGTGAATTCGGGTCCGAACACAAGCACCGACGCATCCGCAAGATCAAGGCAATACTTTATCTCATCGGAGGTGTACCGATAATTCATCGGGACGGCGAGCGCGCCTGTCTTGAGTATTCCGAAGTATATCGGCAGCCACTCAAGGCAGTTCATAAGGAGAATCGCCACCTTGTCACCGCGCTTCACTCCGCGCGTGAGCAGGAGATTTGCAAAGCGGTTAGCCTTTGTGTCGAACTCCTTCCACGTCATCTCGCGGCGGTACTTCTCGTCCTCCGCGGATTCTATAAGTGAGAATTCCCTCCACGTTGTGCTTTTGTGCGGACTTCTTGCGGGATTTATCTCAACGAGAGCGACCTCGTTAGGGTAGATCTTTGCGTTTTTCTCAAGATATTCGCAAATTGGCATTTCTTTTTCCTCCGATAAACGATTCGGACGCGGCAGCTTGCCGCCGTGCCGTAAAAATCAAAAAGTCCTCTGTGAGAAAACTCACAGAGGACGGATAAACCGCGGTACCACCTCAGTTTTCCGCATCCTTACGGAATACGGACTCTCAGGCACGGACGGACAAGCCGACTTATGCCCCCGCACTGTAACGTGTGCACACGTCGCAGCCTACGCTTTCGCTTCGGTGCGCTACTCCCGGAATGTATTTCGTGCGCTCTGCCTTACCGCCTTGCACCGTCCGGCGGCTCTCTGAAAGGAACTGCGCATTACTTCTTTCCGATCACTGCATTTCTTTTTTCAGAATATCACAATTTTTTCCGTTTGTCAAGTACTGCGGTCGAATTTTGTAAATATTTTTTTGCACCGCTTTTCCGACCGGATACAGGCAGCTCCGCGCGCCTTATCCGCCGCGGGAATTTACGCAAAATCGGTCGTGACGTGTGTTTTTCTCTTGATTTATTCCCGAAAGCGTTATATAATATAGTCTGATATATTATTTTATAAATCCGACTGCGGCGTTGCGATGCGCCGACGGAGAAAGGCAGCTTTGCGTTGCAAGGCGAGGTGACGGAATGGAACGAGTATCGAAAATCAACTACTATCTTGATATCGCACAGACGGTGTCCGAGCGTTCGACCTGCCTGAGAAAAAGATTCGGCGCCATAATCGTCAAAAACGACTCCATTGTTTCCACGGGATACAACGGTGCGCCGCGCGGACGCGAAAATTGCTGCGATCTGCGCTTCTGCCTCAGAGAGCATCTCGGAATCCCGCGCGGCGAACGGTACGAGATGTGCCGCAGCGTCCACGCCGAAGCAAACGCGATCATCGCAGCCGCACGCGAAAACATGATCGGCTCGACGCTTTATATGGCGTGCACCGATCCCGCCGACGGAAAGGTGATCGGCGGCGTCTGTTCCTGCATGATGTGCAAAAAAATGGTGATAAACGCCGGAATCGAAAAGATTATCATACGCGAAAACGCAAACGAATATTCCGTTTACGAGATAAGCGGATGGGTCGTCGACGACGACAGCCTTTCCGGAAAATTCGGATATTGATACAAAGGACCTTCAAAAATGGCTGAAGAAAGTATTGCCCTCGAAGAAAAAAAGATCTTCACTCCGGAAGTTCCGGATATACTTCTGTTTGTATGCACGGGAAACACATGCCGCAGTCCGATGGCGGCGGCGATGTTCAATTTCCTGTTTCCCGAAAGAAACGCATTCGCGGTTTCGGCGGGACTTTGCGCCGACGGCTCTCCGATCTCGGAAAATGCGAAGGAGGCACTGCGGCGGCGCGGAGTTCCCTGCACTGTCGAAAACAACTATACAGATCACGTCTCGCGCACGGTAACGCCCGAGATGATCGCGACGGCATCGCAGGTCATAGGAATTTCCTCCCGCCATGCGATGGCTCTGATCTGCGCATTTCCCGGACAGGCTGAGAAGATCTCCGCTATGCCCGAGGATATCGCCGACCCGTTCGGCGGAACGGTCGACGACTATGTGCGCTGTCTCGCGGACATCGAAAAATCTCTTCGGGCGATGTTCGGTGAAAAATGAAGATCACAGTTTCACCGACCGTGCCGGAAGAGCTTGACGGAATCTGCACGATAGAAAATGCATCCTTCTCCGATCCGTGGAGCAGAAGGAGCTTTGCGGAAGCGCTCGAAAATCCCGTATGCAGATTTTTCTCCGCACACGGAGAAGGCGGAGTACTCATCGGATATGCGTTAATAAGCGTTCTGTTCGAGGATGCCGAGATTCTTTCGGTCGCGGTTGATGATTCTTTCCGGAGATGCGGTGTTGGACGCGCTCTTATGCACGCCATGCTCACCGAAGCCGTCCGAAGCGGAGCGCAGGACATATTCCTCGAAGTAAGGGAATCAAACCATGCGGCACGGAAACTGTATTTGTCGGAAGGCTTTACGGAATTCGGACGCAGAAAAAGATACTACAGAAAGCCGACCGAGGACGCGATACTGATGCGCCTCTCAGCCGATTCCGCAATGCTCGGATAAATCCATTATATTAATGAAAGGCAACATCATATGCTGATTCTGGGAATTGAAAGCTCATGTGACGAGACCTCATGTGCCGTCGCGGAAATGTCGGACGGAGAGCGGCGTCTCCTCTCCTGCGCAATAGATTCGCAGATCGAGACCCATGCAAGGTACGGCGGTGTCGTTCCCGAAATTGCCAGCCGCGCCCATGCGGAGGCAATCTGCCCCGTTGTCACTTCCGCTGTGAAGGACAGCGGAATTTCCCTGTCCGAAATTGACGCCGTGGCTGTGACCTGCACTCCCGGACTTATCGGATCGCTTCTTGTCGGTGTAAGCTACGCGAAAGCGCTTGCGTTCTCCCTCGGAGTTCCGCTCGTCCCCGTAAATCACATCAAAGCTCACGTTGCCGCCGCGTATTTTCCTTATCCGGAGCTTGAGCCGCCGTTCACCGCCGTCGTGGCATCCGGAAGCCACACCTCAATTTACAGCGTCACCGGGTATTCCTCCTTTGAGGAGATCGGCACAAGCCGTGACGATGCCGCCGGAGAAGCATTCGACAAGGTAGGACGTGTTATCGGTCTTTCTTATCCGTGCGGACGCGAAATGGACGAGCTTGCCGCGAAAGCGGGAGACATCGAGCGGATAAAATTCCCCTCCCCGGCGCTGCGCGGCGACACATTTGATTTTTCGTTCAGCGGACTGAAAACCGCAGTGATAAATCATGTGCACAATCTCCGTCAGCGTCTCGGAATCGGAGACGGACCGCTGCCCGAGGAAGAGAGAGTACGAATCGCCGCCTCGTTTACCGATACAGTCACCGAGGCGATTGCCGAAAAAGTAAGCGCGGCACTTGCGGAATATCCGTCGGATAAAATCGTCCTTGCGGGCGGAGTAGCCGCCAATTCCCATCTGAGGAAACGTCTCGAAAAGCTCTGTGCTTCGCTCGGCGCGTCGTTTTTTGTACCCGAGATCGGACTTTGCGGCGACAACGCCGCGATGGTCGCCGCTCAGGGATACTATGAATACAAGGCGGGAAAGCGCGCCGACGAGTCGCTGAACGCTTATGCATCCGAAGAAGCCGCCGAGACTGCCGGGATATTTTAGGCAAAAGCTGTAGAAAACCCTTTTTATGCAATCATCTTATTCTGCTTTCGCCTAACATTTCTACAGGGTTTTCTACAGACTGTAGAAAACTCGCTGTTCATAAACCGTGTTTAAAAGCTTCCGATGCCTTATTTTCAAGGAGAATTCGCTGCTTTTGCGCATCTGACGCAATTTACGGCTGTTGTCTATAATCGGAAGTCTTAAAAATGTTCAAAAATACCTACATATAAGGAGACACGAAAATGTCAAAATATGATGCTCAGATCAAAGAAGCCTGCGAAAAATTCGCTCACCTTCTCGAAGGTCAGCTCGAGCGCGTTGAAAGAATCAACGCGGCAGCCGACTTTGTGGATTACGATAAGCTTGACAAGATTGTGATCGGCATATGCGGCGGCGACGGAATCGGTCCGATCATAACAAAAGCGTCGCAGACCGTTCTCGAGAAACTTCTCGCCGACCGTGTTGCAGCGGGAAAGGTCGAGTTCAAGGTGATCGACGGACTTACCATAGAAAACCGCGCCGCGGTAGGAAAAGCGATCCCCGACGATGTGCTCGCGGAGCTCAAATCCTGCCATGTGATCCTCAAGGGACCGACCACCACGCCCCGTGCCGGTGATCCGTGGCCCAATATCGAAAGCGCAAACGTGGCAATGAGAAAAGAGCTGGACCTCTTTGCAAACGTCCGCCCCGTTAAGGTGCCCGATAAGGGAATAGACTGGACCTTCTTCCGCGAGAACACCGAGGGAAGCTACGCAGTCGGAAGCCACGGCGTCAACGTCACCGACGATCTCGCAATGGATTTCTGCGTAACGACAACCGAGGGTACAAACCGCATCGCGCGTCTTGCGTTTGATTTTGCGCGCAAAAACAACAAGAACCGCGTTTCGATCGTAACCAAAGCTAACATAATCAAGACCACCGACGGAAAATTCCTCCGCATCTGCGAGGACATCGCAAAGGAATATCCGGAAATCCAGACCGACGAGTGGTTCATCGACATAATGACAGCTAAGCTTGTTGACGAAAAGCGCCGCAAGGACTTCAAGGTATTCATTCTTCCCAATCTCTACGGCGATATCATCACCGATGAGGCTGCCGAATTCCAGGGCGGCGTAGGCACTGCGGGAAGCGCGAACATCGGTAAGCGCTATGCGATGTTCGAAGCGATCCACGGCTCCGCACCCCGCATGATGAAGGAAGGACGCGGCATTTACGCAGATCCCTGCTCCATGCTCCGTGCAACCGTTCTTCTTCTCTCGCACATCGGTGCGACCGAGGAGGCTGCAAAGCTTGAGCGTGCGCTCGACTTCTGCATGTTTGAGGATAAGAAGTACGTTATCACCGGACGCGACACCGGCACGACCTGCGAACAGTTCGCACAGTATGTCATCGACAATCTTTAATTATTCATTTGTCTAAAACAAAGGAAAGGAGCATCGCATGAAGATAAGCTTCAGATATGACGACGGGGTTGCGGTCATTCCGAAAAAAGTACTCGACAAAAGCGCAGCACAGGCATCCCGTGAAGATCTTCTCGTTCTCCTTTCCCTCGCCGCCGATCCCGCAGTGCCTGCCGCAGAGCGCGCCGAAGCTTTAGGGATCGGCAAGGACGAGCTTGAGCAATCGATCTCGTTTTGGAAGCGGAACAAGATAATCTCCGTCGAGCTTGACGAAGGCGAAAAGCTTCCCGCATACAAAAAGAAGAACGCGGAATCGGATTCCGAAGCATATTCGGCATCTGCAAAAAGTGCATCCGTCAAACGTCATCTCCGTGACAATTCCCTTCCGACCTATACCGCAGACGAGCTTGCCTCGGCGCTTGATGTTCCCGATTCGCGCAAGCTGATCGAATACTGTCAGCAATCGTTCGGCAGGATATTCAACATGTCCGAATCCGAAAAGGTCATCGGAATCGTGGATTACCTCGGCGTATCCACCGATTATGTCGCCATGCTTTGTTCGCATCTTGCAGCCGACGGAAAGCGTTCCGTCCGCGCTCTTGAAACGGAGGCGATATCGCTGTACGACCGCGGGATCACCGATTTTCAGGGGCTTATCGAATATCTCGATCTCCGCGAGAAAAGCGGTGCGCTCGAAGCACGGGTGCGAAAGCTTTTCGGGATCGGCAAGCGCACGCTCACTCCGAAGGAGCAGGCATTTGTCGAAGCATGGACGAAGTCCGCTCTTCCGTTTGATATCGTGGAGCACGCCTACGAGGTGACGGTCAACGCCACAGGCGAAGCGTCCATGCCGTATGCAAATTCCGTTCTTGAAAGTTGGATCAATTCCGGATTTTCTACACTTGACGAAATCAAAAAATCCGAAGAGAAATATAAGAAAAGCGCAAAGCCGAAGGGCAGAAAGCAGCAGGAAAGCCCTGCGGAATCCTCATTTGCGACCGACGATTTCTTTGAGGCTGCTCTGCGCCGTTCCTACGGAGACACCGAATCTGATTCCGGCGGCGACGGCAAGTGAAATTCCCCGATGAAGATATGAAAGGACAGGCTTTATGACACGAAGCGAGACCGTAAGAAACGTAATAGAGGAATTCGATCTCAGGCGTGCCGCGGACGAACGCGAATACGATGCACGGCTCGCCGAGCTTAGTGAAAAGATCCCGGGATTCGGCGATATTACGCACGCCCTGTCATCCGTCGGGCTGCGGATACTCGATGCCGCGATGAAAGGCGGCGACACCGCTGCAGCAGTAGCCGAAGTTCGCCGCGAGACCGAAAAGCTGCGCGGAGAACGCTGCGATCTTCTCGAAAAAGCGGGATATCCGCGGGATTTTGCGGACCGCAGATACAGGTGCGAAAAATGCTCCGACTCCGGGTATGAGGGGCTGAAAATGTGCACCTGCCTGAGAAAGGAGATCATCCTCGCGGGGCTCAAGAATTCCGGTCTCGGAAGGCTTGCGGATACGCAGAGCTTTGATACCTTTTCCGAAGAATACTACTCGGGAAAGGATCTTCTCACGGTGCGCCGCAACGCCTCTGTCCTTCGATCGTTTGCCGAAAATTTTTCAAAGGATACGACCGACAATTTTCTTCTGATCGGTCCCACGGGCCTCGGGAAAACCCACCTTTCGACTTCGGTCGCAGTTGTTGTGATCGAGCGGGGCTTTGACGTTCTCTACCGAACCGCGCAGGAGATCATGTCCGTATTTGAAAAGCAGCGTTTCGGCAGCGGAACACAAGGGGACGGCACCGAAAGCGCTTTCTACGATTCCGATCTGCTGATAATCGACGATCTCGGCACGGAAACCGTAACGCAGTACACGGTGGCGTGGCTTTATGACATCGTAAATTCGCGGATCAATTCGAGAAAGCCCACCGTAATAAACACAAATCTCACCCATGAGGAGCTTCGTCAGAGATACGCGGACCGCATAACGAGCCGCCTGCTCGGCGAATACCGTCCTCTTGTCTTTTCCGGATGCGATGTGCGACTGCAAAAGCTGAGCCGCTGAGTTTTTCCCTGCCTCGCGACGCAGGCGCGAACTTTTATCCGAAAACGGCTTGACATATCGCGTGCAACAAGGTAAAATATATTCGTTTGAAACTATATCACATAAATGTGAGGTAATTGAAATGAAAATCGGAGTAATAGTTGAATCCTTCCGCCGCCCCTTCCGCGAAGGAGTTGAGGTCGCTGCTTCCATCGGAGCAGCCGGAATTCAGGCATACGCCACCTTCGGAAGCTATCTCGATGTCGAGAAGTCGAGCGATGAGCATCTCAAGGAAGCCCTCGACATCGTAAAGTCGAACGGTCTCGTTTTCTCCGCGATCTGCGGCGATTTCGGAACCGGATTTGCGGATGCGGAAAACAATCACATATACGTTGAGCGTTCAAAGAGAGTGCTCGATCTTGCAAAGAAGCTTGAGTGCGACGTTGTTACCACTCACATCGGCACCGTTCCCGCCGAAGAGTGCGAGAAGAAGGAAGTCATGCGCAAGGCATGCCGTGAGCTTGCTCTTTATGCCGATTCCATCGGTTCCGCATTCGCAGTCGAGACCGGTCCCGAGACCGCGAAGATCCTCTGCGGATTCCTTGACAGCCTCGGCGCAAACGGTGTTCGCGTAAACTTTGACCCCGCAAACCTCGTTATGGTTGCCGGAGACCGTCCGGAAACCGCCGTTCATGAGCTCGGAAAGTATATCGTTCACACCCACGCAAAGGACGGTATCAAGCTCGACGGAAGCCTTGACAAGGACATCAAGATCACCATCGGAGACGTTGCAAAGGGTCACGACGAGCTGCTCGCAATGGGTCAGGCGTTCATCGAGCTGCCCCTCGGACAGGGCGGCGTAAACTTTGACACCTACCTCCCCGAGCTGAAAAAGACCGGATTCGACGGCTTCCTCACCATTGAGCGCGAGGTCGGCGAAAATCCCGAAGCGGATGTCAGAATGGCAGCGGACTTCCTGCGCGAAAAGATCGCAAAGTACGGTCTCTGATAGAATTCCGGTATTGCGGCAGGGCAAAAAGCTTATTGCTTTTTGCCCTGCTTTATTGTATAATTGTTTCGGATCGGGAATCAAAAAAACCCGGACTCGAAAGTCCGGGAGATTTTGTTTATTTATCCGCGGCAGCCGCAGCCGTTTCCGCAATTGCTGAAGCTGATGAGGAGTACGGCGATAACTATAATCCAAAGGCACTCGTTATCAAAAAGATCGCAAAGGCAGTTCATATTTTATTATCCGCGGTTCGCTCGGAGAGCGAACCCTTCCCTTTCATAATTATTTATCAAGGCATTAACCGTCGGCTCCGGCTGCACGGCGCATATTCACAACGCAGATACGGACCGCACGGCTTCGCCCCTCACTTCAGAGCGTTTCCTTCGCTCTGATATTATGTTATGCAAAGGGTAATGCTTTGTGAATCAGTGAAGGTCGAGATGCTCCGCGTTGAGGAAGTCGTTCGCGGCGGTAAAGCTATTCGCGGGAATGTGCGCGGACGCACCGCATTTTTTGCATCTGACGGTTATTTCCTCATCGTGTATTTCCGCTTCGTAGTCGCCCTCACCGTCCTCGCAGTTGCAGGAGATCTCGCCCTCGTCGGAAAGATCCTGAATAACGAATTTCACGATCTCGCGGATCTGCGGATCGGTCATGAAATCTCCGCCGCGGTGTGAAGAAAGCTGATCGAACGTGCTCTCGCCGAGAAGCTCGGCAAGCTCCTTCTCGCCTTCCTCCGCCGCCTTGAGCACCGCTTTTTCCTCGCCTATATAGCAGATATCAAGTCCGGAATACGCGCACGGCAGCGTAAAAAGCTCCCGCCCGAAAAACATATTCCGGCTCACGAGGAAATTGTGCGGCTTCGGACAGAAGAAGCACGGGACATTAAGCCGCAGCTTTTTATCCGGGGTATACACTATGGTTATGTCGCTCTCGCCGCACGGGCATTTCAGCCGCATCATATCGGCGCTGAGCGTGAATGCGCCGATCATGCTTCTGACCATTGCTCCGCATCCGGGGCAGCGATAGGCGACCGTTGTTTTCTTTTCGTCAAGTATCATTTGAAATCTCCGTAGGCTTTTAACTCATGCAGAACCGCGCGCACCGCGCCGATGCGCTTCGGCAGGACGAATCCCGTTTTTCTGCATTTGCCGAATCTGTCGGCATCGATCGGCAAAGCTTCATGCCGATATAATTATTATACTAAATCATATACATTTTGTCAATCGATAACGCCCGAATAAGGAGGTAGCAGCTTGAAATTCAAATATTCCGAAGACATCGGCGCAGTGACCGTAAGCGCCGCGCAGCTTGCCTCCTTTGCGAGAAAACGGCGGAGCGTGTCGGAGCGTATCGTGCTCCGTGAAATCGAACACCGTCCCGCAGGCGCCGCACCCGGCGTAAAATATGCGTCAGCTGCCGAGCGAAAAGGCACGGTGCTTGCGGTTGCGGATACCGCGGATTTCGTATATCCCGATGCCGTGGAGATCGTGCGCGAGGGAAAGAAAAGCGCTCTCACCGATGCGGCGCTTCTCGCCGAGCTTTGCATATTTGGTCATCTGTTTTGCCGCGAGCACGGCAAAAAGTCCGTCCGTCTTATTCTCACGCTCATCTCACCGAAGGGGGAAGAAAAGCATTTTACCGCCGATGCCGACGCGGGGTTTCTCTCGGGCGCATTTGAAGCGCTCCTTGCGAGAGCGTTTCCGTTCGCCGAGATCATCGCCGCGCATGCGAAAAATCTCCCGGATTTTGCGAACGCGCCGTTTCCGTTTTGCGACATACGTTCCGGTCAGCGCGATTTCATAAACGATGCATACCGTGCAATAAAGTCGGGGACAAGGCTTATGGTATCGGCTCCGACGGGAATCGGTAAAACCATGTCCGCGCTTTATCCCGCGGTGCGCGCTGTCGGCAGCGGATATTGCGACCGTATCTTCTGCCTCTGTGCCAAGAACGTCACCGGACGCGCATTTCGGACGGCTGCCGAAACGCTGTCTGCGTACATTCCGGAGCTTCGCTGCATAACCGTCGGCGCAAAGGAAAAGGTCTGCCCCTTCCGCGGCGAAATGGGATTTTCGTCCCAGCGGTGCCGCCTCGGATGCAATCTCATTTCATCCGTCGGCGCGGCATCATACGAAGCAAGGCGCGATGCCGCTCTGCTCGAGCTTCTCGGAAAAGCGCACATATTTTCGCCCGAGCTCATCGAAGAGTGCGCCGCCGACTATATGGTATGTCCCTACGAGCTTTCTCTCGACCTGAGCGAATACTGCGATATCATAATATGCGATTACAATTACGCCTTCGACTTTTCCGTCCGCTTCCGCAGATACTTTGAGGATGTAAGGGAAAACTACGTCTTTCTTATCGACGAGGCACACAACCTCCCGAAGCGCGGAAGAGACACATACTCCTCCTCGCTCGACCGAAGCGTTGCGGACACTCTCACCGATCTTATTTCCGAGGGGGTTCTTCCTCCCGACGGCGCTCTGAAAAGCGCGATACACGCGCTTGTGAATGCGTTTGACACGATCGGCGGATACGCCGACGCGGAATCTCAGCTTGACGGCGATATGAAATACGGCTTTTACCGAAGCACCGCCGTTCCGCCGGAGCTTACGGCGGCGGTCACGGTGCTTTCAAAGGTGCTGTCCGCCGTAATGCGCGACCGCGCCGTTATTTCGCGCGCCGCAGAAAACGCCGCCGCCTCGGTACGCAAATTCATCTCCGCGTGCGGTCTTTTCGATGAGCACTACACCTTTTTCGCCGAAAAAAGCGGAGACGAGCTTTCGGTCAAAATCATCTGCCTTGATCCGTCGGAGCTGCTCGACCGCGCAATGAACTGCGCGCGCTCATCGATCCTTTTTTCCGCCACGCTCTCGCCCGAAGATTACTTTGCGGACGTTTGCGGATGCAGCGGCGCGCACGTTCTCACGCTTGATTCGCCTTACGATCCGGACAATCTTTGTCTCGTCTGCGTGGATTCCGTAAAGACCACCCTCGCGCAGCGCAGGGAAAGCGCGCCCGAGGTCGCCGAGATAATCCTGTCGACCGTTGAAGCGAAGCACGGAAACTATATCGTATATTTTCCCTCATATGCATATCTGAAGCAGGTACACGGGATTTTCTCCCGCATGACGGGGGACGAGATCAAAACCGTGTGCCAAACTCAGGGGATGAAGCGTGCCGAGAGAAAAGCCTTTCTGTCCGAGTTTGAGCATGAAAACGAAAAGACCACCGTCGGCTTCTGCGTGCTCGGCGGAATGTTTTCCGAGGGAATCGACCTTGCCGGAGACGCACTGATCGGTGCGGTCATAATCGGGAACGGCATGGGCAGCATAACGTCCGAGCAAAACATCCTGCGAGAATACTACGATTCGACAAGGGAAAACGGAATGGAGTACGCATACACATATCCGGGCTTTAACAATGTCATGCAGGCAGCGGGACGTGTAATACGTTCGGAAAGCGATCGCGGGATTGTGGTCCTGATCGACGAAAGGTATGCCGATCCGAACATACAGCGGCTGTTCCCGAAATATTGGCACCATATAAAGTTCACATCCGACCCGTTCACCCTCGCCGAGATAGCGCAGCGATTCTGGGACGAATGAAAGAGGTCGGCGAAATTTCGCCGAACGCCCGCTTCGCGGGACAAAACAATACGGCTGACACCGATGATTCACTCACGGGCGTCAGCCGTTTATTTATCCGAAAAGCTGTGCGGATTATTCCATTATAAACGTACCGAAGTACGGCGGCTGATGGAAGTCGGGATTTTCCGTCATGACCTCGTTCCACATGCCGTAATGCTCGTTCCCGGTGATATCCTTGCCGCCGGTCTTGTAAAAGTTTCCGCTGAACTCATATCCCGCCGCAAACGTGGCGAAATCTACGTCGGGATAAAACTTCTTTATGTCCTCCATCGAAAGCTCATAGGTAAGCGTCCACTCGTTCTCGCCGACCTCGGGAATCGCGGGGAAGCCTTCGGGAAGCACGCGCTTTACGGGCTTGCGGTTTTCACGCCGCGCGCCGAAGCCCATGCACTTCGTTCCGATTGAATTCGCCTCGAGGTTGAGGTACTTGTCACCGTCGAATATCACGAAGAACTCCATGCAGGAATCAAGGCACACCGCGTCATCCATCTTTGTAAATGTGGCAACGGGGTTGGTTTCCTCGCAGGTCATGCGGCACACAAAACCGAAGTCCTCGGCAAACGCAAGCTGTGCATACGCCTTATACTCGCGGCATTCCACCCATTTGTACTTGTCTATCGGAGCGGCGGATACCTTCTTCCAATCGATATCCGCTTTCTTTGCAAATCGCGCAACTCTGTAAACATTCTTTCCGTCCATTTTTTCCTCCGTAAAAAATAAAGTTTCTTCTTCCGTTTCGTTCTGTGTCTCCGTCCGTTTCTCCGTGAAAATATCAGTCCCTATATAGGCGGAATCCGCTCCGCCGACATTCCCTCCGGATGAGCACGAGACCGCAGACACAAGCATCGCCGCCGCGAAAAGAGTACAAAAAACTTTTCTTAACATTTCCGTGATCCGCGCCCTCGGCATGCGAAAGCGCCCTCCTTTTTACCGTGACAGAATCCCGGCTTTATTTGAAAAGTGCTTCGACACGTTCTTTCCTGTCGAACAGAAGGTTATACTGAATGCATGAATACTCGGTGAGATCATTGTTTTCGTTTATCTTATCCGCAGAGAAGAGATTGCCGTCCGAGTCGATGTACCCGTTCGCGTTAAGCACCGGATACTTTTCGTAAAGCTCGGAAAGGTATTTCATCTGAGGGGTAAGCTCTATCCCCGCGACCTCGCACAGGAGAGTCGAAAGATAGTTTGCGCTTATCGTCACGTCGTCTTTTTCCTCGATATCGAAATTCGCCCAAAGGAAGAACGGAACGATATAACGCTTGTACTGATCCTCGAAAGATTCCGGCGGGTACGTCTGTCCGACCGATGTATAAAGCGAGCGCACCACGGCGTCGCCCGGCTGATGATCTCCGAACATCAGGATCACGGTAGGCTCATCCGCCTCTTTGAAATACTCCACAAGATCGCCGAACGCAAGATCTGAAATTCTCACGAGCGAAAGGTATTCCGAAAGCCCCGTCGAGACTTTGCCGTCGGTTACCGTGACAAGCGGTGCAAAGTTGTTCTGCACTTCGCCCTTGTATCCGCTGTGATTCTGCATCGTCACATCGAAAACGAACATCGGACTGTCACCCTTATTCTCGTAAAGCTCGATTATCTTATCGTATGTGGCGGCATCGCTGATATACTGTCTGATCGTCTCCGGATTGTTAAAATCGTTTTTGAAAAACATCTTGTCAAATCCGAAATATGAGTACACCTTGTTTCTGTCCCAACCGCTCGCATAGTAGGGATGCATCGCGGAAGAGGAATATCCGAGGTCGTTGAGATGCGAAACGAAGCTCGGCATCTCGCCCTTTATGAACTGCTGATACGGAATGGAGCCCGTGGGAAGGAACGCCATCGACGATCCGGTGAGAAATTCGAATTCCGAATTTGCGGTGTTTCCGCCTACGACCGAAACATAGAGATCGCCTTTTACCGTGTTTTCCGTAAGCTTTGAGGTAAACGGCATCGGATTTACGTTAGTCTCGAAATCTCTCAGCACCGAGAGGTCGGAGTACGCTTCATTCATGATGACAATTATGTTCGGCTTGGTTTTCTCCTCTGCCGATGTGCCGTCTCCGCCGTCGTCGGCGTATTTTTCGGCAACTCCGTTCACGAGATCGGCGTCGTATCCCTCGGGCTTATCCACGGCGAGATACTTGAGCGAAAACAGCAGGCTGACCATCATGCCGTCCCTCGAATAAACGGAATTCGGGGTGAACATATACGGATACAGTCTGAAACGCGAAACGATATCGTCCGACTGCGCATAGAACGCATATCCCACGCCCATCGAAAGCGACATCACGGTGAGCAGAACGCGGAGCCATATCTTCTTTGCAAAGATCTTCACCCCGCACTTGCAGGCGATCTGATACATAAGAATAAACGCGGAAATAAGGATCGCCATTTCGTAAGGAAATTCAAACTTATAGTTATCCGCGACGGAGATCGCCGTGCCGATCGAGCCGAGATCCCACGGGAACAGCACCGTTCCGCGGAACGAAACGACATAGTAGTTTGCGATTCCGATGAGCGCGGGAAACACCGTCGCCAAAACCGTAGACCAAAAAGCGCGCCTTGTAAGGAAGAGGAAGAATGCCGCCGCAATATAGTAAATCACCATATTCAGAAGTATTACCTTCCACGTCATCTTTCCGTTGAACGGATTCCGTATCATCCATTCGGAAAGAAGCATCGCGGCGGCGGGGCATATCGCCCACCAGACCCAGCCTATCGCACATTTCACGCGAGAGGATTTGATCTTTATCGGTCCTGCGACTATCGAAACCGCCATGATCGCGCAAAGCACGAAAAAGTGTATCCTGTACGCACCTCCGGAGCCGATTCCGACAGCCGAATTGCTCATTATCGAGAACATGAGCACTCCGGCACAGAGAAATCCCGGCAGGAACGAGATAAGGTAGGCTGCAAGCGACCTTGAATCTCTGTTTTTTCTGCGTTTGCCTTCCTTTGAGACAAGCTCGCCGATGTCGGCGATCTGAGACACGATCTCGGAATCGTCGGCGGCGGGAGAGACATTTGCCGTCACCTTCTTTATTTCGTCAAGCGAAATTTCGGAGGACGACAGCGCATCCTCATTTTTGTCCGATCCGCTCTCAGGTTCAATCTCAGCGCCGTTGTCCGGCTCACCTTCGGCGGGGGCACAGACTTTCTCGGTCGGCGCGTTTTTCTCCGCCGCCGGATCGGAATCCGCGGCGGAGAACGGCTCGGAAATTGATGCGTTGTCGGCATCGCTCACGCTGTCCCCGGCAGGCAACGCGGACGGCGCATTTATGCCCGACGGAGCGGTTATATCCGCATTTTCGTTTTCGTTCTTGCCCAAACCGTTATCGTTTTCATTCATATCGGGTATCACACCTTTCTTCGTTTTGCGCAGACGTTTCAAAAAACGTCGGCAAAACGGAGTTTTATTATCTGATATATTCTATATGAAGATATGTTTTTATTTTACCACAACACAAAGGCGATTTCAACCGAAAAATAAAAAATAAGCGAAAGCGGCGGACAGTGCACGTCAATATGTACTCAGATGCCGAAGAGGATCATCAGCTTATCAAGCGCGACGAGCAGAAGCCACAACACGCCGACCGCGCCGCCGACTGCGGCTGACGAAAGAAGAAACGAGAGAAATTTTACTTTGTTCATTATCAGTACTTCCTTTCATTTACCGTACAATTGCGAAAAGTTTTTCACGGTTTTCCCTTTCCGCATATTGCTTAAATGACAAAGTGAAGTAATGGTAAATATATTACATTAACTTCACAAAGCC
>ERZ827520.1009-NODE-1009-length-37095-cov-26.041550_pt1 | contig 37095 bp, 18 predicted proteins | sample MGYA00519581_ERZ827520 | MGnify/ENA primary metagenome ERZ827520 (study PRJEB31778, sample SAMEA3449339) | human gut metagenome | biome: human gut; feature: human-associated habitat; material: faeces | place: United Kingdom | collected 2010/2012 ...
TGGAATCCCTCGGCTGTGACACGCCGACCATTCGCCGCCGCGTTGCGGAAATGGCGAGCTTTTTCGGGATTCAGGAATGGTTTTACAAGCCGGTCACAGAGCTGTCCGGCGGGCAAAAGCAGCTCTTGAATCTCGCTTCCGTCATGGTCTTGCAGCCGAAGGTGCTGATTCTCGACGAGCCGACGAGCCAGCTTGACCCGATTGCCGCATCCGACTTTCTTGCCACCCTCGGCAAGATCAACCGGGAGCTTGGCACGACGATCATCCTGACCGAACACCGTCTGGAAGAAGCGTTTGGCTTTGCGTCGCGCGTGGCAGTTATGGACGGCGGCAGACTTCTTTGCACCGGCACGCCCGCCGAAGTGGGCGCGGAATTAAAGTCCAGCGGCAATGCGATGTTCCTAGCCATGCCCGCCGCCATGCGCATTTGGGCGGCGTCGGATTCCAAGGCGGCCTGCCCGATTTCCGTCTGCGACGGCCGGAACTGGCTGCTCGATTATGCGAAAACGCATGAGTTGCAGCCTATCCCAGAAGAAGATAAAAACGCACCGGACACGGAAAACGTTGTCTCAGCGCAAGAGTTGTGGTTCAAGTACGACAAGGACCTGCCTGATGTGGTCAAGGGCTTGTCGCTGGAGCTGCGCAAGGGTGAATTTCTGGCGCTGCTCGGCGGCAACGGCACGGGCAAGACCACCACGCTCAAGCTGCTGGCGAGGCTGCAAAGGCCGTATCGCGGGGAGCTGACCATCACGGGAAGCGTCGGGATGCTGCCGCAGAACCCGCAGGCGCTCTTTGTGAAATCCACGGTGCGCGCGGATTTGTTGGAGATTTTACCAAAATCCGAACGCAAAACCGAGCGGCTTGCACAAGTCGTTTCCCTCTGCAAATTGACCGAACTGCTCGACCGCCATCCGTATGATCTTTCGGGCGGTGAACAGCAGCGCGCGGCGCTGGCAAAAATTCTGCTTCTGAACCCGGACGTTCTGCTCCTTGACGAGCCGACGAAGGGTCTGGACGCGGAGTTCAAACAGGTTTTCGGGCAGATTCTCCACACACTCCAAGCGTCCGGCGTAGCGATCCTCATGATCAGCCACGACATCGAGTTCTGCGCAAAGTATGCCGACCGCTGCGCCCTGTTTTTTGACGGAAACATCGTCACGGAGGCCGAACCGAGAACGTTCTTCTCCGGCAACAGCTTCTACACGACCGCCGCAAACCGCATTGCCCGCGATGTGCTGTCAGATGCGGTCACGCCCGAGGATGTGATCGTGGCCTGCGGCGGCACAGCCCAGCCGGAACCACCCTTACCGGAGTACCAGCGCATCCCACCCGCGCCGGAAAAGGAAGCACAGGCGATGAAAAAGCTCCCGGTCTGGCGAAAAATCTTTGCCGCTGTGTCCGGTGCCGCTTCGCTGGTGCTCATCGCGCAGGCCATCGGTGTGACAGACCTCACAAAGCTCGTGGATGCGGGCGGATTGACAGGTCTTGCAGGCGACCAGCTGAAGCTCTACGGCATTTTGCTTGCCGCGCTTCTTGCGTTTGCGCTATCCATTGGCCGCAAGGCAGACAGGCCGGACTATCTGGTGCAGACGCCGCTTGAAAAGCGGAAGCTCCAAAAGCGCACCGTGACTGCCACGCTGCTCATCCTGCTTTTGATTCCTCTGACACTGTTTGTCGGCGTGTACTACTTCGCAGGACGAAAATATTACTTCATTTCGCTGCTCATTTTGCTGGAATGTATGCTGCCCTTCTTCCTCATTTTCGAGGGCAGAAAGCCACAGGCGCGCGAGTTGGTTTTGATTGCCGTACTCGTTGCGCTGAATGTGGCAGGACGCGCCGCGTTCTTCATGCTGCCGGAGTTCAAGCCGGTCGTTGCCATGACGATCCTCGCGGGCGTGGCCTTTGGCGGCGAAACGGGCTTCCTCGTCGGAGCCATGACCATGCTGGTCTCGAATATGCTGTTTTCACAAGGACCTTGGACGCCGTGGCAGATGTTCTCGATGGGGATTATCGGCTGGCTGGCAGGTGTCTTGTACCGTAAAGGCGTTCTGCGGCGCGGGCGGCTGAGCCTTTGCATTTTCGGTGTGATCGCGTCCACGATCATTTACGGTGGCATTATGAATCCCGCATCCGCCCTCATGTGGTCGAATACGATCAACTGGAAAATCATTTTAAGCTACTACGTCACCGGCCTTCCGGTCGATCTGGTGCGCGCCGTTGCCACATTCATCTTCCTGTGGCTGGGCGCAGAGCCGATGCTTGAAAAACTTGACCGAATCAAAACTAAATATGGCTTAGCGGAGTAAAAGACCGGACGAGGACAGAAAAATTGTTCAACTTCAACAGAAAATACTGCGTTTTTTGTTGAAAAAGGCAGTGTATACACGACGCAGAAAATGTGTTATACTACGCAGTGGTAAACTGAATAGATCGTCATCGACCTTTGTTGGCATCCAGCAAAGGTTAAAAGGAATCCGGTGAGAATCCGGAGCTTGTTTCCGTTAGCTGTATGTATATGAGACTGTTCGCCGCGGTGAAAACCGGCCATTGTGCTGAGAAAGCATGAGAAGGTAGGCGGGCAGGCGCAGAGCGGCATGTGCTGCTCCTAAATATACGAGCCAGAAGACTTGGTGATGAAAGGAGCGCATTGCGCCTCTCCCAGCGGGGAAGGTGTCCTTTGCGTGTGTTGCAGGAAAAAGACGGCTGCGGCGATAGAAATATCGCCGCAGCTTTTTTGTGCAGGAGGGAAGATGGATACGCAGGAAAAGAAGGCCGTTGTGCCGAATGCGAAGGAGACAGCGCTGCTGGAGCTGCTCAGAGGTCTTGGATACGGAGAGGTGCGCGTGATCGTGCAGGCGGGCGTGCCCGTCCGCGTGGAGGAGATCCGAAAAAGCATTCAGCTTTGAGTGCCCGCGCGTGTAACCGCGTGTAAAGTTGTACAAAAAATGCATCTGTGTTTCGAAGCTGCTGCGAACTGACTGGAATAACCAGAGGTTCTGCCAAACGGCAGAGCACGCCCGCGGTAAAACGGGACGGAAAGTCAAACGCAAGGCATTTTGAGTAAAAAATGAAAGGAAGCAGAAAGAATGAAACACAAGAAGATACTGAGTCTGCTGCTCGTGTTTGCACTTCTGGCAGGAATGCTGCCGGGCATGACGCTCAGTGCATTTGCGGCGGACAAGTGCGAGATCACGGTTGCAGACAGTGCGCCGAAGACGTTGGAGACGACGCAGGGAGCGATGCTGAAGGTAAAACTCTCTGACATGTTCGTTGACAGCGAGGGACACGAGCTGTCCTATGCGCTGGCTGGCGATTACGGAACGCAGACAAAGATCGCGGCGAACGAGGAAGACGGCGGCGCGATGTATCTCTACTTCACAAGTCCGGACGCCGGGACGGTCGATGTTCAGCTCAAAGCGTCCTGCAAGAGCGACCCGACGGTTTCCGCGACGCATACCATCGCGGTCACGGTGAAGAAGGGTGAGAGCGGCGATGCGGCGCAGTACGGCTATGACGAGTCGCCTGCGGAAACCGTCAAGGTCTATGTGACGGTCTCCGCCGACGGTGTGCCGCTGGTCGGAAACGACGGCTCTGTGCTGGCGCACCTTGAGTATGACGTCCCGTATTTCGATCTTGAAAATCAGGAGCTTGCGGATTTCTACCGCTACCACACCGAAAACGGCTCGGGCGGATATGTGGACGACAAGGTCGTTCTGCGTCCGACGCTGCTGCACCTGTATCTGATGCTGCTTGGCACCTGCTACCTCGGATATGATCCGACGGATGTGACGAGCGGCACGGCTGTAATTCCCGGTCATGACGGCGGCGTGGGCGTTCAGGATCTGAACGGCAGCCAGCCGTATGACGACAAGGCTCTGGCACTCAACATTACCGGCAGCGCCACGAGCATGTATATGCAGCAGTTCTGGGGTCACGACGAGAACCTCATGTACTACCGAAACCATGTCTATCCCCTCATGAGCGCGGGCTGGGGCGCGACGGCGGATTATATCCTGCTGTCCGACGGCGATACGATCGACGTTGCCATGTTCTCCAACTGGAGCTTCTGGACATACGGCGCGTTTGCGGCGTTCGATCAGGACGATTATACGCTTGCGGCAGACGGCTCGGTGAGCATCAAGACGGTCAAGTATGACACGCGCTCCGTGGCAGACGGCGGCACAGAATCGTTCGAGCCGATCAGCGGCCTCGGCGTCAGCGTCTACGACGAAAACTGGAAGCTCGTCAAGGCGATCCAGCCGGACAAGGAGGGCGGCAGCACCTACACGCTGGATGCTGCAAAGCTGGGACTCAAGGCGGGCAGCTACTATCTGCTCGGCATGGACCCCAACGCCTCGACGGAGGATGCCTGCTACGCGCCCGCAACGGCAAAGCTCGTCGTGAAGGCGGCGCAGGCCGGCTGTGAGCACAGCCAGACCGAGACGGCGTTCCAGTGCCACAGCCCGAAGGACGGCAAGTTTGACGAGAATGTTACCTGCAAGGCCTGCGGCAAGGTCGTCAGCACGGAGGAACACTTCTACGGCGACGCAGACGGCAACGGGAAATTCAACGCCGGCGAGTTCCAGATCCTGCTTCAGCATCTGAGAACGGGCAAGCCCGTTCTGACGCCGTGGCAGATCTTTGCCTGCGATGTGAACAGCGATGGCAAGATCGATGACGATGACGTTGCGCTCATCAGCGCGCTTGGACGAAACGACATCCTTTTGCCGACCGGGACGCAGCGCGCCTACGTCTACTACAATCAGGAAAACGGCGTGGACAAGCACTATGTGACGATCGCGCTGCCGGAATATCCGAACGCGGATCTTGGCGGCGTGTACCGCCTGAAGGAGGCCTGCGCCGATGAAAACGGCGACGGTAAGTGCGACCGCTGCGGCAACGCAATGGCGGCAGCCGTCCCGACCCGCAAGGCGGACTATCCCGCCGAGAGCAGCGCCACCGTCCAGACCGGCATGGCCTATCTCCTGAGAGACCTCCAGGCGGGCAAGATCTTCGAGCCGATCGAGGGCCAGACGCTGAACTATAGAAACTACTATTTTGAGCGCTCCGAGGACGGCGGCGAGAGCTGGAGCGCGCGGACCGGCTTCAGTGATGCGCTCTTTGGAGCGACCACCATCCAGATCACCGAAAACAAGGCCGGTACATACATCTACCGCTTCTATGCCTCGCACGACGGCGTGCATTTCTCCACCGACACGTGGACGCTGACGCTGACGGTCGAGGATGCGCCGACGATGGACTTCTCGTTCTATGTCGGCAAGAGCTACAACGACACGTACCCCATCATCAAGCTCTACAGCATCACGACGGACGCCGAGGGCAAGGAGACGCTGGGGGACGAGCTTCAAAACGTGTTCCTCTACAGCAACTTCACCCCGGAGCTTCCCGAGGGCGAGGAGGCATATGATCCTGCACAGGGCAAGCTCCTCAAGGACTATCAGATGTTCTACGCAAAGCTCACGGCAGGGCGCTACGCCTACCGCGCGTTTGCGAAAAACGCAGAGAGCGGAGAATATGACGTCGCACTCGGCGGCATGACGCTCACGCTCCCGACCGACACCAACGTGGACGGTCTGACGGGCGGCGGCACGAACATCTATCTCCAGTGTGTGTCGTTCTACACGTCGTCCAGAAAGCTTGACAATACCTATTTCAGCGCCGACGAGTACCATGTCCGTGTGGACTGCCCGATCATGAAGTGCTCGACCGCGATGGGCACGGCATACACAAAGAGCGGCTATGCCTACTATCCGACGATGCTGTATGCAGCAGGAAACGCCTGCCTGTACAACTACTACGTCTATCCGGATATTGACGGCTATATCTTTACGCAGAGCATCAACCAGACCTTCCAGGCAAACTACAGACCTGCGACCAAGAACGGCGCCATCAACACCGGTCTCGAGCTGAAGGTCACGGTTCCGCAGGATGCGCGGTTCGGTCTGTACTTCCAGTGGAACAACTTCAACACCACCGAGATCATGCCGCAGTACGGCGATGAGAACGCGGCGTTCGAAGACCGCTGGACGATGAACGAGGACGGCACCAAGAGCGCGGTCTACTTCGTCAGCAAGAGCAACGGCAACTACACCTGGCGTCTGAGCGATGACAAGCACGTGACGCAGGCGGGCTGGCTTTCGGGACTGTCTGCCGGCACGGAGATGTCGTTCTCCTTCCCGGAGAACGCGCCGACCAACCGCATGAGCCATGACTTCAGCAACCTCGGCAGCGCGACAAAAACGCGCGACGAGGCAGACCTTCAGGTGAACCTCGACCCGAGCGGCTTTGAGGCCATCACGGGGAAGACGCGCGTGCGCGCCTACCGCCACTGGCAGCTCATCAACTCCGACGCGGGCAACATCATGGTCGAGCCGGACTTCACATGGCGCAATCTGACGCTCGGCGGCGAGGCGCTGATCGAGACGGTGAACGGCGGCAACACCACCGCCAACTGGGCGGACATCACACCCGGCGCCGAGGACGCCTTCATTGCGGTCAGCTATGAATCCGTGGACGTGAACCCCGGGGAGTACCGCTCGCACGGCGGCCTGTATCCCGCGACGAATCCGGAACGCGTCGGCGTCATCGCCATCGGCGGCACCGGCGTGAAGCACGGCACGGCGGATGCAGATGTGGACTTCAACATGGCGCCCGGCGTCACGACGACGCGCTCCATGGACTGGGACTACAACTACGACACCTGGTTCTATAACGACAACGACAACCGCCTGACCTTCCGCCTCAAGGCCACCGGCGAGGCGAGCGTCTCCTACGCACTGGTCGCCTTTACGGCGGACAGCTTTGAGGCGCAATACACGCAGTGGACAGAAGCGGAAACCGACGGCACGCAGTATACCATCCCGCTTACGCGCTTTGACGGCATCGGAAACGGCAAGGGCGGCACGGTCATCATCCGCATGGAGGATACCACGGGCGTGAGCTACCGCCTCGTGCGCGCATCGAGAGTCACGATCACCGCCGAGAACGTCAGCAACCCCGGCGAGGACATCATGCCCGGCGACCGCGTGAAGCTGAGCTTCAGCGGCATGTACCGCGCGGTCAACAAGGTCTCCGGCATTTTTAACCCGACGATCTTTAAGCCGACCTACTATGCCGGTGAGACGAAGTTTGAGGGCACGCTCGGCCAGTATCAGAAGATGGACAACGCCACCGTCACCGTCACGGTTCCCGAGGATGTGGCGTTCGAGGACGGCAAGGACACGACCACCTGCACCTTCACGAACGGCTACACCTACGGCTCGATGTACTCGGCGGCAAACCCGTTTGCGTTCCTGTACAACATGACGGACAGCGGCGTGGGCACGAACTTCAATGCCGTGACCGTGAACTACTACATGAACCACTATGCAGACGCGGCCGTCACGGTCAGCCGCAAGGTCACCTACAGCGTCAGGCTGAGCGTTCCGTCTGAGACGGGCGAGACGCTTTCCGGCGTGGCGGTCACGCTGAGCGATGCAGACGGCAAGACGTATGAGGCGGAAAACGGCCTCTACACCCTCGGCTACGGCAGATATGCCTACGTTCTGACAAAGGACGGCTATGTCGTCACGCGCGGCACGTTCTCGCTTGGCAGCGCGGACGCAGAGCGCGTTGCAGACGGCGTCCTGACCGTTCAGACCGCGGCCATGCCGGCCTGCGGCGAGAATGCATGGGACGGCAAGACCGAGACCGAGCCGCAGAAGGATGAAAGCGGCACATATCTGATCGGCACCGCGGCGGAGCTTGCATGGTTTGCAAAGACCGTCACCGGCGGCCAGCAGGGACTCGCCGCCAGACTGACGGCGGACATTGAGCTGTCCGGCTTTGCATGGACGCCCATCAAGAAATACGCCGGCAGGTTCGACGGCGACGGCCATGTGGTTCATAACCTCTACATTGACAGCACCAGCTACCCGGTCGGCCTGTTCGGTTATCTGAGCAGCGGCGCGCTCGTCACAAAGCTGGGCGTCACCGGCAATGTGACCTGCACCGCCAGAAGCAATGCGCAGGCGGGCGGCATCGCAGGCTATCTCTACGGCGGCGCGGAGATCTCCCAGTGCTTCAGCACGGTGAACGTCACCAGCAGCAAGTTTGCAGGCGGCATCGCGGGCTATGCGGCGAGCGGCTCGAAGATCACCGACTGCTATGCAACCGGCAGCATCGCCACGGGCTCTGCCAACGAGTGTTTCCTCGGCGGCATCTGCGGCGGCGCAAGCTCTTACTCTTCGCAGACGGCAACCATGACGAACTGCTACAGCATCGGCAGGGTCACCGGCTCCGGCGGCACAGCCTCCTACATCGGCGGCGTGAGCGCCTCGTCGAAGGAGGAGAGCTATGTAAACAGCTATTATCTTGCGGGCACGCTCTCCGGCGAGAGCCCGAAGTATAACGTGACCGGCAAGGGCACGGCCAAGACCGCAGAAGAAATGAAGGCGCTTGCCGCCACGCTCGGCGAGCACTTTACGGCGGACAGCCGGAACCTCAACGGCGGCTATCCCGTCCTTGCATGGCAGAACCCGGCGCAGCCGCAGCTCGCGCTCGGTGATGTGAACGGCGACGGCAAGATCGACAACACCGATGCGGCGCTGGTCTATGCGTACTTTAACGGCAAAGCGGAGCTGACCGAAGAACAGCTTGCCCGCGCAGACGTAGACGGCGACGGCGAGATCAGCAACATCGATGCGGGCCTGATCTACGCATTTTACAGCGGAAAAATCAGCGCCTTCCCCAAGGCTCAGTAAACCATCCCAACAGGTCATAGAAGGAGGATTTTGATTCTATGAAAAAACGCATTTTGTCTGCCGCGCTGGCAGTCTGCATGCTCCTCAGCCTCAGCCTCAGCGCCTTTGCGATAACGGCAAACGTGAGTACGGACAAGCCTGTGGTCAAGGCAGGCGAGGATGTCGCAGTGACGCTGTCTATGAGCGACGCGCTGAGCGACATTGTTACGATCGCCTATAAGGTTCGCTTTGACAGCAGCCTCTTTACCCCGAAAAGCTGCACAACGGCGGCAGGCCAGCCCTATGTCACGATGAGCATCGTCAGAAAAGACGCCAAGGGCAGCTATGTCAACGTGAGCACGATGGACCCGACCTCCGAGGGCCAGACCGTCCAGGCCGGCGCGTTCTGCACGGTCGTCTTTACGGCAAAGAGCGATGTGAGCGCGGAAACCACCGCTGCGTTCATCTCCGAGTTTGAAAACGCGATGGATACGACCTTTCAGCCGATCCATACCGGTCATGACGGCGGCAGCGTCTCCGTCAAGGTCAAGCCTGCGTCCACGGCCTACTCTGTTGCGCTCACGGCAGCGCCCGCGACCGTCGGCATCGATGAAAACGCGCAGGTCAAGCTGACCGTCTCCGACACCTACAATGCCTACCGCTTTGTTCTGTCCTATGACGCGGAAAAGCTGGAGTACAAGAGCGTCAACACCGATGCCTCCGTGAAAAATGAGCGCGGCACGCTGACCGTCACCGGCTACGGCGCCGACCGCAGCGACCCGGTCATCCTGACCTTCACCGGCAAGGCGGCCGGCAAGGCAGGCGTCACGCTGACGGCGGCCAACATCGACAGCGGCGACAATGCAAACGTTCAGGACGCACCTGAGGCGGTCATCACCGCCGCCTCCGCAGACATCGAGGTCATAAGCAGCCACACCGTCACCTTTGACGCAAAGCTCTTCTCCGGCAACACCACCGCCGAGCACGGCAAGGCCTACACCTTCTCCAAGACCGACAAGGACCCGAAGCACTACACCTACACCGTCAGCGCGACGATGGGCGGCAAGGATACCACGGTCACCGACAACGGCGACGGCACCTACACCATCGCGAATGTGACCGGAGACGTGGTCATCACCGGCTCCCGCAAGGCGGTGCGTTATCCCATCACGGTAAACGGAAGCGGCGCGAAGGACGCTGCGATCGCAGACGACGCGGCGTATGGCGAGGATTATGTATTCAGTGTCAATGTCGATGCCGATTATGACTACACCTTTGAAATGACCATCGGCGGCGTGAAGAAAAACCTTGACCTTGAGGACATCGGCGATGCGTATCTGTGCACGATCTCCGGCGCGGACATCACCGGCAGCATCGTGATCACGATCAACAAGACCAAAAAGACTCCGGCAACCACGTCCATCCTCTTTACCGGCTCCGGTTCCGGCGACGTGGCAGGCGGCGTGACCCAGCAGGCAAAGACCGGCGAGGCGTTTACCTTCACGATCAATAAGAAGGACGGCTACACCTACACCGTCACCGCCAAGCAGAATGACAGCACCATCACCGTCAAGGATAACGGCAACGGCACCTACACCATCGACAAGCAGCATGTAAACGGCACCGACATCACCGTGGAGGTCGGCAAGACCGCCAACCGCACCGTGGAGGTCAGCGAATATGTGAAGCTGAACGGCAAGTCCATGTTCCTCGTCACCGTTTCCGGCCCCGTGAGCGACGGCAACGTCATGACCTATGGCGGAGAGGCCATGTTCTGGTCTGAAAAGTACAGCGCCTATGCCTACCTTGTCATCTCTGACAAGCAGCTCGGCGCAGTCAAGGAAGCCGCCGCCGGCCTGATCGGCGAGAAGGCGGGCGTCAAGGCGGAGATCCGCTATGACGGCGACATCAACGGCACCGGCCGCGTGGACGTCAACGACGCACAGCTTGTCTGGAACATGTACAATGCAAAATACGCCGCCTTCGGCACGACCACGATGGAGATGTTCCTCCGCGCGGACATGAACGGCAGCAAAACTCTCAATGTGGACGACGCAGCGGCCATCATCAATCTGATCTAAGGCAGCACCGCACAATTCGGCAAGCAGCTTCGGCGAGAGATTTTTCGTCAAGGCAAGGTTTGAAAAGCGCAGGAATACTGTATGTATTTCAATCTTTTCAAACCGCAGAATTGGCGGAAAAGATCCGCCGAAGCGTGAAGACGCAATTGTGCGGTGTTGACCTAAGCCCCTCGCGTCCAGATACACCTCAGAGCGGCCGGCGCAGGGCTGCCGTACAGCCCTGCGCCGGAGCTTTCCCCGCAACCTGCCTGAAAATCCTGTTTCGCCGTGTGCGGCGAAACGCGATGGGCTTTTGACAGCCTGCGGCACGGCGCTTCCGTGCGTCTGATTCTGAAAACAAGAGGTCCGAACATATGAAAAGATTTACAAGCATCGTATTGGCGCTCTGCCTGCTGCTCAGCCTGAGCATGACCGCGTTCGCCGCAGACAGGTCGCGCAGCTACACGTTCGACCTGACGGCGAACGGCTCCCATGAGATCAGCGTAAAGACGGGCGATGTGATCACCGTCATGCTGGAGCTCAAGCGTACCGACGGCGGCAGCGGCCTGATGTACGCCATGCAGGATGAGATCCTTTACAACGACAAATACCTCGCGCTGCAAACCGGCGGCGAGCTTCTCTATACCGGCTGCCAGTCAAACGACATCGCGCTGAGCGCAGGCGGCCGCGCACATTACCTGAACTTTGTTTCCACGTCCGGCGGCGCGAGCTGGGACAGCAATGTGACGGTCGGCACGTTCCGTCTGAAGGTCACCTATGACGGCAAGGCGACGACCACTCTGAAAAACAGCAACTATCTGGTCTCCACCGCGGACGGGCAGGACAGCTACCGTGCCGCCGCGAATGACGTGACCATTCACATCAACGGCGGCTCCGGCACGGGCGCAAACACCGGCGTTCTCAACACCGAGACGCACATCGCCTACGTCAGCGGCTATCCCGACGGCACCGTCCGTCCCAATGCGCCCATCACCCGTGCGGAGACGGCGCAGATGCTCTATCGCCTGCTCACCGATGAGGCGCGCAGAGAGTATCAGACCGACCGCAGCGCCTATTCTGACGTGCCCAGCGGCCTCTGGTATTCCACCAGCGTCGCAACGCTCTCCTCGATGGGCGTCATCACCGGCTATCCCGACGGCACCTTCTGCCCGACTGCCAACATCACAAGAGCGGAGTTTGCAACGCTTCTCAGCCGCCTGAGCGGCGCGGATTCGGCGCGAGGCACCGCCTTCTCCGATGTTTCTGCGCACTGGGCGCGCAAGGCCATTGCCGCCGTCAGCGCGAAGGGCTGGGTCAGCGGCTATCCCGATGGGACGTTCCGCCCGAACGCCAACATCACAAGAGCCGAGGCCATGGCGATGCTCAACCGCATGCTCGGACGGCTTCCCGAGTCGGAAAGAGATCTGCTGCCCGGCATGAGCACCTTCTCTGACAACATGGACTCCGGCAAGTGGTATTACCTCTATGTGCAGGAGGCTACCAACGGCCACACCTATTCTGTGAAGCGAGACGGCGTCCACGAGACGTGGGAGTCGCTCCGCTGAGCGTTTCGAAACCGAATTTGAAAGGAGCTGCCGCCTATGAAAAGGATCCTCTGCCTTGCGCTGCTGGCAGCGATGCTTGTCTGCACATGCCTGCGCGTTTCGGCGGATGAGGCCGTGCCGAACTTTGCCTTTGAGCTCACCGCCAACGGCGCCGCGGAGCTGGAGGCAAAGCCGGGCGACATTCTGACGGTGACGCTCCGTCTTGTGCGGACGGACAGCACCGAGCCCGTCTCCCTTCAGGCCATGCAGGACGAGATCACATACGACAGCGCCTTCTTTTCTCTGGAGGACGGCGGCGCGCTCGCCGCGTCCGGTGTTGTGACGCAGGAGATTTCCCTGCGCGACGGAAACAGAGCCTATTACATGAACTACCTCGCCCTTGGCGGCGCGGAACGCTGGGAGGCCGACACCACGGTCGGCGTGTTCCGGCTGAAAGTCATCGGCGAGAGCGGCGCGTCCGTGATCGAAAGCCGCAATTTCCTCGTCTCCGGCACAGGCGGCGAGGGAAGCTGCACTGCGGAGGCGAGGAACGTCACCGTGCGCGTCTCGCCGGAATGCAGGGTGCATTTCGACTCCGGCGAGGGAAGTGCGGTCAGCAGCCAGACGGTGGCCTCCGGCGAAATGCTCCGCGTGCCCGATGCGCCCACGCGCGAGGGCTATGTCCTGGAGGGCTGGTATCGCGATTTTGACTGCACACAGCCGTGGGATTTTGAGAAGGACGCCGTGTGCGGCAACATGACGCTCTATGCCGGCTGGATGACCGAGACTGCCGCGGAGCAGGCGGCGCTGCCGCAGAAAACGGGGCGGATGCCCGTGTGGCCGTTTGCCGCCGCCGCGTGCGTGCTGCTTGCGGGCGGAACGGCATTTTTCCTGCGAAAACGCAGAGCGGCTGCGGAAAAACCCGCGCAGTCCGGCAAGAAAACAAAGCTCTGATGCAAAGCGAGGTGCGCAGGCCGCACCTCGCATCGGTGCGTTCGGCGTGTTTCGCCTGCGCACGCAAAACCTGTGAAAAACGGCTGTGCAGCCGCTCCGAAGGGCGCGCTGCGCGGCAGCGGGAGCCTCTATGAAGCATGTTATGGAAAACACAAACTGGAGCCGCATTTGCTGTGTGCTTTTGTGCGCGGCGCTCATACTGAGCGTCGCTCTGCCCATGCGCCTGCGCGGCAGTGCGCAGCCGCAGACGCCCGAACTGGAGCCGGAGCGCAGCGTGACGCTGCTTGGCGGCGGCGAGGCGCAGCCGCACCATGCGGGCGGGCAGAGCGCGTCGCAGCTGCACGCCGAGGCCGGCGAAGCCGGCGGTACGACCGGCACGAAGGGCGGAAATACCGCCGCCGTGACGACCGGCGCGGCCTCCGCGCCGAGTGCGGAAACCGAAAAAGAGGAAAATATCGAAAAATCTGACGAAAACGGCATACAGGAGCCGCAAAGCTCCGGCCGGAACGATGCAAAGCCGGACTATTCCTCTGCCGAGATCGGAACGGCCGAAGGCCCGGAGGAACCGGACGACACGACCGCCTCCGACGACACCGGCTCGGACGGCGAGGAGGATTCGCAGCTTGCGCTTTCCGCCGTCCTGACGTGGTACAAATACGGCAATCAGGCGAGCACGGTCGTGTGCGCGCCGGATGCGAGCGTGGGAAAGCGCGTCCTCGTCTCCCAGCTTCGGGAGGGACGTTTTGAGTATGAGATCGCGCTGGAAGGGCCGGAGCGCCGCAGCGCCGTGATCGATGCGGTCACGCTGGTGGCAGACGGGCGCGAGCAGTCCGTCTCCGACAGCGGAAGCCTTACGATGCAGACCGCCGGGGACGGCGCGCAGCGCTATGTGTTCTTCGTGGACGCCACGGTGCGGCGCGACACGCAGGACGGAGAGAAGCTGCTGGAGACGAGCTTCGTCTTCGTCGTGAGCTATGAGGACGGGCTGGATCTGAGCGTGGAGATGCGCTGGCCGCAGACACGCGGCGAGACTTCTGTGGCGGTCAGAGCGGACGGCTCGGCCCAAAAGGACGTCCGCAGCAGCGATCTGACGGACGGAACGCTCCACTACAGCTTCACCCTGCTGGGGCAGAGCGCGAAGGATGCGCGCATTGTCTCGGCGTCCTACACCACGCCTTACAGCGGCAGCGGTGCGCTCGACAAGGCGGGCGGCACGCTCGCACTTGAGACGCCGCAGGACCGCGATTCCCAGCGCTACACCGTCACGCTGACCGCCGAGGTCACAGAGGGCGGAGAAACGCGGATGGTGCTTTTCACAATCTATCTTGATTACAAAAACAACGACGATCTGTCACTGGAGCTGACATGGTACCGAGGCGGTGTCACCGCAGAGAGGATCATCTGCGCAAAGGACGCGGGCGCCGCAGCCAAGATCAAGCAGAATCAGCTCATAAACGGTTCGTTTTCCTATCATCTTGCGCTGACCGGCGCGAACGCGGAAAAAGCGAAGCTGCTCTCTGCGCGGCTGACCGGCCCAGGGCTTGACCAGACGATGCAGGAAAGCGGCAGCGCGGTCTTTTCCATTCCGGCGGGGCAGAGCGCATCCGTCTATACTCTGGAGGCAGCGGCGGAGCTGGAATCGGGAAAACGCGCTGCATTCACGATCACGATCACCTACACGAGCGATGTCAGCGTGGAGCTGCGCTATGCCCTGACGGTGGACGGCAGACGCACGGAGCAGACTGCCCGCTGTGAAAACGGCCGCACGGCAACGCCTGAGATCGTTTTCTCCGACCAGCTCGAGGACGGCATGCTCCCGTTTACCGTTTCCCTTGCGGGCGAGGATGCATCTGCGGTCACGCTTCGGAAGCTGACGCTGTTTCAAAGCGGCAGCGGCAAGACCAGAACGCTTGCCGGTGAGATCGGCGCGCCGGAGTATTCCGGCACGGTGCAGCTGCTCGACAACGGCGGCCGCGCCGGTGAAAACCAGTTTAAGCTCACGGCCTCCGATGCCGACGGGGGAGAGTATACCTTTACGTTCCTCGTCCGCTATCAAAAGCGCGGGGATAAGGAGGTCAGAATTCAGGTAAATCTTACCGAGGGGCAGGAGATCCCGAACGAAACAGACATTCCGCTCCGCGTGCAGGCGTGGAGCTGTGAGGAGGACGGCACGGTCATCAGCCACATCCTCGCGACCGGCTCGGAGACGGAGCTGCGCGTGGAGCTTGACGGCGAGCGCCTGGCGTATACCGGCGCGAGCGGCTATACACAGGAATACGTCCTCAACGCCAAAAACCCCGTGGAGGGCGATGAAAACACCCACACGCTCTGCATCTACGCCAGAGACGAATACGGAAACGAGGGCACGCTCGAGCTGACGTTCAAGGGCATCCGCAGTGAGGAAGGCAAAGAGACCGGCGCGACCGTGCAGGTCAGCGTCGATCTGACGGTGCTGGGTCTCGGCGTATACGGCCCGGTCAGCTACCCGGTGCGCGTCGGAGAGCCCGTGTCCTACGTTGTGGCAAAAACGGTCTGGGGCGACGACACCGACGACACCTTCGGAGACGCGGCGGAGCAGACGCTCGGCTTTGACCGCGCGTATTGCAGCTACAGCGGGACGCTCAGGAGCGGTTTCTATCTCAAATCGCTCGGCGGAAGCCTGCTCGGCGCGCCGCAGTATTTCCCGCAGCCGTCAAACGCGGCCTCGCAGGAGGAGAACCTTGCGGCGATCGACAGCTATTTCGGCGCCGGCAGCGACCTTGCAACGCTCTGGCGCTGCATCGTCCGCAACAACATCCCCATCAAGCCGCCCGGAACAACGAGCTTCGGAGAATTTGACTTCTCGCAGGGCTCGGGCTGGCTCTATCTCATCGACGGCGGCGAATATCCGAACCACGGCATGAGCGAGCATTATCTGAGCGATCTCACCGGCGACAGCCACACGCTGACGCTCCGCTATACGCTGGCCTACGGCTGGGACGTCGGCAGCGGCGCGAGCGGCTACGGCGATGCGGTGGGCTACTGCATTCAGGCAGGAAACGGCGGCTTTGCCGTCAGCCACCAGTTCCAGCCGCAGACGGATGAAAACGGCGTGACGAAATACGTCTGCCGCTGCTGCGGACTGGAGGAGGGCTGCCCGCATGCGCACACGGAGCCGCGCGACAAAGAGGACGGCACCTGCGGCGAGTTCTGTCTCGACTGCCAGACCTTCCCCTACGAAACGCATCCGCACATGTGGGAGTACAGCTTCGGGCCGGACAGCGCCGAGCACACAAAGACCTGCACGAGCTGCGGCCGCACGGAGACGGAGTCCCACGTCTGGGATACGACCAAGACCGAGGGCGAGGGCTGTGAGGAGCCGGGAAGCATCCACAGCGTGTGTACGCTGTGCGGAATGGAGAAGGACGAGCAAACGCCGCCGCCCGGTCACAATTACAGCGACTTCGGCGCGGATGAATATGCGCACTGGACGGTCTGTGCCGTCTGCGGGCAGGAGGAGCCGGGCTCGCGCGCGGCACATGCCTATGTGCTCCAGGGCGGAAGATGGGTCTGCACCGGCTGCGGGCTGGAGCACGGCGAAAACGGCGTGGACTGTCCGGGTGAGCTGGTCCTGACGGAGCATGACTGCCGCCACAGGGCATATGTGTGCAGCCATTGCGGCCTGTGCTTCTGTGAAGAAGGCGAGTTTGACGATCACGTCTATAAAGACGGCTTCTGCACGATCTGCGGTGCGCCGGACCCGAATCCTGCCGCGCCGCCGCCGGAGAAGCCCGATCCGGAGAATCCGGAGCCGGACCCCGAGGTACCGGACCCGGAGCCGTGAAACAACATGTCGGAGGAAGAACATGAATTCAGAAAATCAGAAAACGCAGCAGGTGCTGCAAGAGATCGAAAAAGTCGTGATCGGCAAAAACGAGGTGATCGAAAAGATCCTGATGGCGGTGCTTGCCGCGGGGCACGTTCTGATGGAGGACGTGCCGGGCGTCGGAAAAACGACGACCGCAATGGCGTTTGCCCGTGTTCTGGGGCTGGAAACACGGCGTATCCAGTTTACGTCGGACACCGTGCCGTCGGACATCCTCGGCTTTTCCGTCTACGATAAGAAAAGCGAACGCTTTGTCTACAAGCCCGGCCCCATCATGACGAATCTGCTCCTTGCCGATGAGATCAACCGCACCTCCAGCAAAACGCAGTCGGCACTGCTTGAGGCGATGGAGGAGCGCCACGTCTCTGTGGACGGAAGCACCTATGCGCTGCCGTCGCCGTTTATGGTGATCGCCACGCAGAACCCGACCGGCTCTGCCGGAACGACGATGCTGCCGAACTCGCAGCTCGACCGTTTTTTGATCAAGATCAGCATGGGCTACCCGGATCTTGAGAGCCAGATCAGCATTTTGCAGGAGCGGCACTCCGAAAATCCGCTGGATAAGGTGCAGCCCGTACTCGACAAGGCAGGGCTTCAGGCACTGATCGACGAGACAACGGCTGTGCACGTGGCGCAGCCGGTCTATGCGTATGTCGCGCAGCTGGCGCAGGCGACAAGAGCGCATCCTGCCGTGCAGCTGGGCCTCAGCCCGCGCGGCGCGCTGGCCGTGTGCCGCATGGCAAAGGCGTGCGCGTTTTTGAGCGGGCGAGATTATGTCGTGCCGGAGGACGTTGCGGCGATCTTCTCCGATGTCGCGGCGCACCGCCTGATGTTGAACGCCAAGGCGCGCATGATGGAGCTGGACGCGCAGCAGCTCGCCGGTGAGATTTTGAAAAATGTACCGATGCCTGCTGTACGGAGCGGCGGAAAGTGAGACGGGCATGGTCGTAACCGTCAGGATCCTTTACGCCGCGCTGTGCGCGGTGCTGCTTGCGCTGCTGCTTTGCGGCGGAAGCAGCGGGTGCCTTGCGCTTTTGTGTGCGCTGGTGATGCTGCCGTTTTTGCAGCTCGCCGTGAATCTGCACTGCCGAAAAACGGTGCGCGCCGTGCTGCGCGCGCCCGCAAATGCCGGGAAAAACGAGCCGTTTCGCGTCGTGCTTCAAATCGAAAATCCCTCGCGCCTGCCCATTCTGGCGGCAGGGTGCGGGCTTGAGGTCAAAAATCTTCTGACCGGCGCGTCCGAACGCGTTGTGCGCCGCACGGCGATCTTGCCGCGCGGACGCAGCGAGGTCGCGCTGGAGCTGTCGTCCGACTGCTGCGGCAGGATCCGAACGGAGCTGAAAAGCCTTCGCCTCTATGACTGCTTCTGGCTGATCCCTGTCCGCTGCGGCGCCGGGGCGCACGCCTCCGTGACCGTGCAGCCGGACACCTTCCCGATGGAGGTGCGGGTGCTCGCCAATGTGAACAGCCCCGAGGAAAGCGAGGTCTACTCACAGGAAAAGCCGGGAAACGACCTGACGGAGACGTTTCAGATCCGCGACTACCGCGAGGGCGACAGCATCCGTCAGATTCACTGGAAGCTCAGCACGAAATATGACCGCCTGATCTCGCGCGACCCGTCGCTGCCGGTCACGCGGTCGGTGATGGTTTTCTGGGACAGACATGCCGCGCAGGTCTCCCGCACGCGGCAGGACGCGCAGGCGGAGGTGCTGGTGTCACTTTGCCGCGCACTTCTGGCAGCCGGCGTGCAGTTCACACTTGCGTGGAACGAGGGCGGACGCTGCATTTTGCAGCGGGCGGCGGAGCTGGACGATCTGATCGCGCTGCTGCCGCGCCTGCTCTCCGCGACCGCGCGGGCAGACGGCCCGGACGGCGCGGAGCTTTACTGCCGGACGGAGACGGGGAGCGCGTTTGCCCATGTCGTGTACATCGCGGAGGCGGCTCCTGCCGCGCTCGGGCAGATGACGGACGGCGCGGTCACGGCGCTTATCTGCGGCGAGGGCGGCGCGGCGGCAGAACGCGCCGTGTACAGGTGCTTTTTGCCGGAAAACTGTGCAGAAACGCTTGCAGAGCTGGAAATATAGGAGTTTGTGCCTTGAAAATGAAATCGAGATCCGATTCCGGTCTCCGGATCGGAAAAACACCGCCTGCCGGAGGCGAACGCTGGCAGGTGCGGTCATACAGGGCGCTTCTGGCGCTCGGGCTGTTTTTTGCGATGGGTGCGGCATTTTGCGCGGCGTTTTTGCCGGAGCAGACGCCAATTCCGCTGTGGGGGGCAGCGATTGGCGCGGCGGTCTGCGCGGCGATGTCGCTTTTGGAGAACGGGCGCATGCAAAAGCTGGCGGGACTGCTGCTTCCGGCACTTTTGCTGCTGGCTGCCGCAGTGTTCTCGCGCCGCGTGACGGACGGACTCTGCCTTTGCTGGAATGCATGGTGCGCACGGCGCACTGCGGTGACAGGTGTGCTGCACCTCGGGCTGCGTGTGCTGTCTGCGCAGGAGGCGCAGAACGGGTGCGTGCAGCTGACGCTTGCGCTTCTGGGCATGGCGCTTGGCGGGCTCTGCGCAGCAGGACTCCAAAAAGCGCCCGCGCTGTGCGCGGGACTTTGTCTGGCGTTTGCGGCGGCGCTTGCGCGGCTGCTCGACGCGCAATACGGCGTGACGGCTGTTTTTCTGCTGCTCGGCATGAGCATGCTGCTTCTGGCGGCGGGCCGCGCCCGGACGCTTGCCAGCGCACCGGCTGCGGCTGCGGCGATTCTGGCTGTGGGGCTGGCGTCTGCGGTTTTGATGCAAATTCCCGCGGTGCGGTCGGGACGCCTCTTTGAAGAACTGCGCGCCGGCACACAGCACCGGATGCACGTCCGGCGCTATGAGCCGCAGGCGCAGCCTCTCCCCGAAGGGGATTTTACGGCGCTTGGCGCACGGACGGATGGAGAGACGGTACGGCTGACCGTTCAGATGGAGCGCGCGGAGCCGCTGTATCTGCGCGGCTTCGTCGGACAGGAATATACCGCAGGCGGCTGGGAGGCGCTTTCGCCCCGGACGCTTGCCGGGCAGAGCCGTCTTCTCTACTGGCTGCACACAAATGGCTTCTATCCGCAGACGCAGACCGGCACGGCGGCGGCCGCGCTGGCGGATGCGGAGCAGGAGACGGCGCTTGTCACGGTCTGCAACACGGCGGCGTGCACGCGCTATCTCTATGTGCCGTATATGGCGGTCGAGGGGAGTTTTTCTGGAACGCTGACGGCAGAACGGCTGGAGGAGGCGATGGTGCTGCCGAAAAATGCGTCTGCGGCGAGCTTCCGCATTCTGTGCGGCGCGCCGGAAAAGACGGTGCAGTGGGTCGAGCGCCTGCAGGCGCCGCAGACGCCGGAGGAGGAAGCGTATCTGACGCTGGAATCCGGCTACAGACAGTTTGTGGAGGCATACGGCCTCGCGCTTTCGGACGAAATGCGCCGCACGCTTTCGCCGTACCTCGACCCGATCGCCTCCGGTTATCCGGACGGCGAGATGACGGCGCTGGCCGCGGTGCGCTGCACGCAGGAATTTCTCTCCGGGGCGCTCAGCTACGCCGAGGACACACCTGCGCTTCCGGCGGGCGCGGATTTTGTGACGTATACGCTCAAAACCGGAACCGGGCGTGATTTTCAGTACGCGACGCTGGCGGTGCTGGCGCTGCGGTATTACGGCGTGCCTGCCCGCTATGCAGAGGGCTATATTCTGACACAGGAGCGCGCGGCAAAGGCCGAGACCGGCCCTGCGGAGCTGCGGGATTCGGACGCGCACGCATGGGCGGAGGTCTATCAGGAGGGCGTCGGCTGGCTGCCGCTGGAGATGACGCCCGGCTACGCCGATGCGATGGGCAGCGCGCCGCAGGCGGGCGCGCTTGCGGCGGCACTTTCCGACCAGACGGACAGCGAAAGCACCGTCGGCACGACCGCCGGAGACGGAAGCGGCGCCTATATCAGCGAGGGCACGGCCTACGAGCCGGAGCCGGAGCAGGACGCCGGTACGTCAGAGGAAAACGGCGATGCGCCAGACCGGTCGCACACCGAACGCACGCGCTTTGCGCGGCTGCTGCTCTGGGGGCTGCTTCCCATTTTGCTGCTTGCGGCGGCCTGCGCCGCCCTTGCGCTTCGCCGCAGGAGCATTCTCAAAAAGCGGCAGGCGCAGTTTGATGACGAAAACCCGAACGATGCGGCGGCGTGGCGGTTTGCCTACGGCGTGCGGCTTCTCGAACAGCTCGGACTTTCCCGAAACGGCGGCAGCACGCTGCTGCTGGCGGACGCCGCCGGAGCGGCGCTCGGCGCGGACTATGGCGAGCAGCTCCGCCGCGCGGCACGCGTCAATCAGGAGGCGCTGTTCAGCGCCCACACCGTCACGGATACACAATGCGCAGAGCTGGCGGCATTCTGCACGCAGACGGCGGCGCTTTTGAAGGCCCGCTCAAAACTTCCGGCGCGGCTGCGTCAGCGGTGGCTGCAATGTCTGTATTGAGCTGCTGACGATTCCATCAGAGCTTCCGAAAGAAAGGATGAAAGAATATGAAACAGAGCATTTTTCGCCGTACCCTGCTTCTATTTCTGTGCGCGGCGCTTCTGATGTCGCTTTTGGGCGCAGCGTTTGCGGCAGAGAACACACAGACACAGTTTTTCTATTTTTCCGCGTCAAAGGAAAGCGGCGTCATCGTGCCGCCGGAGAAGCTGTACTATACAGACCCGGAGGCGACCGTCCGGCAGGTGCTGCTGGCAAGCGGACATACCTTCAAGGGCCTGGAGCAGGGCTGGGTCGAACAGATCGACGGCGTGGACGGGAATTTTAACCGCAGTGACGAAAACGGCGGCTATGATCTGGACGCGCGTGCGTCCTCTGTGCGGTATTTCTGCTTCTATGAAGGCGAGCAGTTTATGACGCCGGCACGGCTTTCGCTGATCGGCGTCATGGCGGACTATCTGGAAAAGCCGCAGGATGTCCAAAAGGCGGCAAAGAGCGCCTATGATGCGGCGTGCGCAGACTTTGCAGCCACGGACGAAGCGCAGCTTCAGGCGCTCGCGGACGCGCTCACGGGCGCGATCGCGGCGTATGAGCAGGCACAGGGCGGCGAGGGCTTCCGTGTCACCTTCACGGACGGCGCGGAGCGCTACTCCGCCGCCAACCGGCCCGGCATCGCCATCACGGCGGAAAATGCCTACGGAAAGACCTTCACGGACGAGGACGGCGACGGCGTGCTCACGCTTGTCGCAGACGAGTATGCGTTCCATGTTGTGCAGGCGCACAACCGCATCGACGGAACCATCTCCGTCTCCGGGGAGCAGACCGTCTCCGCGGAGCTGCCCTCCGGCGAGTGGATGGCGGCGGGCGCGCGTGTCTCTCTTGCCTCCGGCAAGGAGGCGTTCGCGCAGGCAGAGCTTGCGGTCACGGCGGAAGATCATACGCTCCGCGCGTGCGTGCCCGATACGTATGCGGCAGGCAGCGTGTATCTCTATGCAGACTATGACCACAGCGTGTTTTCCGACACGCCGAAGCTGAACGCCTATTACACCAGAACAGACGGAACGGTCATCGACCCGCAGACCGCGCCCGCCCTCTCGACGAGAGCGTGGAACTCGTTTGTCTCGCCGGTGACCGGCGTGCTGGCGGCCGGTGCGGGCGGCGCACGCGTCGTTTACCGCGTCGGCGCGCAGGATGCAAACGGCTATATGCGCTCGCAGGAATACACGCTCATCCTTGAGCGGAGCCTTTCGCTCTCCGGCCTGCGCGTCTGCGACGAAAACGGGCGCGTGCAGGGCGCAACGGAGCTGTTTTCGCCGGATAGCAGAGAATACAACTATCAGGTCCTGTCGGGCGTGTCCTCGGTCGAGATCACGCCGGTGACCTTCGGCGATTATACGGTGCGCGTGAACGGCGAGCCGATGACGGGAAGCTCGGCTGTGGTCGCGCTTTCGGAGGATGAAACGCTCGTGCAGCTCACGCTTTCCTGCGCGGGCGCGCGGGAGAGCGTGTATACGCTCCGCTTTTCCAAGGCGGACGGAAAAAACGCGATCTTCGGCATTTCGCAGGAAAATGTGACGCTGGCGGTCTACAATCTGAACGGCGAGGAGATCTCGCCGCTCAGCGCTGAGAATCCCTATACCTACAAGCTGATCCCCGGTGAAACGTACACATACATCGCCTCGATCGGAGACTATCACACGAGCGGCAGCTTCCAGAAGAGCGCCGCCGTGCAGCGCATTGCCGTCCGCGTCGATACGGCGGACTGGATCGGCGGGGTGAAGCTGTCCGAAAAGCGCGGCATGAGCACGCTCTACACCTTTGAGGAGGGCGCGTTCTCCTCTGACCGGCACAGCTATACGCTTCTGGTTTCGGACAGAAGCTCGTCCATGTATGCGCAGGCGTCACTGATCGACGAGGCTGCGCTGGAGGCGCTCGGCCTCACGGCGGCGGACATCACGCTCACGGCGGTCTATCACCGCATCTCGCAAAGCCCGAGCCAGAACGGAAAAAAGAACACGGTGCCTGTCTCGAAGGCGTCGATCCTGCAAAGCCTTCTGATGTCCAACGCACTTGGCAACACCCTGACGTTCCGCGCCTCGAGAACGCAGGGCGGCGTGACGTATTATCAGGACTACACGGTCACGATCCGCCGCACGCTGTCGCTTGACGCGCTGCGGGTCTCCTACGCGGGCGCCGCAATGAAAATGACGCCGGACTATGCCGCGTCCGTGACGCAGTATGCCGTCACCGCGCCGATGGGCGCGCGTGCGCTCACAGTGCAGCCCGTGCTGAGAAAAACGGTCGTTATGCCCTACGGCGCGGGTGAAAACGGATACGCGGTCGAGGTCGCCGGCGCGGAGCCGGACGGAAACGGCGGCTATCTTGCTGCGCTGAATGGCACGAACGAGGCGGAAACGGTGACGATCCGTGTGAAAAACACGAACAGCCCGGATGCGGTCACCGAGATCCTCCTGAGGGTGGAAAAGGTACCGCCGGTCGCGTTCACGCCGGAGCTTACGCCGTCGGATGCGCTGCTGGTGCTCGTTGACCGCGGGACCGGCACGCGCATCTGGCCGGATGCAAACGGTACGTGGAGCATTTCCAAGGACTTTACATATGACTACTATCTGACGGCGCGCGGCTGCGCGGGCAAAACGGGCTGGCTCCGCGCCGCAGACAACGAAAACGGCGAGACGGTCCTGAGCTTCTCCGACGGAACCTCTGCCGCAGTCGTGACCGGAGCGGACGGCGCGCTCAGCGCCGCGGCATCGATGCAGCTTCCGAGGGCGGCGGAAAATACGGCGCTTGACCGCACGCTCGAGGCGGAATGGGCGGATTTCCGCGGTACCTCCTACACGTATGACAGCACGCAGGGGAAGCTTGTCGCGGGCGGCACGAACTACACGAACAACGGCGTTGTCGCAAGCCCGATGCCGATCAGCGCGGCGGACTCGATGCTCAGCTGGGCAACACAGCTCGGCGAGGGCTACTCCGGAAATGCCGTCGGCTGCCCGATCCTTGTGGACGGAAGCCTCATCACCTATGCCGCCTCGACGCTCTACCGCGTGGATGCGGTCTCCGGCGAGGTGCTGGCGCAGGGAACGATGGCGGGCGGCTCCAGCTTTGCCATCAATCCGCCGACCTATTATGAGGGCATGATTTTTGTCGGCCTGTCAAACGGCCGCATTCAGGCCTTTGATGCAAAGACGCTCGAATCCCTCTGGCTCTATACGGACGCCATCGGCGGCCAGCCGAACTGCCCGATCGTCGTGTATGACGGATATCTCTACACGGGATTCTGGCAGGGTGAGACGCTCGATGCAAACTTTGTCTGCCTGTCCGTGACGGATGAGGACCCGTCGAACAGACTCGAGCAGAAGATTCCGACCTGGACGCATACGCAGACCGGCGGCTTTTACTGGGCAGGCGCGTATGTGTGCGATGACTTCCTGCTGATCGGCACGGACGACGGTCAGAGCGGCTACGCGAGTGAGAGCGGCGTTCATAAGACGGCGGAGCTTCTGATGCTCGACCGCAGAACGGGCCGTGTCATGGACCGCCGCGAGGGCATCTGCGCCGACCAGCGCAGCAGCATCTGCTATGACGCGGAAACGGACGCATATTACTTCACGACGAAGGGCGGCTACTTCTACCGCGCCCGCGCGGCACAGGAAAACGGCGCGTGGCGCATCAGCGAGCTGCGCGAGCTCAAGCTGGACAACTACGCCGACCAGCTTACCAACCCCGCCATGAGCACCTGCACGCCGGTCGTGTATAACCACCGGGCGTATATCGGCATCTCCGGCACCGGCCAGTTCAAGGCCTATTCCGGCCACAATCTGACGGTCATCGATCTGGACAAGTGGAAGATCGCCTACAAGGTCAGAACGCAGGGCTATCCGCAGACGAGCGGCCTGCTCACCACGGCTTACGCGGACACAGGCTATGTCTATGTGTATTTCTTCGACAATTTTACGCCCGGCAAGCTCCGCGTCCTGCGCGACCGTCCCGGTCAGACGAGCGCGGAATTCGTGACGAAGGAAAGCTTTGCGGTGGGCGGAAAGACCGAGACATATGACACGCCCTATGCGCTGTTCACGCCGGCCGGCGATGAGGCGCAGTATGCGATCTGCAGCCCCATCGCGGACGAATACGGCACGATCTATTTTAAGAACGACTCCGCGCGGCTGATGGCGTTTGGTGCAAGCATCCGAAGCGTCAACGTTGAGAAAATGCCGGACAAGCTCAACTACGCCGAGGGCGAGCCGTTCGACCCGGCCGGCATGAAGGTGACGGTGACGTATGCCAACGGCAAGGTGCGCGATGTGACGCGCTATGTCCGCTTCTCGACCGAGCCGCTGACACAGGAGGACACAGAGTTTACGATCCTGTTCCCGTATGCAAAATACCGCAATGCGGACAACGCCGACGGGACCTCGGAGGTGGGCCAGCCCGTTGAGACGCCGCAGACGACGATCACGCTCACCGTCACCGGCGGCGCCGGACGCCGCCTCGGCGATGTGAACGGCGACGGCGTGATCGACAATCTGGACGCGGCGATGGTCTATGCCGCGTACAACGGAAAGGGGACGCTCTCGGACGAGCAGGCTGCCTGCGCGGATGTGAACGGCGACGGCGTGATCGACAATCTGGATGCATCCATGATCTACGCCTATTACAGCGGAAGGCTGGAGAAGTTCCCGGCAGAAAAGGGAAACTGATATGAAAAGAACGGGAAAATCAGGCTGGCTGCGCAGGGTGTCCGCGCTGCTGCTTCTGCTTACACTGGCGTTCAGCGGCTGCGCCGCGCCCGCAGAAAAAACGCAGGCCGAAAAGACCGCTGCGTATCTGATGGACACGGTCACGGAGCCCTCGTGCGGCAGCGTCGGCGGCGAGTGGGCGGTCATCGGACTGGCACGCGCGGGCTGCGCGGTGAAGGACGGGTATTTTGAGGGATACTACGACCGGCTCTGCGAAACGCTCCGCGCATGCGGCGGCGTGCTGGATGCGCGGAAAAACACCGAGTACAGCCGTGTCATCCTCGCGCTGACGGCGATCGGAAAAGATCCATCCGATGTGGCGGGCTACGATCTGCTGCTGCCGCTTGCCGACCATGAGCAGACGCTCTGGCAAGGACTCAACGGCCCCATCTGGGCGCTGATCGCGCTGGACGCGGGCGCGTATGCGATTCCGCAGACGGTTTCCGGCACGCAGGCCAGCAGAGCGCGCTACGTGCAGACGATTCTGGACGCGCAGACGGAAAACGGCGCGTGGGGGCTCGCCGCAGGCAGCGAGGACGTGGACATGACGGCGATGGCGCTTCAGGCGCTTGCGAAGTATACCGACGACGATGCCGTGAACGCGGCCGTGGAGCGGGCACTGGACTGGCTGAGCACGCAGCAGCGTCCAAACGGCGGCTTCTTCGCCTATGGCAGCGAAAGCAGCGAAAGTGCAGCGCAGGTGCTTGTGGCGCTGTGCGAGCTGGGGATCCCGCTCACGGACGAGCGCTTCGTGAAAAATGGCGCCGCGCTCACGGACGTTCTGGCGCGTTATGCGCTGGAGGACGGGAGCTTCCGCCACACGCCGGACGGCGAGAGCAACCTGATGGCGACGGAGCAGTGCCTGTATGCGCTGGTGGACGCGGCGCGCATCGCGCGCGGTGAGAGCAGCCTCTACCGCATGCACTGAGCCTGCCGGAGCGCGTTTGACAAGCACAAAAAAACCGTGAGACTTTTTTGACAAGCTCTCAAACGCGAACCGCGGGGCTGGGTTCGCGTTTGAAAAAGCCGCACCCGGCTGCGCGCATAATTTGTGCGCTGCTTGCGCACAAATTCCACACTTGCCGGGCGTAGTGTGTTTTGTCCGATGCCGCAGCGTTCAGAAAAAGTGCCAGTGGCACTTTTTTAGCGTAGGCCGAAGCGGCTATGCCGCGAGGGGGAACCACGTGGTGCGAATCGCCTGCGGGCGCGAACTCTACGAGGTTCTTTGACAGACGGAAGCCTGCCGCAAATGCGGCAGGCTTTTCTGCGTTGCCGTCCGTTTTTGAACTGCGGGGCGTCCGGCAAAGATCACGCTTGACAGCTACGATATGGAATGATAATATAAAAGAAACAATAGTATCAATAAAACGATGATACCAAACAAATGCGTATATCGCGTGGAGACACGAACCGGGGAGGCGTTTTGGATGCGCAGAACAACCGCAACCACCGACTATCTGAAAGAGAGCATGGGCACGGCGCTGCTGGAGCTGATGCAGGAAAAACCGCTCGAAAAAATCAGCATCGAGGAGATGACCGCCAAGGCGGACGTCGGAAGATCCACATATTTCCGCTATTTTAAGAGCAAGGACGAGGTGCTTTCCTTCAAGCTCCTCTGCCTCTGGAAGCGCTTTTCTGCGCAGCGCGGCGTAGACGGCATTGCGCGTGTCCGCCCCGAGGATATTCAGGCGCTGTTTGAATTCTGCCTGTCCATCCGGCCGGTCTTTGACCTGCTCTACGCAAGCGGTCATCAGGACGTCATCCTGCGCTTTTATTTGCAGGGCGCCGCCCCCGTCATCGCGCAGGCCGACGCCAAGACATATTATTTCATCCAGTTCGTCACCTTCGGGCTGTTCGGGCTGATGAACGCATGGGTGCTCGGCGGGTACAAACAGACGCCCGAGGAAATGGCGCAGATCGTCTGCGCATGGAAAGCCGCCTCGGAGGAGGCATAACGGGAAAAGAGATTTGCAATGGGAAAGATCATACGCCGCGTGCTCACCATCATCCCTGTCGCAGCCTTGCAGGTGCTCTGGTATCTGCTGCTGATGAAGTGGCTGGCCCCCTATGCGCCGGTCATCGCGTCGCTTCTGTCTGCGGCGGCATTTTTTCTGGTGCTTTTCATCGTCATCAAGCGCGACGAGAGCGCCTACAAGCTGCTCTGGCTGCTCGTCATCCTGACGATGCCGCTGGTCGGCACGGTGCTGTACCTGTTTTTCGGGAACAAGCGGACGGCTAGGCCGCTCAAAAAGCGGCTGCAAGGCGTCCAAGGCGGCGAGCCGCTGCCGCTTACCGTCGGCCAGACGCCCTTTGACGGCGAAAAGCGCATGGAGCAGACCCTCCGCTGGCTGGAGAACAAGACGGGCTATCCGCTTTGCTGCGCCGAGCCGGTCCGCTATTATCCCCTGGGCGACGACATGTATCCCGACATGCTCGCCGATCTTGAACGCGCGAAGCGCTCGATCTACATCGAGTATTTCATCATCGAACCGGGGCGGCTGTGGGACTCCATGGTGGAGGTGCTGGAGCGCAAGCTCCGGGAGGGCGTGGACGTGCGCGTCATGTACGACGATCTGGGCAGCATTTCCTCCTTCAGCTTCTCCAACGCCCGCGAGCTGAGCAAAAAGGGCATCCCGTGCGTGCCGTTTAACCCGGTGCTTGCGCTGCGAGGCACCGCCAACTATCGTGACCACCGCAAAATGCTGATCGTGGACAACAAAGTCGCCTACAGCGGCGGCATCAACCTCTCGGACCGCTACATCAATCTGGAGCATCCCTACGGGCACTGGAAAGACACCGGCTTCCGTCTGACCGGCGAGGCCGTCGGGAATTTCACCCACATGTTCCTGACGTTCTGGAACGCATTTGCTCTCCAGAAGGACACGGAAGCGACGCCGATGCCCGCGCCGCAGGAAAACCGGCACGGGCAGAAAACGGACGGCTATGTGCTCAGCTACTACGATTCGCCCCTGAACCGCGAGGCGACCAGCAACCAGCTTCTCATCGACCTGCTCTCGCAGAGCACGGACTATGCGTGGTTCTTTACGCCCTACCTCATGCTGGGCGACGATCTGATGGACGCCGTGCTCGCGGCGGCGCAGCGCGGCGTCGATGTGCGGATCATCATGCCCGGCATTCCCGACAAAAAGCTGATCTTCCGGATGTCCCGCAGCTTTTATCAGGTGCTGCTGACCGGCGGCGTCAGGATCTACGAGTACACGCCCGGCTTTGTCCATGCAAAGAGCTTCGTCTCTGACGACAAGGTCGCGACCATCGGGACGGTCAATCTGGACTACCGCAGCCTGTTTTTGCATTTTGAAAACAACTCTCTGTTCTACCGCTCCGGCGTCGTCGCGAGGGTCAAGGAGGATTTCCTTGCCACGCAGGCAAAATGCAGCGAGAGAAAGCCCTATGACCGGAAGCAGTACTCGCGCCGCTGGGTCGTAGACGGGATCCTGCGCATTTTTGCGCCGCTGTGCTGAGCGCGCATGAAACGGAAGTAAGGATTCGACATGAAAAAGCTCTTTCAGAAAAAACATCGCCGCCTGCTGTGGGCAGGGCTGCTGACCGGCCTTGCGCTGTATGTCCTCGTCAGCCTGATCGTGCCGCCGCTGGCCGGAACGCAGAGAAAAAGCGCCGCGCGGATGAAACTTCCCCGGCCGGCAGCGGAACGGGTCTGCCTCGTGGACAGCAATGAAGATGCGCTCCGCTGGCGGCTGCGCCTCATTCGCTCGGCGCAGTCGGAAATCATCCTTTCGACCTTCGATCTCCGCGCCGACAACAGCGGCACCGACGTGATCGCGGCGCTTTGGGATGCCGCCGAGCGCGGCGTTCAGGTGCGGCTGATCGTGGACGGCATCAACGCGCAGCTCCATCTGTGCGGGAATGCGTCGTTTCAGGCGCTGGCCGCGCATGAAAATGCCGCGGTCAGGCTCTACAATCCCCTCCGCCTGACGCGGCTCTGGACGGCAAACTACCGCTGCCACGACAAATACCTGATCGTTGACCGCAGCGCCTATCTCATGGGCGGGCGCAACACCAGCGACCTCTTTCTCGGAAGCGGCGGCACATCGCGGCAAAACAGAGACCGCGATGTGGTCGTGTACGCAGACGGCTCCGAGGATGGCTCCGCCGCGACGCTGCTGGGCTATTTTGAGGACATCTGGCAGCTGGACACCAATCGGGAATTTCGCGCAAACGGCAAAAAGAGAAGCGTTCAAAGCGCCGCTGCCGCGCTGGCTGCGCGCTGGGCGGCGCTCGAGGACACGCAGAGCCTCAGCCCCATCGACTGGGCGGCGGAGACCATCCCCGCCGTCGGTGTGCGCGTTCTGCACGGCGATTGCAGGGCGCGGAACAAGGAGCCGCTGCTTTTGAACACGCTGACCGCGCTGATGCAGAGCGGTCGGGAAAGCGTTGTGCTGCAAACGCCCTACATCATCTGCAACCGCGCCATGTATGACGCGCTGGAAACGGCGGCGGGCGGCACGGCGCAGGTGCGCATCCTCACCAACGCGCCGCAGAGCGGCGCAAATCCGTGGGGCTGCGCCGACTATCTCAATCAGAAAAAGGCCATTCTGGAAACCGGCGTATGGGTCTGCGAATGGAGCGGAGAAGACTCCATGCACACAAAGTCCATCCTGATCGACGACCGCCTCAGCCTCATCGGCTCGTTCAACTGGGATATGCGCAGCGCGTATCTCGACACGGAGCTGATGCTGCTGGTGGACTGCCCTGCGCTGAACGCCGCGCTGCGGGAGCAGACGGAGGAAATGATGCGCCAGAGCAGGCTCGTCTCGCCGGACGGCACGGAAACAGAGGGCGAGAGATACATCGCGCCGGAACGCTCACCGCTCAAGGCCGCCTTGCAGTCCGTCATACGCATCCTCATCCGCCCGTTCCGGTTCGTGCTGTAAGCCGCCGCGCCGGATGCGGCGCGGACAGCGCGCCAAAATTTTGCCTGCGTTCACGAATTATTCAAGCAAATCGCAAAAAAACATGCGATAATATGAAGCATAAGAAACGCAGGAGGCTTTTGCATGCAGGATTTTGTGGTGTTTGACCATGTCTGTAAGACCTATCAGATGGGCGATGTGCGCATCGACGCGCTGAAGGACGCCTCTTTTACGATCGCAGAGGGCGAGATCTGCGTGATCGTCGGGCAGTCCGGCGCGGGTAAGACAACGCTTTTGAACATCCTCGGCGGCATGGACCGGCTGACGAGCGGCCATGTGCTGCTGGCGGGTGAGGACGTTGCGGGCTACAACCGGAAGCTCCTGACGACCTATCGCCGCCATGCGGTCGGCTTTGTGTTCCAGTTTTATAATCTGCTTCCCAACATGACGGCGCTGGAAAATGTGCAGATCGCAGGCCAGCTTTGCAAGAACCCCGTCCCCGCGGAGGAGGTTTTGCGGCAGGTCGGCCTTGGCGAGCGGATGCAGAACTTCCCGGCGCAGCTCTCCGGCGGCGAGCAGCAGCGCGTCGCCATCGCGCGTGCGCTTGCAAAGCGCCCGCAGCTTTTGCTGTGCGACGAGCCGACCGGTGCGCTCGACTACCAGACCGGCAAACAGATCCTTGCGCTTTTGCAGAAGCAGAGCCGTGAAAACGGCATGACCGTTGTCATCATCACCCACAACTCCGCCCTGACTGCGATGGCCGACCGCGTCATCCGCGTCAAGAGCGGGCAGATCATCGGTGTGCAGCGCAATGAAGCGCCCGTGCCGGTGGAAAGCATCGAGTGGTGACGGGAATGCTGAAAATGACAATGCGCCAGATCCGGAGCAGCTTCGGCAGGTTTCTGGCGATCATGGCGATCGTTGCGCTCGGCGTCGGCTTTTTCTGCGGCCTGCGGCTGACAAAGACCGCGATGGTACATACGCTGGACGAATACACCGAGGAGCACCAGATGTACGATTTCCGTCTGGTGAGCACCCTCGGATTTGACGAGACGGATGCAGACAAGGTCGCCACCGATGCGCGTGTGGCGGTCTGCGAAGGAGAAAAGAGTGCCGATGCGCTCGCGACCGTTGCAGGCGGGGCGGCGAAGCCGTGCCGCTTCATTTCCATGCCCGCTCAGCTCGATCTGCCGGGGCTGACCTGCGGAAGAATGCCGCAGGCGGAGGACGAATGTCTGGCGGACGCGCTTTTGTACTCCGAAGCAGACCTTGGCAAGAAGGTCATTTTGACGGAGGAGAACGACGAGGATACGCTGGAGGACTTCAGCCGCCGGGAATTCACCATCGTCGGCATCACAAAGAGCGTGCTGTACATCAACTACGAGCGCGGAAGCACCTCGGTCGGCAGCGGAACGATCTCGTCGTTCGTCTATGTCCTGCCGGAGGCGTTCGCGACGGACTATGACACGGCGCTCTATCTGCGCCTTACCGACCGGGAGGGCGAGGTCTACTCAAGCGAGTATACCGCCTGCATCGATGCGGCGGAGCCGTGGGTCAAGCAGCTTGCCGAGGATACAGCGCGGGCGCGTACCGACAGGATCTATGACGAGGCCGCGCAGACGCTCTCCGACGCGCGCGTGACGCTCGATGAAAAGCAGCAGGAGCTTTCAGATGCCAAGCAGAAGCTTGCGGACGCGAAGCAGGAGCTTGCCGACGCCAAGCAGGCCTATCAGGACGGAGAGGTCAAGCTTGCCGATGCCAAACGCGAAGCGGAGCAGGAGCTTGCCGACGCCTATCAGAAGCTGGTGGACGGCCAGCGGGCGATCGAAGAAAACGAGCAGAAGCTCACGGACGGCGAGCAGGAGCTTGCCGACGGTGAACAGAAGCTGGCGGAGGCGCAGGAGACCTACGACAAGAACGCCGCCGAGTTTGAAAAGGCGAAGCAAAGCGCACAAAAGGAGCTGGATGAGGCCTACGCGCAGATCCGCGAAGCGCGGAAGATGCTCACGCAGCAGCAACAGGAGCTGGACAAACAGAAAGCCGCACTCGATGCGCAGGCGGCGAAAGTGGAGGCGGCCATCGCCTTCGGCCTGATGACGCCGGAGGAGGCCGCGGCAGCCAGAGCGCAGATCGCAGCGGCGCGTGAGCAGCTCGTCGCGGCGCAGGCCCAGCTGGATGCGGCCAGAACGCAGCTGGAGGGGCGCGAGGCGCAGCTGGAGAAGGCCTCAGACGAGGCAAACCAGATGCTCTGGGAAAATCAGGAGAAGCTGGACGACGCGAAAAAAACGCTCGATGAAAAGCGTCAGGAGTTGGAGGACGCCAAGCAGGAGCTTGCCGACGGCAGGCAGGAGCTGGAGGACGCCAAACAGGAGCTTGCCGACGGCTGGGCGGACTATTATTCCGGCAAGGCGGAGGCTGAGCAGAAAATCGCCGATGCGGAGCAGGAACTTGCCGATGCCAAGCAGCAGATCTCCGACGGCGAGCAGGAGCTTACGGACGCGGAGCAGGAGCTTGCCGACGGCGAGCAGAAGCTCGCGGACGCAGAGCAGGAGTATCAGGACGGCGAGGAGGAGCTTGCAAAGCTCGAAAACCCGGATATCTTTGTCCTTGACCGCAGCAGCAACGTCGGCTACGCCTGTTTTGAGAGCGATTCCGACATCGTGCGCGCCATATCCACGGTGTTCCCGCTGTTTTTCTTCGCCGTGGCTGCGCTGGTCTGCATCACGACGATGACCCGTATGGTCGATGAGCAGCGGACGCAGGCAGGCGTATTAAAGGCGCTGGGCTATGCAAATGGCGCGATCCTGATGGAGTATTTCCTATACGCAGGCAGCGCCTCCGTACTGGGCTGCGTGATCGGCATCGCGGGAGGCTCGGTCTTCCTGCCGAGAATGATCTGGCAGTCGTACAACATCATGTACGGCTTTGCCGGCATCCTGTATGCCTTCGACTGGCCGCTTGCCATCCTTTCCTCGGGTGCGTATCTGCTGTGCGCGCTCGGCGCAACGTGGTATGCCCTGCATACCGAGCTGAAGCGGCCCGCGGCGGAGCTCATTCGCCCCAAGGCGCCGAAGGCCGGCAAGCGCATTTTGCTGGAGCGCTTCCCCTTTATCTGGAACCGGATCCCGTTTTTGCACAAGGTCTCGATCCGGAACATCCTGCGCTATAAAAAGCGCATGATCATGATGACGATCGGCATCGGCGGCTGCACAGCGCTGCTGATTACGGGCTTCGGCATTCAGGACTCCATCCGAAACGTCGTCGATTATCAGTATGACGAGATCACCCGCTACGACGCCTCCGTCACCTTCCAGCACGCGCTGAGCGATGCGGAGCGCACGGCGTTCCTTGCCGTCTGCGAAGAAAACGGCGCGGAGGACTGCCTGTTCGTCGCGGAAAAGAGTCTGGACGCCGCCTCCGGCGGCACGGTCAAGACGACGAACGTCGTCTGCCCGGAGCGTGGAAGCGTAGACGGCTTCATCGATCTGCACATGCACGATCAGACACCGGTGGCGTATCCGCAGGACGGCGGCTGCATCATCAGCCGGGGTCTTGCACAGGCGCTGCGCCTGTCGGCGGGCGATACCATCACCCTGCAAACGAGCAATCTGCGCAGGACATCACTGACCGTGGAGGCCGTGTTTGAAAACTATGTCTATAATTATGTCTACCTGACGCAGAATACCTGGCAGGAGGTCTTTGGCGAGGCGCCCGCTTACGAGGCCGCATGGGTCAACTTCCTCGAGGGCACGGACGCGCAGACGGCCTCCGCAGCGCTCGCACGCGCGAAAAACGCCGCGGCCGTCACCCTGAGCAGCGATTTCCGAAGCCGCGTGGCGACCATGATGCAGAGCCTTCGGTATATCGTGCTGGTCGTCGTGGTGTGTGCGGCTGCGCTGGCGTTCATCGTCCTGTATAACCTCACAAACATCAACATCACCGAGCGTGAGCGCGAGATCGCGACCATCAAGGTGCTCGGCTTCTATGACAGCGAGACGAACCGCTATGTCTTCCGTGAGAACATCATCCTGACCACTCTGGGGACGCTTCTGGGCATCCCGATGGGAATGCTGCTGCATGCGTATGTCATGGGACAGATCCGGATCGATCTCATGTGCTTTGACGTGCGCATCGCGCCGCTGAGTTATGTTATCTCGGTCGCGCTGACGCTGGTGTTCGGCCTGTTCGTCAACTTCGTCCTGCGGCGGAAGATCCGCGCGGTCGATATGGCGCAGGCACTCAAGTCCATCGAATAAAGGCAGCTGTCAAACCAAACCGCGCACAAAACACACTGCCGGAGGGGCCGCGGCGGCAATACCGCCGCGAGCGCCTATAACGCACAAGGAGGTCAATATGATGAACCTTCCCTTGAACACAGACTTGACCGGCAAGGTTGCGGTCGTGACCGGCGCAGCCGGGGCGCTTTGCAGCGTCTTTTCCAAGGCGCTGGCCGCGAGCGGCGCGAAGGTCGCGCTGCTGGGCAGGACATATACAAATGTCCGGAAGCTGGCCGAGGAGAGCACCGCCGAGGGCGGCACTGCGAAAGCATACGAATGCAACGTGCTGGACAAGGCCGCTGTTTTCGCATGCCATGAGCAGGTTTTGCGGGACCTTGGCCCCTGTGACATCCTCCTCAACGGTGCGGGCGGCAACCACCCCAGTGCCGCGACCGACAAGGAATACTATGAGCCGGGCGATCTGGACGCCGACACCAAGAGCTTCTTTGATCTGGACGAGGCGGGCGTCGAATCCGTTTTTAACCTCAATTTTATGGGGGTTCTGATCCCCACGCAGGCATTTGCGCGGGATATGGTCACGCGCGAGGGCTGCAATATCATCAACATTTCGTCGATGAACGCCGACACGCCGCTCACCAAAATTCCGGCGTATTCCGGCGCGAAATCCGCTGTGTCGAACTTCACGCAGTGGCTGGCGGTGCATTTTTCCAAGGCTGGCATCCGCGTCAACGCCATCGCGCCGGGCTTCTTCTCCGGAAAGCAGAACGCGTCGCTTCTCTGAAATCCGGACGGCACGCCGACGGCGCGGACGAAAAAGATCCTTGCCGCCACGCCGATGGGCCGTTTCGGGCAGGCAGAAGAATTGCTTGGAGCGCTGCTGTTCCTGCTCAACAACGAAGCCGCGTCCTTCGTGACCGGCGTGGTCATCCCCGTGGACGGCGGCTTCTCGGCGTACAGCGGTGTCTGAGATGGAGGATATCTATAAAATTGCCGTAAGCGGCGGCATTTCGGACGCAGAATTAAAAGAAGCCCTCCTGAAATCGCTGGAGGGGCGAACGCTCAAAAAGGTTCTCATTATCCCGCCTGATTTCACGCGGTTTCACTCGCAGGCAGGCAAAATTACGAGCATTTACGATCAGCTGCTGACGGCTATGGGCGCGCAGGTGGACATTCTGCCCGCGCTCGGCACGCATGAGCCGGTTTCTGCGGCGCAGTGGGAGCTCATGTTCGAGGGCATCCCATACGAAAAGATGCTTGTCCACGACTGGCGGCATGACGTGGTGAAGATCGGCGAAGTTCCGGCTTCGTATCTGGAAGAGATCACGGAAAACCTCTGGCACGAGCCGGTCAGCGTGGAGATCAACCGCCGCGTGATGGACGAAAGCTACGACCTCATCATTTCGCCCGGCCAGGTCGTGCCGCATGAGGTCATCGGCATGGCGAACCACTCCAAAAATCTGTTCGTCGGCGTGGGCGGCAGCGACATGATCAATAAATCACACATGGTCGGCGCGGTCTACGGCATGGAGCGCATGATGGGAAAAGACCA
>ERZ827520.1011-NODE-1011-length-37089-cov-10.221985_pt1 | contig 37089 bp, 36 predicted proteins | sample MGYA00519581_ERZ827520 | MGnify/ENA primary metagenome ERZ827520 (study PRJEB31778, sample SAMEA3449339) | human gut metagenome | biome: human gut; feature: human-associated habitat; material: faeces | place: United Kingdom | collected 2010/2012 ...
AAACTGGTAACTTTTATATTGGTAGAATTGGTAAATTTAATATTGACATTAACAAACGTATCATATAAATCAACGTAAGAAGTTTTTTGTCTATCTTCCAATCGATTGATCACATGGATATATGAATGGTAGCCTTCAAATAAACATTTCAGAATGTATGTTCTCATTGCTTCATCTTTGATCTGAACATATTTCCCTTTGATAAGGCCAAACAACAGATCGGGAACATCATCAAATCGATCCATATGATCTTTATTCAGTGGTATATCTGATGGTTGGTTTATATCATCTAGATTTTTATCTGTTTGCTTCATAAGGATCCAGATCTGATATCGTATCAACTCTTCAAAGAGCATTTCCGGATCATCGACAAGCGACAGGATCTGCTGTACTTTATTCGGATCATAGATTCCCCGATCAGGTTGTAAATGGGGATCTTTCTCAAAAATCAGATAATCTATCGGATCAATCGAAGCCAGATTGCAATGATGCTTCCAGCACGTATGTGCTCCAATATAATGATGCTGCATATGATAGTAGAACTGTCCATATTGTTGTAATTCTTCGTTCAAGCATTGTGGACAGATATAAATCTTCTTTGTCATCATGTTATCGATCAATAAAGATGCTTTTTTTACTTCATCTTGATATGATTTGATCCATTCTTGGTCGTAAAACATTTTTGCGACATCTTTCCAATGATCAGATGATAGATAGTCGTATGGTTTAGAAATAATGCCAATAATATGCATCATCTCTCTAAGGTCATCAAATCCATTGGCAAGTGCCATTCTCTGCATCCAGCTGAGCGGCATCTCATCATTGAATGGTCGAAATTGTACAGGAAGCAGCATCATCATTCCTTCTTTCATCTATATCTTTCTATAATTATCGTATATTAAGAAATTAATAATATCAATTGATTAATATATGTTTAAATACTTGTTTCTGCATTATTTCTATTATAAAATGAAATATATGAAGATATATTATTATTGTCCAAAGGATAGAAAACTGACAGAAGCTATGAAAGTGCTCGCAAATGCTTTGTATGCATCTCATGAAGATATCGAATTTACTGATCTGAAGCCATGGGAAAATTTGGATACTTTTAGAGACTCGACCGTATGTTTTTACGATGCGATAGACTTGTTTCCAGAAGCATTTCCATATATCGGTATTGGAGCAAAACATGACTTTTTAATTGCCCAAAGAGAGGATCTGGGAGATCTTGATATTTCAAAATTAGCGGATCGCTGTCTGCAATTATTTCAAAATCAAACTAAGGTCATATTTGAACGCGGTTCGCAATGCAATATGGACTTTATCATGAAATTGGAAGCAGACTTTGATTCAAGAAACAAGGTCTATTCCAATCAAAAAAAAGACAGATATAAACAGCTGCTGGAATATATGATCCGTCACTATCTGTTAGAAAAACAGCGTCTCTCAGCGTATATACTGACAAGAAAAGTTGCATCGGAACTGAACGAAAGCCATATGGGAATCAAAAAAGGACAGCGGCTTACGACCAAAAAATCCGTATTGATGAAAAAACAGATCCTGCAATTAAGCAAAGATTTCAATGGAAGCTTGCCCGATACAGAATTGATGAAAGAATTAGGCATCGCCAGAAACACGTATTATAAATACAAGCGTGAGCTTCGCAAAGAATCAGGAAATACTCACAACAAAGAACAATAACTTCATTATCTGTTTTAGATGCTATATCTATCAATGCTGTATGATCTTTACAATTTGAATCAATATCGTCTCTTTACATATATATTATTTCTCTTATTTTGTGAAAACAATGGATCATTTTATGTGTGTCCAAAATTCTACACAGATAGTCATGTATAATTAATATAATATTGACTTTATGAAAAAGACGTGATTTGTGTGAGTAAAGCTAAGCATAATGCGTAAGGCAACAAGTAAAAAAGCATAGCACTCAACACGAATGCTATGCCATATTTTTATATCGTTGGTGCGATACCTTGATATTTATTAAAGAATCCTTTTAATTTGTCGATAACAACATGTTTTTTCTTGGCTCGATTCCCTCCACCGCCGAAACGGCTCATTGGTGGCATCAGAGAATCAATGCCTGTACCCGTCTCTTTGATCATGCCATCGGAAAATGAATTATGGATAAATTTTTCTGTTTCTTTTGGCTTTAACCGTTTGATATGCTCGAATCCATCATTGCTTCGGATATGTTTCAATTCTCCATACTGTCTAGTTTGGATGGTATGCACCATTGCCTGATACAGTGCAGACACTGCTGCACATACGATATCTTTCCCTTTTTCTGCATATCCGGCATGGCCTTCGATTTGAATATCGAACCATTCGTCATATTTGATCGTGATATGTATCATGTTCAATCCCTTTCTTGCACTAAAAAAGCCACTATAAAAGTGGCCTTATATTAATCAAAGTTATCCATGAGTTAAATAGTTTGCGGCTTTTTGCAACTGCTTATATGTTTCGCGAACTTCTTTAGGTGCATTATGCATCAATTCAACATTGTATGTTTCGGGATTGACAAGTAACCATGGTTTTACAATTTTATACATTCTTTCTTCTTTTTTTGAAATATTAACCATCATACTCAATCACGTCCTTCACTAATTTTTCAAGGGTCTTATCCGACAAATTCCCTTCTTCTATTAACACTATAGCATCCGCTATTACTTCGTTCAAGCTTCCTTTATGCTTTCAGGGGGTCTGAAATAAGCCCCTCTGAAAACTAAGAACTTTTAATCTATATATATTAATTTCAAGTTAATTGTTTATCCGAATCATACAACTTTTCTATGGATTACAGAGGGGGCTTATATAAAAATTTCTAAAACTGAAGACGGTTCAGGAACGTCGATATGGTGACTTCTCTTCATATCTGATTTCTATTATATATAGAACTAGAACGTTTGAATAAGATTATCGCAGCCTTTGTAGTTTGTGGTGCTATGGTATTAGGCTTATCCGTACCTCTGACAACGAATGTTGAGGCAACAACAATCCATGCAAAGAAAGCCAAAGAATCCTCTTCGAAGTTAGAAATTGTAGATAGTGGGTATTTTGTTGAAGGAGCAGATGAATACAGTGATACAGCTTATGTTTATTTTTGGGCTAAACTAAAAAATAACGATAAGAAGCGAAGCATTGATTTTCCTGTTATTACAGCTACAGCAAAAGATGATTCGGGTAAAGTTTTAGGTTCACAATCTCAAATAGGTATGGCCATTGCTCCAAAAGATACAGTTGTGTTAACTAGTTTAATGGATACTGGTGATGCTGCTGCTAGTTCTGTTGAGATAAAAGCAAAGAAGCCTAAATTCACCACCCAAAAAGTAGTAAATTCAAAGAACTTCACAACTGCGAATATTACAGAAGTCCCACAAGAATATACTTGTCCTAAAGTGACTGGTGAAGTAACCTACAATGGTAAAGAAGATTTAGACGGGATTGCGATTACGGCTGTTTATAAATTAGGTGATAAATCTGTTTATGCATATACTACTTATTTACAGAGTATAGAAAGCGGATCTACTGAATCGTTTGAAATTAACCCTATTTCTACAGAGCTTCCAGATCATGATTCTGTAGAAGTATACGTTCAAAATTGGTAAAAAAATGAGCAAGATCCAATCTGGATCTTGCTTTTGTTCCGTAATGCTTACTTTTTGGAAATTCATTGTCTGATTATTATCTTGTAAATGCTAAATACATATAAAATAGAACGACAATCAATACAATAAGACCAATGATCAGATATATCTTCTTTTTCATTTTTATCCCCTATTCGTTTACATCTTTAAATACAATTTCATAATCTTCGGAATCATAGATATTGTAGATAAAGTTTGTTAATACTTTTTTGGCATTGGATTTGGCTTGCTTCAACAAGCCATTTTTAATGGCTGTGTCTTTGGCTTGTTTACCCATTTTCTTACGTAATTCGGCTTTTTCTTCTTCAGATAAATTATTGAAAATACTCTCTTTTTCATAATAAACATGTTCTTTATCCGGTACCATTCCATTTGATAGAATCTTGGCTTTTGGTAAGGAAATAGTAATGGTTCCCTTCTTATTTCCCGTCTTTGGTTCAACTTGGGGAACTATTTTTTCAAAATCATATCCAGCTGTGATCTCAAAGTCATGAGAAAAGATACAAACCGAATTGGTTAGTGGTACTTGAGTTGAGAAAAACTCCCGATTATTATCCATGGTTTCTACAACAGTTACATAAGCTTCCTGGGTAGCTAGTGTACCAATATCTTTTAAACTGAGTTTTGTGACAGTTTCTTCATGGTCTTGTTTTGGTTTAGATATGGTTCCCATATAAAAACATGCACCACCAGCAATTACCGCAACGACTATTAAACTGATTAAATTGGGATGGATAATGTACTTCCCTATGGTCTTAAATATATTCTTATGCATTGATTTTTTATTTTTTCTTGTTGAAACTTTCTTTTCTTTTTCTTCCATAATTCACCTCTATTACTGCTTTTAGAGTAAAAGTATTTCTATTTCAATTATAGCACTATCCTTATACGAGTCTGATCGTTTGCGAAAACTATTCCTTTCTTGAACCATTGTAATGAAATGTTTTTCTTAAGGCAATCTCTACAGGAATAATTGAGCCAATCATAATAACACATTGTATGATCATGAGAATCGTTAGCGTTGTTTCATTTGTACCATAGTAAAGATGGAAAAGAAAGGATGGAATGAGTACAATCCAACCTAGTATCCACCATAGCTTACCACAGGCTTCATTCGCAAATTTCCATGTATCCGCATTTTTCATTGAGCGTTTGGTTCTATAGCCTGTATAATTATTAATTTTCTTTGGATAATGTTTCCACATCATTCTTCCATATAAGATCATGATAATTGGAATGATGCAATCACATGACAACATTGACCACCAATATTCCATTGTCTTCCCTCCGTTTGTGTAAACACTATACGATAATTTTATATTATGAATTTTTTAATTCTTCCATATAGAGTTCGGCTATATAAGCAGGACCATAGTGAAGCTTATTTTATTAGTTGTGTTTTATCCATGTGTCGTTTCTATAATCTATTATAACTTATGCACCTTCGCAAACTAGTATATTTTTCTAAACAATTTTATTGGACGATAGCGAATTTGTTTGCATCAGCCAATTAAAAAAGACCAATCGAACAAGAATTCGATTGGTCATTGAATTAGAATAAAACTTTTGTTTGAGCAGGTGTACAAGAAGCAATACATATTTCATTAAAGTTAAGCTTTGTAAATTTGGAAAATAAAAAGTGAAGGATCCAGGGATCCTTCTAAATACTTTGTTTCAATTTTCGATAATAGATACATGCAAAGATGGCACATACCCCTTCCGTTAGGAGAAAGGCATACCAACCCGTATTAATGTCAAACTGATGCATTAAGAAATACGTTAATGGTAATAAGAATACCAGCTGGCGTGCTAATGTTATAAATAAGGAAGTATTAGCGTGATTTAAAGCTTGGAATGCAGAACATAATACAACATTAATTCCCGCAAAGATAAAGCTTAAACTGATGATTTGTAAAGCTGGAATTCCAATCGCATACATTTCATCTGTCGCACTAAATAAAGCCATCAATGGGCGCGCAAAGATTCGGAAAACCAACATTCCGATTGCCATAATGACAATGGATAAAACCAAAGAGAACTGGATACTCTTTTTTACCCGGTCGAAACGTTTTGCCCCATAGTTATAAGCGATAATTGGAATCAAAGCATTGGTAATACCTAAAACTGCCATATTTAAGAAGTTTTGAAGCTTATAGTAGACACTAAATACCGAAATCGCTATATCGGAGAATGGCGCTAAAATCATATTCATAAAGACGGTCATAAAGCTTAATACCGACTGCATTAAGATAGCTGGGAAACCAACTTTATAGATTTTCTTTAAGATACTACTAGAAAATGAAAAGTTTGAAAACTTTACTTCTAGATCTTTAATTTTTACTTTTGTAATGAGATAGCCAATCAGCATCGCACAAAATTGACCAATTACGGTTGCGATAGCTGCACCTGTTACGCCCATCTTTGGCAATCCAAATAATCCAAAGATAAAGATGGGATCTAAAATGATATTAATAATGGCACCGGCTCCTTGCATAACCATATTGTAGATGGCATTACCAGTCGCCTGCATAATTCGCTCAAAGATAATTTGTACAAAAATCGTAAAGGATAGTAAGGTACAGATTCTTATATAGATATTCCCCATCGCAAGAATTTCTTGATTCTTGGTGAATGCGGATAGAAATGCATTCGAGAAAAAGATTCCCAACAAGGCAAATATCAAGCCATTTAAAAGTCCCAGAAAGATGCCGTGTACAACGGTATTATTGGCTTCTTTAGACTTCTTTTCGCCAAGATAGCGCGCAAGTAAAGTATTAAATCCAACCGCTGTACCACAGGCAACAGATACCATAATGGTTTGTACCGGATAACATAGTGAGACAGCCGTTAAGGCATCGCTTGATATCTTTGCGACAAAGATACTATCGACAATATTGTATAAAGCTTGAATAATCATAGAGATAATGATGGGTAAACTCATTGTTACGACCAACTTTTTTATCTCCATATGTTCCATTTTATTTTGTTCTACAAGTGTTTCCATATCGATTCTCCCCTCCGCTTTGCCAGTTTCATAGGGGATGACAAAGACTATTCACTTTTATTAATTTAATTCTTTTAAAACGGATTGTCCAATTAAATCAGCTGGTTTTTCTAAACCAAAGTTTTCTAAAATAGTGGCACCAATTGTACCAAAGGAATTGGCATCATTAATCTGTTTACAAGTCTTTAGATTCTTGGCGTACATTAAACAAGGTACGCATTCCCGGGTATGATCGGTTCCTGAATAAGTTGGATCATTTCCATGATCGGCAGTTACTATCAATAAAGTATCTTCATCCATTTGTTCCATGCATTGACCTAAAAGTACATCAAAGCTTTCTAGTTCATTGGCATAGCCTTCAACATTTCTACGATGACCCCATTTGGCATCAAAATCAACTAAATTGGTAAACAATAAACCGGTAAAGTCTTCTTGCATTTGTTCAATGGTTTGTTGCATACCTTCTACGCTGGAAGTAGAATGGGTGCTTCGACAAATACCTTGTCCATTGAAGATATCACTGATTTTTCCAATGCCATATACACTGTATCCATTGTCTTTTAGACAATCTAATACTGTTGCACTTGATGGGGATAAGGCATAATCATGACGGTTGCTGGTACGAGTAAAGTTTTCTGGACTTGTTCCTACATATGGACGAGCAATAACGCGACCTACTTTGTATTCTGGTTTCATTGTGATTTCACGAGCAATTTTGCAGCAGCGGTATAATTCATCCAATCCGGTCACTTCTTCATGGCCACAGATCTGTAAAACGGAATCTGCAGATGTATAAAGAATAAGTTTATGCCCATTCGATTCAATTTCTTCCATAGCCATTTCTTTTAAGATTTCGGTACCACTGGCACTTTTGTTGCCAATAAATTCATGACCCGTTTTTTCTTCTAATTCTTTGATTAAGGCTTCTGGGAAACCATGTTCCGTAAAGGTTTTAAAAGGTTTTGTCGTTTTAATTCCCATCATTTCCCAATGGCCAGTCATAGTATCTTTTGAGCAACTTGCCTCATTCATCTTAAAAGCTAAACCTAAGCTCTGTTTATTTTCAGCAGCTGGGTTTAAGTTGCCTAAACCCAATTGATACAAATGATCAATTTTTAGATTGGGACGATAAGCAAGAATATGGCCAAATGTATCGGCCCCTTCATCGTTGAAGTCTTTGGCATCTTTAGCTTGTCCAATGCCAAAAGAATCTACGACAACTGTGACAATTTTTTTGTATTTCATAGACGAATCACACTTTCTAGCGCAAGGGTAATCATGTTGTTAAAAGAGGTTTGTCTTTCTTCAGCGCTTAAGTGTTCATCCGTAATTAGAGAATCGGATACAGTTAATAAACAAGCAGCTTTCTTATTCAGTACTTTGGCATTGTGGAATAAGGCAAAGCTTTCCATTTCGACACAAAGCGCATCGTATTCTTCTACCATCTTTTCAGGTTGTTCAAAACCTGGTTCATAGTAGAATACATCACTGGAATGGGTATTGGTTTTAACAACTGGAATATGGACTTCTTTACTTGTGGCTTCAATGGTTTTTAGTAAATCAGGATCAGGATATTGCATTGAATCAGTATCCCCGCTTTGTGCTAGAGCGTAAGTTGATTCACTGTAACATGCTTTGATTAAAGCAACATCTTTTAATTTTAGTCGTTGGGAATAGCTTCCGGTACTTCCGACCCGGATAATGGTATCTACATCATAAAATTTATAAAGTTCATACGAATAGATTCCAATGCTGGCCATCCCCATTCCTGAACCCATAACGGAAACTTTTTTTCCTTTGTAGGTTCCGGTATAACCTAACATGCCACGAACATCGTTAAATTGTTTTACATCGCTTAAAAAATTATCGGCAATTAATTTGGCACGTAAAGGGTCGCCTGGCATTAATACGGCTTTTGCGATATCGCCAAGATTGGCTTTATTATGTGGTGTTGACATATTTTTCCTCCTTAAAGAAAGACCAGACTAAGCTGGCCTTTGTGTATTTTAGTATTGTCCTGGGTTGTATTTGAAGGCATTTGGAACCGTGTTGTTTGGATCGTATTTATCTAAGATTTTTCCATAACGTTCACGATAGTCATTATCAATTTCTAATTGTGGAATGACTTTTGTTCCTTCTTCAAAGAAGTGTTTTGAACCACGTCCCATTTCTTGTCCACGTTTGGTGTGTTTATCTAAAGCAATATCTGGAACGGTCATCTTTTTACCCATGGCAGCTTCTTTAATGATAATGTTTTTTAAGTAATCGCTAGAGCGATCTTTTGTGCTTGCGCAAAGTAAACGAATGGCGTGAATGAAGTACATAGGTTGATCTCCATCATCGTAGTTATATTCTTTACGCATTTCATTTAATGTATTGACTTGTACCGCCGCTTCAAGATTTCCAAATCCAATATCTTCGACAGAAATGGTTAATAAACGACGCCATAACTTATCTAAGAATAAAGGTCCTGTTGTATATAATTCATAAGCCGCTTGACAAGCTTCTTCTGGTTTATTTCTACGAATACTTTTTTGTAGGGTAGAAATTACTTCATCTGCAGCAAAACCATTTTTTGTCTTGCTGGCTGACCAAATATTATATGACATATTCTGTATTCCACCTTTCTTTAGTATTGTTCTTTGCTGTAAACAAATGCGTTTTCAACAACATTTTCTGGATCATAAGTTTCTAGGATCTTACCATATCTTTCACGATAATCGTTATCGATTTCTAATTGCGGAATGACTTTAGTAGCTTCTTCGAAGAAGTGTTTTGATCCACGTCCCATTTCTTGGCCACGTTTGGTGTGTTTGTCTAAGGCAATATCAGGAATTTCCATCTTTTTACCCATGGCAGCTTCTTTGATAATGATGTTCTTTAAGTAATCGCTTGAACGATCTTTTGTACAAGAACATAATACGCGAATCGCATGAATAAAATACATAGGTTGATCACCATCGTTGTATGGGAAGTTTTTACGCATTTGATCTAAGGCATGAATAATTACAGGTGCATTTAAATTTCCAAATCCTACATCTTCGACCGCAATGGTTTCAAGACGAGACCACATTTTATCTAAATAAACAGGTCCAGAAGTATAAAGTTCATAAGCCGCCTGGCATGCTTCTTCTTCTTTTGCACGACGAATATATTTTTGTAAACTGGATTGTACTTCGTCAGATAAAAATCCGTTTTTCGTTGTCATATTTGCCCAAATACCCATTTTACTAACCTCTACTTTCTAATAATAATGTCATTTCTTGAATCAAAGTTTTTATTGTTTCTGCTGCCATCAATTGATCTTCAGCATGAGCCAATAGCATCGTGATTTGAGGTTCTTGCGTATTCATTTCTTCTTGTAAAACATGCAGATGTGCTCCATGAGCCTGAGAAAAGTTTTCATCCCCATCTGACATTGCTTTGGTATATCCCTCTAAATCATGATTGCGATAATATTTTAGAGATTCAATATAACAAGATTTTGCCATACCAGCATAGGTAATGACTTGCATTGCAGTTTCTGAAATAGCTTCAATACTTGCCATACTAACCTAACATTTTCTTTGCCATTTCAATGACAGCGGCTCCATCTGCCATTGCATAAAGTCTTGGCTCAATACTAGCAACAGGAATATTTAATTGCTTATGAATCGAATCTACGGCATAAATCAATTGAGGTCCAACTAGACATACATCCCATTTGCCTACTTCGTTTTTAATAGCTGCATTAGCTACAGCATCGACTACGATATCTTCTCCTGTCTTTGCAGCGACATCGCGAATTTTCTTTACAAGAATAGAACTTGACATACCTGCGTTACAGCATAACAATATTTTCATTTTGATTTCCTCTTTCTATTTTAATTCTGGCCAATAGGCTTTATTGACTTCAATGAAATCATCTAAAATCTTTTTGGCCACATTTGCGCTTGGGACACATTTATTCAAAGTCAGGGCTTGTAGCATCTTTAAATAACTATGTTTTTCATACGCATCTACCACTAATTTTTCACAGTTGACTTGTTGTTCCATCAATCCTTTTTGGAAGTGTGGAATTTCACCAACCGTGAGTGGTTCATATCCATCTTTACCAACAATACAAGGAATTTCAACCATTGCATCGTTTTCAATGTTTGTGATAGCTCCATTATTTGGAACAATCAATAACATTCTTTCGTGTGTGTTAAAAGCTAGAGCGGTTGCTAAATCGACAATGAATTCCGCATGAATTCCAATTTGTAATGTTGTATCCTTTGCGGTACCTACTTTTTCAATACGAGCACATTCACCAAATACACGTTTTTCTCTTGTATCTACTACTTGATCGGCACGTGTGTAATTTGGATCGGTATGTGCAACCATGTCATCCCCAAACAAGTAATATTGGAAATACGAGTTTGGACACATCGTTGGATCAATGGAAATGATATCTTTGACTTTTTTAGCCGTATTAAACCAAGAAGCATCGGTATAATTGGATGCATCATCTTCGGCTAGACAGTTTCCATATTTTAACTGATGTTTAATTAAATCTTGAATGTATTCCTTACCATCTTTATCTTTGATTGAAGTCCACCATCCAAAGTGATTTAATCCATAATAACGTACACACATTTCTTTACGATTGTTGAAACCTAAGATTTTAGCCATCGTATTTTCCATACCAATTGGCATATCACAGATATTGATGACCCGTGAATTTGGTTTAAAACGACGACAAGCTTCAGCAACAATACTAGCTGGGTTGGAATAGTTTAACATCCAGCAGTTTGGCGAATACTTTTCCATGTATTCAATGTTTTCAAGTACTCCACTAATACTTCGTAAACCATATGCCATTCCACCTGGCCCACAAGTTTCTTGGCCAACTACACCGTATTTCAATGGAATCTTTTCATCTAAAGAACGCATATCCAACTTACCAACGCGAATATGTGCTAAACAGAAATCTACATCGGTATAAGCAACTTTTGGATCAGTTGTGGCAATATATTCGATGCTTGGATCTTTCTCTTTAATAAGAATCTCACAGGCTTTGGCCACATGGTTTTGACGTTCTTCATCATTGTCATAAAGCTTGATGCTTCGTAAAGGTAAACGGTCTAAATTATCTAACAACATTAAGATGATTTCAGGGGTATATGTACTTCCGCCACCTGCAATCACAATCGAAAACTTTTTCATTTTACTATCTCTCTTTCTGGATAAGACAATAAATTGATACATTTAAATGTTTGATTTTATTGTTTACTCTAATAATTTAAAACTATACAAATTTTGCATAAATGCATCGCAATTCGTACTACTCAATAATTGCTGCATATACTTTTCATGCGAAACGATTTGATTGAAGAATTGAAACAATAAATTCATTTCATCATCACGTTTCATCTCTAATGCGAGTAAGAAGATCAATTGGATCTGATTTCCTTGATGTTTGATTGGATGCTTTAAAAAAGCAACTTCAATTCCTGTCTTTTTGGCAAAGGTAAATAAGGCATGAGGAACCATTACATTTGCTCCCAGATAGGTTGGATAGTTCTTCTCGCGCAACAAGATATCCTCATAAAAGGATTTGGTGTCCGCGATGATATCCGCTTGATGTAGCTTTTCACTTAAGTCAGAGAAAACATCTTTCAAAGATATCGATTGGTGGTAAATATGTACATGCTCTTTGGGTAGATATTTAGCGAGTATTTTCGAAACACGTTTATTCATACGGATGCTATGAATGGTTGCGTTTAAACGTTCAATATCTTTGATTTCCGGAAGTTTATCCATTCTAAATACTTCAACATCTTTTAAAATAAGGAACGAATCAAGCGTAATGACTAAATCAATGTTAGAAAGATCCATCGCTAAGCAATGACTCTTTGTGACTTTTATCGACAATGACAATTTGATTTTTAAAGTAAGTGCTTAGCCATTGTTCCAAGAGTTGTTTCACACTATGCCGATGACTCGTTACAATTAAAGTTTTTAGTTTAATATTTTCGTTTTCCAAGAAATGCGCCACATATACCGTCAGATAAGAAATTTCATCTTCTGTTATGTAGACTCTCTTGTACTTAAATAGGATTGGAACAATCATCATGCTGATTTCAAAGGCAAAGGGAAATTTTGTCTTTACGTCATCAACAATCGGATTCTTCAATTCATATCCACCAATGACCCGGCGATTCATAAATTCGATGTGCAGAAGCATTTTATTTGATAAGGTTTCGGATTCTTTAAAGTTGATGGAGTACTTATCAAAGACTTCATTGCAGAATTCATCGAATACCATTCGGGTAAAATCGGTAATTTCGGGTTTCTCATCAGTAGATTTAAATTTAAAGGTATGCAACAAAGTATATAAGACTGAAATATCTGAGCGATCCAAATACGATGATTGTATCGTTAATTTTGTGATAATGCGAGTCGACAAATCGTCCGGGGTATTCTCTGCATAATTTTCTAAAGAATACCCGTTCAGATTTCGCACATTACAAATAATGATACACGCTGCAAAAATGGATAAATCGGTATCCAATAAATATACTTGCTCTTGATTCATGATTTTTAAGATTTCTTGTTTCGTTGATTCATAATATTTAATGAACCAGGCATCACTTAAAATCATATACAGAATGTCAATGATAATGTCCGGATTTTCATAAGCGGCATCTTCGATGATTTTAAATAAGAGCTCACGAATTTCCACTTCATTCAATAAGACGATACATTCATCTTTTTTGATTTCAAACAATTCTGTATTGTAGTTTTTACGTAAGTAAATGGATACTTTACGAACTTCTTTGCGGATGACAGATTCGGATAAACCTAAGAGTTCGGATAGATCATCTATGCTGCAATCCTCAAAGAATAATACTTTTCCAATTATTTTTAGGATTCGAAATTTCGCTAGATCAATATTTTCAACATCCTGTTTCAATAAATTTTCAATGATGTCCAAATGGTCCTCATTGATGGAATATCCTTTATTGGAACTAGATCGAATCAAGGCACAGTCGGTTACATCATTCATAAAGGTAATCTCATTACGAATCGTTCGACTCGATACTTGTAGTTGTTCGGATATTTCCTTGCCGTGAATGCCACGATTATTTATGATTAATTTGATGATTTTTAATTGTCTAGCAGTTAACATTTTCTCTTCCTAAGCTTCTTTAGCTTCTATAGCTTCTTCCTTTTGAAGTTCTTCTTTTTCCATCATTTTGAAGAATGGATAGTAGAAAATCGTTTGAATAACTAAGATGACAAGTACTACGACAACGGCTTTCCAATCCAATGTCATTAAGAAAGCACTTACTCCTGGAGGTAAGAATCCTGGAGGATTGGCAATTGGTTTGGCTATCATACCGAAGTTCATTGTACAGTAAACGATAATGGTACTAATCAATGGTCCAAAAACAAATGGAATGAACATAAATGGATTTAAGATAATTGGTGTACCAAAGATCAAAGGTTCGTTAATTCCAAATAAACCTGGAATAATCGATACTTTACCAACGGAGTTCAATGATTTTGCTTTAGATCGCATCATTAAGATGTTTAATCCTAAAGTTAATCCAGAACCAGATACACACAAGAAACCATAGAATAATCCGAAGGTAAAGATATGTTCGATTGGTTGACCAGCGTTATAAGCTGAAATGTTTTGGGTTGCGTAGGCAATCGCAAATGGTGCCCATACAGCTGAAGTGATACTTGGACCATGTAATCCAAAGAACCACAACAATTGGGTAAAGAACATTACAAGTAACATAGCTGGTAAGCTGTCCATTCCAGAAATAGCTGGTGCTAAAATGTTCATAATCAATTGCGGGAACACAACTTTTGTACAAGCTAAAGACACATTGGTAATGATAACAGCAATGACAACATTTAAGATTAGTGGAACTAAAGCGGCAAAGCTATCTTGAACCATTGGTGGTACACTGTCAGGCATCTTAATATACCATTTATATTTATAACACAAATGATAAACTTCTACAGTAAGTAATGCAGCAATAATACCAGTAAATAAACCCGTAGATCCTAAATATGCCGTATTTAATTGTCCGTCTTTAATAACTGCAACTAAGATGAAGAAAACAACTAAAGCAGTAATTGCTGGTTGACTTCCCTTTATGTCATATTTTTCGGATAAAGTCTTCGCGATAAAATATGTTGCATAAACAGCTAACATATCGTTCGTAAATGCAGATGCATACGTTAAGACGCTCATATGTGCATTTAAGAAATCATAAATAGGTCCACTTCCCAATAAATTGGCAATACCTAAGAAAATTGTACAGAATGAACCAACGATAATAATTGGTACAGATGCGATGATACCATCTTTAATCGCTTGAATATGCTTTTGCTGTTCAAGTTTATTCGCAATAGGCATCAAGTACTTCATAAGTGCATTTTGAATTTTTTCCATATTTCTCTCCTAGAAAAACAATTTCTGTCGACTGAATTGTTAATTTAATCATAGACAAGCAAAACGATTTCGTCAAATTCACTTTTTCCACTAGCAGTGGAAACGCTAACAATACCTTTTTATAACTTCATGGCACTATTTTTTGCCAGACATTGTTTTAAGGTTGAAATCATAATTTCTTCATCTAATGGCTTAGCCAGATGGTCATCCATTCCGGCTAAATGACTCTCGATAATATCTTCCGCAAAGGCATTTGCCGATACGGCAATAATTGGTATTTCCTGCGCATCGTGGCGATTTAAAGCACGAATCGCACGGGTTGCATCAAGTCCATTTAAATGTGGCATCATGATATCAATAAAGATGACATCAAAATACCCAGGTTGAGATTTCTCAAAAAAGTCGAGCGCTTCTTTTCCGTCTTTAGCACCGAGAACTTCGATATCATTGTCTTCCAACATAAATTGAATAACTTCCATATTCAAATCGTTATCTTCTGCAACTAAAGCTCTTAAACCTTTAACCGAAATATCTTCACTGGCATGCGTAATGAGTCTAGAGTCCTTCTTTCCCATTTTAAATGGAATCTGTACAATGGCTGTTGTTCCTTTTCCTACTTTACTTAAGAGTTCAATCGTTCCACCCATTCGATCAGCCAGTTGCTTGGCAATGGCTAAACCAAGGCCTGTTCCTTGATATTGGGAGCGACTGGTTTGTTGCTCCTGGGTAAAGAGTTCGAAGGCATGGTTTAAGAATTCTTTATTCATGCCAACCCCTTGGTCTTTACAATAGAAAGTTACTAAAACCCGATGATCTTTTTGTAGTTCTGTTTTTGCCCAAACTCTTATGCATGTATTGGGTTGACTGAATTTAATGGCATTATCGCCAATAATCGATAGGATCCGACCTAAATAAACAGGATTTCCTGTCAGAATTGGATGACGAATCCCAGATTGTTTCCAATCAACAATATACTGGATATTTTTTTCTTTACTTCTTTGCGCATAGATCTGATTGAGCTTTTGAAGAATCTTGGCAAGATCAAAGGTTAATTCCTGATTTTTTAATTCTCCACTTTGCAGCTTATTCATATCGAGAATATCGTTGACAAGCGAAACCAGATACTTTAGCGATTCCATCATCTTTTCTCGAATTTGGCGTAAGACTTCGACATTATCGGCATTCTGGTTGGCTAGATTGACCATGCCAATAATACCGTTTAATGGGGTACGAATATCATGGGACATATTAGCCAGGAAGCGACTTTTCATCTCCGTTTCACGTTTGGCACTGGCAACCGCAAATTGATAGTTCATTTCTTTTCGTTTGGCATCCGTAATACTATTGATGGCACAAAGCACGTGAGTTACTACGCCTGCCTCGTTGCGTTTTTTCACAATAAACTGAAAACTTTGCCAGTTCCCATCTAAGACTTGGTACTCAGTCATCAAAAATTCATCTTGCTTTAAGCGCTCAGCTAAAGTTGATAAATCAAAAAAGCTCTCTACCATAGACCGATACTCCAAGGTCACGATATTTTGACAGATGGAATTCAATTTTTCTTGCGCTGGTCCCTTTTTTTCAATAAAGTGATGGGTTTTTCCATCACTGGCGATTTCTTCATAAAAGTCTTTCTCTAAATTAATCCGGTAGATGGATGAATAGTTTTTACTGATGGCGGAAATAATTTCATTTTGGAGCTGTGCTTCGTCCAAGGCTTTTTGGATATTTTCTTGGATCGCTTTTTCTTTTTTAATCACATCATCAATAAAACGGAAACCTAAAAGAATATGAAAATGCTCGGCATCTTGCCCCAGCAGTATAGCTTGAGCGGCAAAATACTGATTTCCATTGAGATTAGGTAGATTTTGATAATGGTAGGTAGCTCGTTCGACTTTACGCAAACGATTCTTTAAGTGATCTAAAGAGAACCACTTCATAAATGCTTCTCGATCTTTTTCCAACAAGTATTTATTTGCGTAAATTCTTGCCAGTTCGTAAAAATCTTTCGGTAAAATTTTCATTTTGTCTACGATGGATTTTATATTCATTTGCGAATTCATCTTTAAGATTTCATATTGTCCGGAATTACACTCCACATAATACACAGCCGTAAAATCCGAACATAGTTTATCTAAAACCGATTTATCTTTTTCAATTTTCTTTAAGGCCTCAAGCAGCTCATTATTGGCTTTTTGCGCTTCTTCTAAGGCATCCGAAACGCGTTTTTGGCTTTCGTTGGCTTTTCTTTCTTCATCTATTGTTTCGTTGGTAAATACCCATAAAGATAGATCTTTTTCATCTCTACGATCCGAATAGCGATCAATTTTTAAACTGACAAATGTCCCATCTTTCTTTCGATATGACAAGTTTACACTTTTTCCAGACAATAGAATTTCATAGATGCGATCATAATTTAAGGCGTATTGTAGTACGCTTTGATCTTCTTTTAGAACAAAAGTCGCATTGTACTTCTTTATCGCAAGAGAGTAATACCCTCCTTTATCTTGTACAATCGCACGAAAATAATCAGGACCAAGAATATCTCTGAATAAATCGGTTTTGCGATTCAGTACATAGACACCCATATACTTCGGTGCAATAGTTCTTAGAAACTGTTCGGAATCCCGTTTTTCAATCAAAAGTTGCTGATAGGCAAGCTCTTGACTAGTTTCAGAGATATTTGTTTTATTGCTGGAATAATTTTCTTTGGTTCCTTTTTTAATCATATCAACAATTACTTTCCTCTTCTTTTTGTATAATCATATGTATCGTTTGAATGAGTTTTTTCGGGTCAACTGGTTTGATTAAAAAACCATTCATGCCCGCTACTAAGGCTTTTTCTTTATCTTCTTCAAAGGCATTTGCGGTCATGGCAATAATTGGAATTTTAGCCATCTTTGTATCCAGATTCCGAATTTGTTTGGTTACGGTATACCCATCAACCAATGGCATTTGAATATCCATTAGAATTAAATCGTATTGTTCGTCTTTGGCTTTCTTAATTTTATCTACCGCAATGATACCATCATCTGCCGTATCCACTATAAAGCCAACTTCTTCTAATACCGTCTTGGCAATTTCTTGATTGAGGCTGTTATCTTCAACCAAGAGAATCTTCTTCCCTTTACAATCCTCAAGCGTATGCGGGGTATGTGTTTCTGGTAAAGCCATGGTTGGATGCAATAAAACCTCACGCAAGTCGGAGGCAAATAAGGGCTTTTCTAAAATGGTTGTTACGCCTGCTTCTTTCGCTTCCTGTTCTATTTCATTCCAATCATAAGCGGTCAGAATAATAATCGGTTGTGTATCACCAATTTCACTGCGTATTCTGTGTACTGTTTCAATGCCATTCATATCTGGCATAAGCCAGTCAATGATATAGGCATAAAAATCATCACCGATCTCCTTAGCGAGTTTGGCACGAATAATCGCTTCTTTAACCGAAACAGTCCATTCACTGCGCACACCCATTTGCCTCAACATTTTGGCAATACTTGTACATGTATCCATATCATCATCGGCATAGATTTTAGGATCCTGCTGATCTTTGTACTCGATCTTCCAGAATCCTGCGTGACCGGTCATGAAATAGGTTTGAATATCTTGTTGACTTAAATCGGACATCTGCCAGTACCCACTCTTTCTCTATTATTACTTAAAGATTTTCTAAACTCTATTTTACTCTAAAAACTCCCTTGTTTTCTATGATTCCCAAAACTTTTTCAAAAGTTTACGAAAAAAGCATGAAAGTCAGAAACCTGCATGCTTTAGTTGGATTTAATCGATTGAATAAAACGATGTTGTCCATGTTTTGATTCATAGACGCGAATCTCACAATTATCCGGTTTTGGTCGCCATTTCATCCTCTTATCTTCTAAATACCCACAGAGGGTTCGAATAATCCCTCCATGACAGACAATCAGGACATTTTCATACTCTTTCTTTTCTATCTCTTTAAGAAAACTTTGGGAGCGTTTAACCATCGAATCAATGGATTCTACACTTTTAGGATTGGGAAGAACTTCTGGTAATAACCAGTAAGAAGTCATTTTAAAGCCCAGTCGCGTATACTTCTTCCCTTCATAATCACCAAAATTTACTTCGATAATGCGGGAATCAACTTTGACATCCTTTTCAGGAATCCCGGCCATAAGGGATGCTGTTTGGATGGCTCTTTGTAGCGGTGAAGCATAGACGGCATCAAAATGAATCCCTTCCAGCGCTTTGTGGGCCCGTTTGGCTTGCTCGATTCCCGTTGCATTTAAAGGAATATCCGTAAGCCCTTGCATCAATTGTTCTTTATTTAGATCGGTTTGACCATGTCTTGTAATCCATATTTTCATATCGTTACTATACCATGAATTCTTTGATGATTCAGGATTTAAGTTGTATCATAAGGGCTCAAGAGGGAGTTGTATTATGACAAACGATATGACAAAAGGGCCTATATTGAAAACGTTGATTTTCTTTACGATCCCTTTAGTTTTAGGAAATTTACTTCAATTAACCTATAATACCATCGATAGTATCATAGTCGGCCAATATGTAGGTAAAGAAGCATTGGCGGCTGTCGGTACAGCCAATCCAATCATGACCTTGATTCTTTTATTTACCAACGGTATATGTCTGGGAGCTGGAATTCTCGTTTCTTTTTACTATGGTGCCAAGCGGTATGATACGTTAAAAAAACAAGTTAGTACCGGAATGATTTTTGGTTCTATATTCACTTTATGTATGAGTGGCATTATCTGTTTATTTGCCCGCCAGTTTCTCGGCCTTCTACAAGTAGAAAAAGCCATTCTGGATTTGTGTGCCCAGTATTTACGCATCGTTATGATCAGTATGATCTTCAGCTATATCTATAACTATTTGGCAAGTATCTTACGGGCCTTAGGCGATAGTCGATCTCCCCTTTACTTTCTTGCGATTAGCAGTATCTTAAATATCTTTGGTGACCTTTTATTTGTCGTTAAGTTTCAAATGGGTGTTAATGGTGCTGCATATAGTACCGCATGTTGTGAAGCAATCAGTGCTTTATGTTGCTGGATCTATATGACAAAAAAAGTAAAAGTTCTTAACCTGGCCCGACATTGGTTTGATTTTGACTGGCATCTATTAGGAAAAACGCTCTCCTATGGCATTGTCAGTGCCTTGCAACAATCTTCCATTCAAATAGGAAAGTTAGTTACCCAAGGTATGGTCAATACCCTAGGTGTGAATGCGACAGCTGCTTTTAATGCCACCAATCGAGCCGATGATTTTGCGATTCTTCCGGAACAAAACATCGCTCACGGAATGACAAGCATCATGGCCCAAAATATCGGTGCTGCAAAAGATGAACGAGCTCGTCAAACTTTTTTAGATGGCATAGGCGTTTCCATTGTTTATGGCATCGTTGTCGGAGGCTTATTATACTTTGGTGCCGAAGGTATTATGCGCTTATTTACCAATGATCCCGATGTCATTGTAGAAGGTATGAAATACTTACATATCATTGCCTATATTTATACTCTTCCAGGTATCACAAATGCGCTACAAGGTTATTTTAGAGGCATCGGAGATTTAAAGATTACCCTTTGGTCAACCATCATGAATATGAGTGGTCGCTGTGTTTCTTGTTACATATTAATGTTTCATTTTCACTTTGGCTTTGAAGCTATTCCCTGGTCGTATTTAATTGGCTGGATTCTTATGATTCTCTTTGAAGCGCCATTTATTTTCTTTGGTAAGAAAAACTATTTTCAGACAAACAAGATTTAAAACAATCAAAACCTGACATTTGGGCAGCTTGATACCAAAGATCTAACTCTTGATAGGCTTTAGAGATAGCGTTCGATAGATTTGGATCTTTGCACATACATCCAGGTAAGCCATCAAAAGTCACAATGAAATCCCCTCTATAGGGGTCTTGAATAATGCTTAATTTTAGTTCCATACGATTCACCTCTATAAGAAGGATACCTTTTTAATTGACATTAATGATGCATATATAAAAATCGAGAGAAAATTTCTCTCGATTATTTATTATTGCATTTATTTTTTAAAGTTTGACTGGGACGAAACTTAGGAAGCAAAGAAGAATGTATCATCATTGGTTCCATATTACTTGGATTTATTCCCATTCTCTCTTTCCGGTGAAAGAGTTCAAACTTACCAAAAGCCGAAATATCAATATTTCCATCATTGGCTAAGGCATCACTCATTTCATCAAAAATCAAATTCACAGCCCGCATTGCATCTAACTTGGAAATATTTAAATCCAAAGAGACGGCATCAGCTAATGAATCTTTATTTACAAATTTAGCCATTAAAACTCCTCTTTCAAATTTCTTAACATCAAATCTTTGGCACAGGTATCGGGTTTCTTTCCTTCGTATAAGATTTGATAAACTTCTTCACAAATTGGCATCACAATACCATTTTCTTGAGAAATGCGATGCACAATTTTTGCCGTTCTTACCCCTTCTACTGTCTTGGTATTATTCGCAAAGAAATTCTTTACGGTATTTTCTTTACCAATTTGATAACCAGCTTGGAAGTTACGCGAATGGATCGATGAACAAGTCACAATCAAATCGCCAATTCCTGTTAGACCCATAAAAGTTTTTTCCTGGCCACCAAAAAAGACACCATAGCGAATCATTTCTTGTAGACCACGAGTAATTAAGGCTGCACGGGTATTATCTTGATAACCTAAGCCAGATAGAATTCCACTGGCAATGGCCATAACGTTTTTAATCGCAGCACCCAGTTCACTGCCAATTTCATCCGTTCCAGTATAGATACGTAGGTATTGATTCGAAAAGAGTTCTTGAATTAATTTAGCATCTTCAATTTTTAAACTAATCGCATCAATAGTTGTTAATTGACGAATTACAACTTCTTCGGCATGGCTCGGTCCGATTAAAGAGACAACCGAACTTAAATGCTCTTTAGAAATGGTACGACGAATGACTTGTGACATGCGTTCGTTGGTATCGGGATGGAACCCTTTGGATACATTGACAACAATGGTATTGTCTTTTAAATAAGGATCAATTTGTTGACAAATCGATTCAATCGCAATGGTTGGTACAGCTAGTACGACAACATCGGCACCTTGTACTACCGTAATATCTTTTGTTGCTACCAGGGTTTCGTTTAAAAGAACATCTCCAAAAAATTTTGAATTTTTATGATTTTGATTGATGTCATCTACTTCCGATTGTGATTTTCCATAGATGATGACATCTTGTTTATTATCAGCCAGGGCTTGAGCTAAAGCTGTTCCCCAGCTTCCACTACCTAAAATAACACTATGCATAGGTAATCCTTTCTAAGCACGTTGTCGAGCAATTATATGAATTGGTGTACCCGTAAACATAAAGGCTTCGCGCAATTTATTTTCCAAATAGCGTTTATAACTAAAATGGAAGAGTTCTGGATCATTGACAAAAAGCACGATTGTTGGTGGTTCTACACCGACTTGTGATGCGTAATAAATGCGCAATTGCCGTCCATTATGTGGTTTTGGTGGGTTAATCATTTGGGCATCTAAAATGACATCGTTTAAGACATTGGTTGGTACACGTAAACAACATGCATCATGTACTTCATCAATTAAAGGAATCAATTGATTGACTTTTTGATGCGTTTTAGCTGAAACGAAGACAATCGGTGCATAACTTAAATAAACAAATTCATTACGAATCTTCTGTTCGATTTTATGCATCGTTTTTTCATCTTTTTCGACAGTATCCCACTTGTTGTAAACAATAATGACACCCTTGCCTGCTTCATGCGCTAGACCAGCAACATGTTTATCTTGGTCGCGAATACCTTTTTCTCCATCAATTAAGAACAGAGCTACATTACTGCGATCAATTGCCGATAAAGCACGTAAAATGGAATACTTCTCGATGTTTTCGTAGATCTTTCCACGCTTGCGAATTCCGGCTGTATCGATAATCATATATTCTTGGTCGTTATAGGTGAATGGGGTATCAATGGCATCTCGCGTTGTTCCTTCGACATCCGAAACAATAACGCGATCTTCCTTTAAAATCGCATTGACTAATGAACTTTTTCCAACATTAGGCCGTCCGATGCAACAGAAAGAAGTAATGCCTTCATAGGGTTCAATGGCTTTTTCGGGTAGTAAGTCCATGATTTTATCTAAGACATCCCCAAAGCCAATACCATGGGCTCCACTGACAACCATAGGATCCCCTAAAGCGAGTTGATAGAAATCATATTGCATCATTTGTAGAGCTTCATTATCGGTTTTATTCACAGCTAATACGATTGGTTTTTTGGATTTTTGTAACTTACGAGCAATTGCTACATCATCACTGGTTACCCCTTCAATCGCACTGGTCACAAAAAGAATGACATCGGCTTCTTCAATGGCAATATCAACTTGCATATTGATTTCATCCCCAAAATCCTGGTTTTCGATTTGGATACCACCGGTATCGATTAAACGAAAAGATTGGGTTAACCATTCGACTTCACCATATATACGGTCTCGGGTAACACCTGGTGTATCATCTACAATACTTTTTCTTTGCCCGATTAAACGGTTAAAAATTGTGGATTTACCTACATTTGGGCGACCAACAATAGCGACAGTTCCTCGTAACATATTCAAATCTCCTTTTCTATTAAGCTTTGCGTACAAGCTCTAGTACTTCTTTAACAACTTCATCAATCGTTAAATTGGATGTATCAATTCGAATCGCATCTTTTGCTTGAACTAAAGGAGAGATTTCACGATGACTATCTTGATAGTCGCGAGCGACAATATCTTGATAAATCGTTTCATAATCTGCTTGTATACCTTGTGAGATATATTCTTTATATCGTCTTTCGGCACGCGCTTTAGCAGATGCATCCATATAGATCTTTACTTCGGCATCAGGTAAAACGACGGTACAAATATCACGACCATCGAGAATATATCCTTTATCTTTGGCAACTTCTTGTTGCAAGGCAACCATTTTCTTACGAACCGAAGGATTGGTTGCAACTTTAGAAGTAAGCATTGATATTTCATTGGTACGAATTTCTTTTGATACATCTACATCATTTAAAAAGACCTGTTTTCCTTGAAAGGAAATATGTATCGAATCTAAAGCCTGGTCTAAAGCTTGAGAATCGGATAAATCAATTTGGTGGGAAACTAAATAATACGCAACACAGCGATACATAGCCCCGGTATCTAAATGAACCATATGCAAACTCTCTGCGACTCGATCTGCAATGGTGCTTTTCCCTACACCACTTGGTCCATCAATGGCAATATTTATAGCACTAGACATACTAAGCAGCTAATCGACGCATCATTATCACAGTCGCAATGATAAAGACGACTAATAAAACAATTAAGACCGCTAAGACAATATTTAAGATTTTTCCAGCCGTATTTTGAGAACCCGTATTTTGTATTGGCGCTGGTTTAGTTTCAACCTTTGGTTTTTTAGGCGCTTCTTTTTTAACTGCTTCCTTCTTTACTGGCGCTTTTTTCACTTTCTTGTTAAAGAAAGGTTTATGTTCTTTAGCTGGTTTTTCACTAACTTGTTCTGGCTCTTTTTCAGCTCGGATACCAGGACGTTTATAATGATCTTTACTAGAAAGAGTTTCGAAGGTTTCTTCTACTTCATCATAGACAAAGTCATCGCTGGATAAGATGATTTTATTGTCTGAATCTGAATCGGTGTTTGTTTCAACAGGTTTGGTTTCCAAGGTATCGAAATTTTCTTCCGGTTCTTCCTCTTCCAAAGGATACATAGGAAGTGGTTTTTCGGACATTGGAAGAATGGTTGGCCCTTTGTCTTCGACAACTGGTTCTTCTTTTTCTTTTTCTTGAAGAATTGTTTTATCTTGTACTTCTTTGATTTTAGTCACTGGTACTTGCATCGTAGAACCAAGATCTTCTTGTTGCTGCTCCAATGGAACAAAATGTTGGTTACGATGTTTGGACTGGGTTCCATCTAATTGTTTTAAGATGTTGATTTGCGTATCATCCCAAACTGAGTTTCCTTGATCAAGATTGTATTGACGAACTTCATCAATCAAATGATCCATAACAGGACTATTAGGTAAAGTAGAACTTACCGTTTGATTGCTGGCTTCTTTATGGGGATTATTTGCATGGGATAAATTTCCATTTGAATCTTTATTTGCGACACGTGATAAACGTTGATATGGTTGTTCATTTTGCACTTGTTGAGCTTCTGTTGTTTCTTCTTCCAACCGATCTCTCAACACTTGATATCTTTGCATTCTTGAATATTTAGGCATAGTTTCCTCCTGTTTCACACTCTATAAATTATATAAAAAAACGCTTCTAAAGTCTATAAATATAGGAAAATCCCTAGGATGGGTCACTTTCTTTCTTGAAGGATTTCGCATGAAATAAGGCATAAATGAGTCCTCCAATTAAACCGCCTAAGGTATTATAAACCAGGTCAGATAATTGAAATGAACCAAGTTTTAGAAACAATTGGGTAAATTCAATACCCAGTGAAAACAAGAAAGAAATCTTCACGGATTTTTTGATTAAAGCAAAAAAAGAAAACGATTGATTTTGCTTCATCACAAAGTATAAATACATCAATGGAATAAAGAGAATCAGGTTTTCAACACCTTCGGTAAAAATATTTCCATCGACATCATGTAAAGACCAGGTACCAATCACATTATTTAGCGGATTGATCCATAAGGAACGACCTAAGATCGTACGCGATAAAATCATAAAGAGATAGAAGACGAAATAGAATATCCTGCGTAAGTCCTTGCTCGCTTTAAATTTTGTAAATAATCCTTGAATAGCTACTTTAAAGCCGCCTTCTTTTTTCGCAGTTAAATAAAAAAACATAAAGAAAAAAGCTAATAATAAGGATTCAAAAAATCCAGTATAAAGTCCCGATAAAATGTTTGTTAGAATGTTTTTAAATATCATCATGATTGTATTTTTCCCCTTAAATGTAGAAAAGCTGTTGGTTCCTTCAACAGCTTTGTGCACTTATTTATTTTGCGCGTCCAGAATACTTTCCATCATTGGTATTAACCACGATCATTTCATCTTGATTAATGAATAATGGAACTTTCACTTCTAAACCTGTCTCTAAAACAGCATTTTTACTAGCTGATGTAGCTGTATCCCCTTTTACTGCAGCTTCACATTCAACTACTTGTAAAGTAACTTTATCAGGTAATTGAATACCTAAGATTTCCCCTTCATAGCTTGTGATGTTTACATTGTTTTCTGGTTTGATAAATTGTTTTTCCCAAGTTAAACGTTCACTGGGAATTTCAATTTGATCATAGGTTTCATTATCCATGAAAACCATAGAATCTTCGGTATCATATAAATACTGCATTTCGCGTTTTTCAATTTCGGCAGGAGTAACTTTTTCTCCACCACCCCAAGATAATTCGATATTACTTCCTGAACGTAAGTTACGAACTTTGGCTTTTACTACCATAGCACTACGTGCCGTTTTATTTTGTGAAATATCTAATACAACATAAATTTCGTTGTCTACTAAAATTGTATTTCCTGGTTTTAAATCATTTGAACTAATCATGTTAATTTCTCCTCAAATTTCTTTTTAATTATATATTAGACCATGTATTTGTCAATTCAGACAAAGTAAAAGACGTCATATTGACGTCTTTTACTATATCGAAAGGATTCGATATGAATAAATATGCTCACATACGTTAAGGAAGGATGTGTTGTATGCGAGTCGTTGAGATTGAGCCTGATCTCATACTTTATCCACCGTTATAATACAACTTTGCGATGGAAATGTAAACCCTTACAGATAAATTCTCATTGCTCAATCCAATCTTTCTAGTGATGAAGCAGTTTTAACTTTTTCAAAAATGCCTTTAAACCTTTGATTTCCGTTTCGGGATGATATTCTTTACGAATATAGGCATCTTGATAATCGTATGGTTCATCGGTACTATTGATAGCTGTATATGATCCATCAGGAAGGATAAAACCCGTCTTTACATTATCTCTCCATTGATCTTCAAAATACTTCATAACTAAGGCTTTGCAGGAAGCATCTAAAATCGGACTCGCTACTTCAACCCGCTTTTCGGTATTTCGTGTCATAAAGTCAGCACTGGAAATATAGACTTTACAATCTTCTTTCGGACCAAACCAATAAATTCTAGAATGCTCTAAGAAACGTCCGACAATCGAATGCACTTCAATATTTTCGGTTTGTCCTTCAATTCCTGGTAAAATGCAACAAATTCCCCGAATGATCATATGGATCTTAACTCCTGCACAACTTGCTTTTTGGAGTTTCTCCATGATCTGTACATCGGTCATAGAGTTCATCTTTAAGGCAATAAAGGCTTTTTGATGGCTCTGTGCTCTTTCAATTTGTTCATCGATAGCTTGTAAGACACAGTGTTTTAATTGATTTGGAGAAACCCATAATTGATTGTATTTTCCATGTACATCGGATAAAGACATATTTTGGAAAAAATGTTGAGCATCCAAGCCAATTTCGGAACGTGCTGTGATATAAGAAATATCCGTATACATTCGACTTGTCTTTTCATTATAGTTTCCGGTTCCAATTTGGGTAATCGTCTTCATGCCTTTATGCGTTTTTAAAACAATCTGCAACAATTTCGAATGCACTTTGTATTTTTCAAAACCATAGATAATTGTACAACCTGCTTGTTCGAGCTCTTGCGCAGCTGAGATATTGTGTTGTTCATCAAAACGTGCACGAAGTTCCATTAATACCGTTACTTCAATACCATTTTCTGCAGCATTTTGTAAAGCATGGACAATCTTACTGTTCTTCGCTAAACGATAAATCGTAATCTTGATAGATACGACTTGTTTGGATTGACTTGCTTCATTTAAAAGCTTTAAGAAGATATCAATATCTTCAAATGGATAGAATAAAATCAAATCATGGGCCAGAACTTGAGGAATAATCGGAAGCTCTGGAATATAGTTTTGACAAGCCTTTGGTGTATATGGTTCATACAACAAAGGTTTTGCCAAGTTTTTCGGTGCATGATCAATAACGTCAAAGACATGACTCATTTCCATTGTCGTTCTTGATTCAAACATCTGCTCTTCTTTTAGATTCAATTGTTTCGCTAAGTATTCTTTGGTTTCTTTATCGATATGTTTATAGTATTCCAAACGAATCGGCGCTAGACGTTTCCGTTTCTTCAGAATCGTCTTCATATAGTCCCGATAGTCTTCATCTTCATCCATTTCCTGGGTATTTAAGTTGATATCGGCATTGCGTGTTACACGAATAATCGATTTAGAAAGAATTTCATACGAATTAAAGACTTTATGCACCATATGATAGATCATATGCTCAACTAAAACATAGGATCCTTGCATATCTGGTACATAAATGACTCGGGTTAAATAGTCGGGTACTGGAACAATCCCAAAGACTTCCTTATCCTTTTCTTTTAAACGAACAATAATGTATTGCGCTTTGTTTAATAAATGTGGAAAAGGATGTTGCCAGTCAAGAATCAGCGCTGATAAAAGCGGAGCTACCTGGCTGTCAAAATAGTCTTCCATCCATTTTAACTGCTTTTTATTGAGCTGACTTTTAGAAAGTCGGGCCATATGTAATGATTCCAAGGTATGATTGATGTTCTTTTCCACTTCATCTTTTTTGGGATATAAATCCGCAACTACAGAATAAATGGCATCCAGTTCTTCACCTGGTGTCATAAAGCTTCGATGGTCTTTGTGCTTTGGTTCTACAAGTGATAAATCATATAAAGAACCACAGCGAACCATAAAAAATTCATCTAGGTTGCTACAAAAAATTGCTACGAATTTTAATCTTTCTAATAAAGGAATTCTTGGATCAGCGGCTTCTTCTAAAACTCGTTGATTAAAGTATAACCAAGATAATTCCCGATCTTGCATAAATGTCATTGTTTTAATATCCTTTCTAGGACATATCCTTCTCTTACCCCAAACATCGATACTTGAATATGTTTTGCCTGGGTAAGATCAAGTAAAGTATCCACAATCAATAAACCTGTAAATAAAGTATGGACACGATCTGCCTTTACTTTTAAAAAGAGTCGAATCACTTCTTTACTAGGTCGATTCAATAATTCATCCACTAAAGAATGAATCGTATTACTATCTATATCATAGCTTTCTGGATTCATTTCATCTAATCGAATTAATAAACTACGAATCGCCCGCATACTTCCACCAGTAATTGTCAAATTATCGACTTTCTTTTTCTTTTTTATACAATCCGTAAATTGATTTTCAATCTCTTTACGGATTGCACTGGCTTCTTTTTTGTTGGGAATGATTTGATCTACATACTTTTGATAGAGATTTAAAGACCCAATAGGTAAACTAATTGGGTCCATCGGTTCTTTTTTCTTAAAGCAAACGATTTCGGTACTACCTCCACCCGTATCAATATAATATCCATTTTCAAATTGGATTTTACTGAGGGCTCCTTTAAAAGATAACCTGGCTTCTTCTTCCCCTGATAATAAATCAATGGACACATCGCAGGTTTTTTGTATATACGCTAAGACTTCTTCGGTATTTTCAATATTTCTTAAAGACGCTGTCGCAAAAACATGGAATCCATCTAAATGCAGAGCTTGTGCCGTATCCTTAAAAGATAATAGACAATCTTTTAGGGCATCCATACCCTCTTTTGTATAACGTTTCTTTTTAATATAAGCGACAAGACCTACTGCCTCTTTTTTTGATAATAAGTTTTCAAATGTTTGGTTTTCTATTCGATAGATATTCATACGAATCGTATTTGATCCGACATCTACAATTCCAACAAGCATAAATTCCCTTCTTTCTATTTAAGTATAAAGATGCATTGTATGCTTTTTGTAAAGTCCATGTAAAAGCGTACAGAAAAAAAAGAAAGTGAAAAAATCACTTTCTTACTTAGTTAAATATTCATCAATGGAACTAGCTGCTTTCTTTCCAGCTCCCATTGCACTGATAACTGTAGCTGCACCGGTTACGGCATCACCACCAGCATAGACACCATCTTTAGTTGTCATTTCGTTTTCATCAACAACTAAACATCCGCGACGGTTGACTTCTAGACCAGGTGTCGTTGAACGAATCAATGGGTTTGGACTGGTACCAATGGCCATAATCATACAATCTGCTTCGATTTGGAATTCACTACCTTCTACAGGAATTGGTCTTCTTCTTCCTGAAGCATCCGGTTCACCAAGTTCCATCTTAATGCATTCTACATGCGATACCCATCCTTGATCATCTCCGATTACCTTTACCGGATTATTTAATAAATCAAAGATAATACCTTCTTCTTGGGCATGTTCCACTTCTTCTTTACGTGCAGGTAATTCTTCCATACTACGACGATAGACAATATGAACTTCTGCCCCTAGACGTCTAGCACAACGGGCTGCATCCATGGCAACATTTCCACCGCCAACGACAACACATTTCTTTGGATGGTAGATTGGCGTATTACTATCTTCTTTATAGGCTTTCATTAAATTGATTCGAGTTAAAAACTCATTGGCACTAAATACACCTTTTAAGTTTTCACCCTCTAGGTTCATAAAGCGTGGAAGACCAGCACCAGAACCTACAAATACAGCTTCAAAGCCATCTTCTTCCATTAATGCATCAATGGTATCACTGCGACCTACGACAAAGTTGGTAACAATATTGACACCTAAAGCTTTTAAGTTTTCGATTTCTTTACGAACAATGTCTTTTGGTAAACGGAATTCAGGAATTCCATACATCAATACACCACCAGCTTCATGTAAAGCTTCAAAAATTGTTACTTCATAGCCTTTCTTTGCTAAATCTCCGGCACAAGTTAAGCCAGAAGGCCCTGCACCAACAATCGCTACTTTATGACCATTGCTTTGTGGTTTTACGGGTTTTTCTTGGGTATGTTCGCGATGGTAATCGGCAACAAAGCGTTCCAAACGTCCGATTCCTACCGCTTCATGTTTAATGCCTCGAACACAATGTTTTTCACATTGATTTTCTTGAGGACAAACACGACCACAAACCGCAGGCAAACTAGAAGTAAGGGAAATCACTTGATAAGCCCCTTCAAAATCTCCGTCTTTCACTTTTTCAATAAAATCGGGAATGTGGATATTTACAGGACATCCACTGACACAAGGTTGATGTTTACAATGCAGGCAACGTTGTGCTTCATAAATTGCATCTTCTTCGGAATAACCCATCGCAACTTCTTCAAAGTTGGAGCGACGTACATTTGGATCTTGTACGGGCATTAGGGTTTTCTTAGGATCCATATTAGGCATTATGCTACCTCCTTTTTCAACAAGTTACAGCTCTTCTCGCGGGCATGTTTTTCAAAATCTGCATAGGTGCGATTTCGTGACATTGCTTCATCAAAATCGACAAGATGACCATCAAAATCTGGTCCATCTACACAGGCAAATTTCATTTCTCCACCAACAGTCAAGCGACAACATCCACACATTCCCGTTCCATCAACCATAATTGGGTTCATAGAAACAACGGTTGGAATATTATATTTCTTTGTCGTTAGACAAACAAATTTCATCATGATCAGTGGTCCAATCGCAACAACTTCATCAAATTGTTCTCCGCCATTGATGAGCTCTTCTAGTTTATTGGTAACTAAACCTTTTTCTCCACATGATCCATCATCACTCATTAAGTAATAGTGATCGGATACAGCATCAAATTCCTTTTGCAGGATTACAAGATCTTCATTTCGGAATCCGACAATTGTTGTAACATCGGCACCTGCTTGTTGAAAAGCTTTAGCCGTTGGATATGCGATAGCACAACCAACACCACCACCGATAATACAAACTTTTTTATTTCCATCAATTTCGCTTGGTTTTCCTAGAGGACCAACGAAATCATGAATTGAATCTCCAACTTCTTTGGCATTTAACAATTCTGTCATGCCACCAACAATTTGGAAAATAATTGATACAGTTCCCTTTTCTGGGTCTGAATCTTCAATTGTGAAAGGAATTCTTTCACTATCCTCGTTGACACGTAAAATAATAAATTGACCAGCTTTTGCACGCTTTGCGACAAAAGGTGCTTCAACAACTAATTTTGTGACCGTAGGATTTAAAACTTCTTTTTCAAGAATTTTATACATTTTTCATCACCTATCCAACGTGCATTATACATAAAATTGCGCTTTAAGTCACGAATGATAATTCTTTCACAAAAAAACACCTGACTATCAGGTGTATACAATTACTTTTGTTCTTTTAACAACATCAACCCTCTTTGTTCGATATTTGGATCAAAATACTGCATAGGTGGATTATCGCTTGTACCTTTGGTGTAATTACGGTTATTGATAAAAGTTAAGAAATCTCCTTCCTTACTTAAATCATCGAGACAATCCAAGAATAAATTGATGGCGGTTTGAGCTTGGACTAAAGCCTTTTCATATAATTCAAAGAAACTATCGGTACTAGTCTTTGTACAATCACAAGGATGACACCAAGTTTCATGCAGTAAGTTACAGATGTCGCATGGATCATTTGGTTTATCTGGAATAATCATAGCTGAAATCAAACCATCTAAATGGAGTTTCTCTTCCATATTGGATAAGCGTTTGAGTTTTACACCAGATTGATCATACAAGGCTTTTTGACAAAGAGCCCAGTCATTTAAGGCTTCTAAGATTTGATGGGGTTTAATGTCCGTATCATAAACAGTTTTAGCGCCTTTGACATACAAACGCGCAATCGAGCGTACATCATCAATATCTACTTCACAGATCTTATAGGCTTTAAAATCTTTAATTGTCTTTTCCTCTTTAACTTTTAAAAGAATCGCATCAAGTAAAGATTCGATTTTATGGTGGCGGAATTTAGAAATCGTATCGCCAGATCCGGTACGATAGAAAATATATGGATGCGTAACCGAATCCAAAGCCCAATGGCTTAGTAAACCCATCATATACGCAATTTCATCTTGTTTCACTTGTGCATCGCTTTCTTGACGAATGACATTTAAACAAGATTTAAAGAACGAATTGATTTCTTTCCGATGACAATAAGTACCTAAAGCGCGTACTTGACTCTTTTCTTTCAAGTTTTTGGGATTTACCCCATGAAAGTATAGAAAATCAGGACCATTGGCACCAATTTCATACAGTGCTTGATTAAAATTCACTTTTTGTACTTGTTCATCCGACAAAGACTTTTCTTTTAATTCTCGTGCAAATAAGACATGAGTAATAATATTTGGCATATTTAGCCCTCCTTGACTGCTTTTAACAGTCCATGATATACCACGTATTCTGCATACGTATCCATTTGACAATAGGTACGGATGTTTTGACGAATTATAGAACGCTTCTGTTCGTCTGCTTTTTCAAAGTTTCGATACGCATATACCGCATTCAACCCATCTTTAATAGATAGTTGGTTATAAGAAACCGAATCTGTAAAAATCGGGAGAATATTCTTTAAAGAATAATGCCCATGCATGCGATTATCATAGTATAGACCACATTCAAAAGGTTTAGATAAGTCGATCATGCGTTCGTAAATTTGCGCTAAATCATCGGCATATTGAGGAAACTGTTCTCCTAATTGAATCAGACGTAGTTTTTCGGCTCCCTCCATATTATAAACCAAGATGCTTCCTGTTTTAGGAACAGAAGCAATCAAAGATTGAATAAAAGCCTCGCGACAATCCCCATAATTGAAGAAGTCCAAATGGGTTAAGTTTTGATCTTCATCTTCGACATGTAAACTGTATTGAAAACACAATACATCAAATGGTTTCATATTCTTATAGGGTGGAATCGCAAAAGTATCCCATTCAAAATCCAGGTAAGAAATCGGTTCTTGCAGCTTTTCCAACCACGTTTTAATGGCTAAATGATCGATAAATAGTCCATTCTTGCTGGCCATGTATTGCGCATATTGTAAACGAAATCCTTCTAACAATTTAGGATCTAGTTGACTCACATGTTCAATACCCGATTCTAAAGCCTGGAGCTTTTTCGATGAAGTAGTTAAAAAAGCAATCGAATCATCGGGAAGCGTTGAATCATCAAAACAAGATTCATAAAAAGGACAGCGCCGACCTTGGGTACAGCGTTTATTCCGTTCGGGTTTATGATTCGGCAAGTTTTGCAGCAAAGTTTCAGTTTGTTCAATCCAGCTATCTAAATCAAAAGTTTCCTTTTCCATACAAGCATCAATGGATAAATGTAGATTATTTCTTCGATTAAATAAACAATCGGAAACTAAAAAGAGTTGATTTAGATCCAGATCATCTTGTCGAACATAATCTTTATTTAAATAGAGGATCTTATGTTTTGTGATGGAAATACCTAGATGGGCCAGGATTTCTTTATTCACTTTCATCATCCGTGCTTCCTTTTCTTTTGGGAAAGCGGAAAGATATGGATAAATTGCTTCATAGCCATCCGCAATTTGCTTTAAGATCGGAATGCGCGTACGACAATTCTTATAGGAAAAACGTCCTTGTACAAGTATTCCATTTTTATGTAGAAGCTCTAAGGAAGTATTGTTTGAATCTCCGGTATGACCACATGGTGCATCTTCTAAATGAAAGTAGCGCATCCAGGTTTTTGAAAATGGCTCCAACATATGATAGTAGCCTTGAAATTCCTCTTGCTTTTCCCTTTGGTTCTTTATGAAGTAAGGACAACGTTCAAAATGTAGTAAATCAGTAACATGTATCATTTTATTCACCTTTAGTATCATACGTTATCCTTGATAATTACGCAAAGTCGAAACTAAGCGTTCTTGGTATTCGTTCACGATTTGTTCAGGAGACAGGATGCGTATATCTTTTCCAAAAGAGAACAGTTGCCGATACAATAAGTACAAATCTTCAACTAAAAAAGAATAGATGTTCTCTTCCTCTTCACGGAAATCCAGACCCCAATAGGCTTCTTTAAAAAGCCGTAGAATCGCTGGACTGACCCAAACAGTAACGCGATAAAATTCCCCTTTAATCAAAGAATTCTTTCCTATATGTGCTTCGACATGAAAATCCACATCGCGTGTAAAACGTTTTTCACTGCATACGACTTTTTTCATGCGTTCACTGGAAAAACGATACATACGATAATCTTGACGGGTATGGTTATAGCCGAGTACATAATACGCATCGTGATAATGAATCAACTCATATGGATCAACCAAATACGTTTCACTAGCTTGTTGGCGCTTGGCTTGATACGTAAGTTCAATGGAGTGATTCATTTCAAGGGCATCTTGTACGGTATGTAACATAGATAATTCCTTTTTTGACATTTGGATATTTGGATCATCCATATAAATGGGAAAAATCAAATTCATATCGCGACTTGAATTCAATACTTTATCTACGGCCGAATTAAAGCTTGATTTTTTTTCAAACTGCTGAGTTTGAATAAAATGTTTAGCTTCTAAAAGGGCTTGTTCTTCTTGTTTATCTAAACGCAGGGCCGGGAAAATACTTGTTTCATCGAGATAATACCCACCATATCGGCCTTTGATTTCTTGAATATTGTAACCAGCTGTAATCAATTCCCTTTTATATTCACGAATATTCCGGGGATTTACTTCCAAAGCCTGGGCTAATTCTTTGGAGTTAATGGGATTTTGTTTTGTTGCATTGGCTTTTAATATGAGCAACATTCTTATACATAAACTTGTTCGATTCATATCTTACTCCGTTTCATTTTCTTCCATACGAATACCGCGTTTTTTAAATTGGGTAAATTCGTATTCTTGCATCAAGCGATAAAAGGAAGAAAAAACTGGTATAAAGACAATCATACCTAATACCCCACCAATGCTGGCACCTACGGTAATAGCCACTAATACATACATGGATGGTAGACCAACCGACTTACCAACAACATTTGGATAAATGAAATTTCCTTCCACTTGTTGGATGCAGATAAACATCACAAAGAAAGTGATCCCTTGTGTTGGATTTTGGGCAAATATTAATAGCGAACAAAGAAAAGCTGCAACTAAGGCACCAAACATGGGAACTAGCGCCGCAATTCCAATCACAAAACCACATAAGAATGAATAAGGTAAGTGGAGTAAAGTACTTCCAATAATAACCAGTGAGGCCAGAATTACGCATTCCAGTAAGGTTCCTCCAATGTAACGAGCAAAGGTATGTTTAAAAACTTGATATATATGATTTGTCGTGGCATAAGCATTTTCTGGTAAAACCGCATAAAAGAAATGATGCATATCGGTTAAGAAACGCTTCTTATTAAAAATCACAAAGATCGAAAAGACAAAACTAATAAAGAAAGTCGTTACCCAGGAAATCGTAGTCGAAATAATCGAATTGACTTGACCGACAAAGGTATTACTACCAAAAATCAGTTTGCTGGTTTGATCTAGATAACCGACCATCGTCTGGGTATCAATTTTGGATAAATCAATATGTGCAACGAACTGATACAAAGACTTAGAATGTTTCGTCAAACGCAAGGCAAGCGTTTTTAAGTGTGTCGCAATCAAAGGTATATTATTGACTAATTTTTCAATAGATAAAACCAGTTGCGGAATAATCGCAATAAAGAAAGCAATAAAAATCAGTACAAAAATGATAATCGATAAAAGATTTGCGAAAGTACGTATCCGCTTCGTTTCCTTTTTCTTGGTAATAGCTTTGTATACACGAATTAAATTATTGGAAATAATGTTAAAAACAAACGCAAAGCCTAAGCCGATAAAAAAGGGAAATAAAATAGAAACGATCCACGCAAAGAACGTTAAAATTTTCTCTATATTGATTACAAACAAGATAACTAGCGCAATGAAAATCACCATGTATTGGCAAAATTGCACAAGTTTTTTATATTCTCTTGGTGCATGAAACATGACATCACATCCTTTGGTTTAATTTTACATCATACTTGTCAAATTACAAGAAACAGAAACAATTGTAAAGGCTTTCGGAGTGT
>ERZ827520.1013-NODE-1013-length-37072-cov-19.666505_pt1 | contig 37072 bp, 41 predicted proteins | sample MGYA00519581_ERZ827520 | MGnify/ENA primary metagenome ERZ827520 (study PRJEB31778, sample SAMEA3449339) | human gut metagenome | biome: human gut; feature: human-associated habitat; material: faeces | place: United Kingdom | collected 2010/2012 ...
AGCGATCACTTCGACAAGAGGTCTATTACGCCCTGCGCTTTGGTCTGGCGGACAGCATTCTGCAGGGCGGCCGCGCAGCGCTTCGCACAGACGGCGTTCCTGATACGAAGCGCTACCGGCAGCAGCTATTGGGCAGGATTCAGTATGTGCTGCAGATCGAGCCAGAAAACCGCTGGTTCCGCGAAGCAAAGCAAAAGCTGCTGTCCTGCGATGACCTCCCGAAGGTCTGACGCCTATTCTTTAATTACAGCGTGGTCATTTCTGCGCCAATGCGCAGCGGGATGTCCCGTGGAGCTTCAGCTGGACAGCAGGTGCAACATCTCAAAAGCGGTAGAACCGGCGTTTCTGTAATTTTTCAGATATGCCGACATATTGCTTGATGCAGCCGTAAAACTTGTTTTCCTGTTTTGTGAATGCTATACTCAAGACAGGGTTACCAGACAAATTGTGCAGAGAGGGGAATCGGCATGGTCAACCTTTCCAAGTCCAAATACTGCGCGCTGTGGCAGTGCCCGAAAATGTTATGGCTCCGCAAATACAAGCCGGAGCTTGCCGAGGTGGACAGCCATACGCTGTCCATTATGGAGACCGGCAACGCCGTGGGCGATCTTGCCATGGGACTGTTCGGGGACTTTACCGAGGTCACGGTCTATACAGATGGAGAGATCGACCTGCCGGCTATGATGCGCCGCACGCAGGAGGAAATTGCAAAGGACACCCCCGTGATCTGCGAGGCGTCCTTTGAATGGAACGGCTTATACTGCGCCGTGGATATCCTGCGGCGTGAAGACGACGGGTGGGCAATCTACGAGGTAAAAAGCTCCACATCAGATGACAAGGCAGTCTATATCGCGGATGTCGCCTACCAGAAGTTTGTACTTGAGCATTGCGGCGTCAAGGTCACGGGCACCTACCTTGTGGTGCTGAATCGCGACTACATCTTCGACGGGACACTTGACCTGCAAAAGCTGTTCAAGGTCACCGATGTAGGGCTTGCGGTGGCCTTTGAGCAGGACAACGATACCTAATTTCATATATCTTCATTCTCCTTTGTTTTCTCTGTATTTTCAAGGGTTTCCGGGTTTGGGGTCTTCGGTGTCTGCTCCATTTTTACGCCATTTTGGTGCAGAACCGCGGCTCTCATTCAGATAACCCCATTCATTTCAAATTGCCGTACCGCTTGGTCCAGAGATTCGGTGGTCACATGGACGTACCGATCCATGGTGGTTTTGATGCTGCCGTGTCCCAGCAGCTTTTGCAGCACTTTGGGCTGCATCCCGCTTTCAATCGCCCGCGTGGCGTAGGTGTGGCGCAGCGCGTGCATACAAAAGCGCTGGATTCCTGCTTCGTCGCAGAGCTTGTAGAGGTGGGTATCATAGGAGCTGTTCTTTGCCGGTTCCCCGGTGCGCCAGTTGATAAAGACCAGATCACGCATCACCAGCTTTGCCATGCTGCCGCTTCGACGATCCATGTACTCCAAAGTCTGCTCCAGCACAGGAGAAGATTTTCGTTCTTCCCGGCTGTCCCACACTTCACGGAGAATACCATAGGCCGTGTCTGTCAGCGGAATGGTGCGGTAGCTGTTGGGTGTTTTGGGAGGCCCTGCCCGCCACGATTTTGCACCGTGCCGGAACTCCAGCGTCTTGTTTACCGTCAGCGTCCGTTTCTCGAAGTCAACGGCATCCCAAGTCAGGCCGATCAGCTCACCGGTGCGCAGTCCTGTTTCGAGGATCAGCGCATATTGGTTATAGTTGTGAGAGCGTCTGGCCGTTTCCAGAAAGATACGCTGTTCTTCGCGGGTGAGGAACTTGAAGTCGTTTGCCGCACGAACCGGCTTGGTAAATCGAACACCGTCCATAGGATGCTTGGAGATGAGATCGTTCATCTTCGCCGCTTTCAGCATCGTCCCCATGGTGATGTACGCCTGACGGATGGTGGAGCCGGAATAATCGGCATCCATTTCGATGAATACCTTTTTGCAGTGCATGGGTTTCACATCCGTAAGTTTTATCCTGCCGATCACCGGCTGAATGTTGTGCTTGTATCTGTCACGATAGTTGCGGAGTGTATTGGGAGCCAAATCTCCGACAATATTTTCGATCCAGAAATCAAACCACTCATCCACCGTAATATCGGTGCCGACAAAAACCTCCGCGTGTGCATCCGCATACTTTGCATCCGCGATCCAGTTTCTTGCTTCGGGAACCGTCTGGAAGTATTTCTCGTGCCGCTTACCGGCTCTGTCTACGAACCGGGCGCTGTACAATCCGTCCTTCCTCTGGTAGATACCCTTACCGCATTCTCTGCCTTTGAGATTTTTTCCCATGTATGAACTCCTTTCCCCAGAGAGAAAAGAGCACACCACTACATTTTAAGTATATCACAATGTGCCCTTTCTCTCAAGGTGAATTTGAAAACTTCTTGCGGCATATCGCCGCTTTTCACTCAGATCACCAGCTTGGAGCTGATGTACTGCTCAAACTCCTTGCGCTTGACCAGCTTCTTCGTACCAACGAACAGGACGAAGGGACACTTGGGCGCACGGAGCATACTGTCGATCTTGTTGATACCGATGTTGCTGTACTCGGCGGCCTCCTTGGAGGTGAGGGCCAGCTTGAGGTGAATGGGAACTCTTTCGATTTTATTGTTTTCCATGGTCTTGACTCCTTTCATCAATCAAAAAATGTAGACGGTTTGAATTGGTTTTTTCGGGGGTTAAGTAAAAACATACACACTCTTGAAAAGTGGCTTTTGGAAAGCCTTGTATACAAAGGGTTTTCGAGGGGTTAATTGTCTACGCCCGACCTCTTTTTTCGGGCGTGTGCGGCCTTCTGCTTTCGGTGTACCTCTGCGGCACATTTCGCACAGTATTTGGCGCGTCCGGAACCGGCCAGAAAGAAGGCTCCGCAGACCTTGCAGCGGCGTGTTCCTTTGGGACGGAGGATCTCGTCCTCCAGTTCCGGCTCCAGAGGAAGAACACCACGCCGGAAGTGCTTGCAGATCAAGGTATAGGAAATGGCTTGCGGGCAGACACAGGGATCGCCATCGTCCAGCAAAAGACAATTGCCGTTGTCGTTGTTGCAGCACTGGCGGGTGAGTTTTCGGACACTTCGGGCTTGTCCGGGTGTGAGTCGCGGCAGTATATTCGCCGGGTATTTCGTATTTGTAACTTCACTTTTCATCAGCTTCCTCCTTTGTGATGAGCTTGGCGTCTGCCGGGTAATTCAGTGTAATGATCGCCGGTTTGCCAAGCCCCTGTTTCCTGCGGACGATCAAGCCGCTGTACTCCAGCTCACGGAAGATCCGCGTGGCGCACTGGCGGCTTCGGTGCAATTTCTTCTGCGCCTGTTCCAGCGTGAAGTACAAACGGATCGTACCGTCCGGCTCAATGTATCCGTTCTGTCGGGAAACACTCGCCCTGTCCAGCAGGAGCGCATACAATACCTTGGCATCGTTGCTGATGTCCCGCAGCTGCTCGTCCTGCAATAAAAACCGTGGCAGCGGTATGTAGGAAGCTGCCGGACTTTTCACGGTAAACTTGCAAAAATTTCTCATAAAGCCTCCATCCCATCCATCCTATCCAAACCGGTATTGATTGGATTGATAGATGATTCTCTTGAGAGTTTATTTATTTCTTATTTATTAGGGGCTGAATTTCATCCTCGGTGACTGTTCGGAAAACCGCTGTCCAGAAATCCAATCACGGAACGCTCCGGAGCGTCAGCTTATCCATCGTCTGAAAAACCGGTGACGGAAAATCCATACATGGGAAATCCCGTTATGGTGGAATCTCATCTTTCTGACTCTGTTTCAGCAGCTGCCATATCTCGGATTGTCTGGCTTTCAGCTCGTCAACATCATCCGCATAATAATGGCCGGTCTGGTTGATCCTGCGGCAGATATGGTTGATGTTAGCGGCTGCTCTGCTGACGGCAGCGGCTAACTTTTTCTGCTCGGTGTAATCCACCTTGATGATGTAGCCGTCAATAGCCATCTTGCGAAGATAGGCTCCCATGTTTTTAGTGCCAAGCTGCTCCATCTTTTTCTGGATTAGTTGACGTTCCTGCTCGGTGACACGAAACTCAATGCGGACTGGTCTGGTACGATTTTTCATCATTCAATTCCCCCTTTGTGAGTAATTTTGAAAATAAAAAGCACCCTCGGTTTTGAAATCGAGAGCGCGTGATAACGAAGATGATTCAGTTTTTTAGAGAATAGCAAGCACATCCGGTGTCCGTACACTCGGAGATTTTGGGAATATCCCAAGCCCTTATTGTCTTAACTTTGATAACGAAATTATAATTTGTTTCATTACAAAAGTTCTCTTTCCCCGTTGACTTTGATAAAGAAATTGTCTATAATATCTTCGAGTTGGTATCGTGAGGTGATCAAAATGGATTACATGGCCGAGCTTGCCGCCATTGCTCAGGAACATGGCGGCATTATTGAAACGAAAACTGCCATAGCGCACGGCATCTCCAAAGCCGTGCTTTATAAACTGTGCAGAGAAGATAAAATTCATAGAGTCGTTCAGGGACAGTACATCCTGCCCGACGATATGCAGGATGAACTGTTGTCCATCAGCAAACGTTCCAATCAGATCATTTTTTCCCACGAAACTGCCCTGTTCCTTCATGGCATTTCGGATCGGACACCCTTTGAGCATACGATCACAGTGCCGTCCGATTACACGGTATCGGCAGCAATCAAAAACGAGTGCAAAATCTATTACATCAAGCCAGAGTTATTTGATCTTGGCCGGACTACGCTGAACACACCCGCTGGGAACGAAGTGCCGGTGTATGACCTTGAGCGCACAATCTGCGACATGATCCGCAGCCGCAACAAAGTAGGTACGGAAACATTTCTTGCCGCTTTGAAGCTCTACGCCGCCAGCCCCAAAAAGGATTTGAATAAACTTCACTCTTATGCGAAGAAAATGCGCGTGGCGAACGTCCTGCGTCAATACTTGGAGGTGCTTCTGTGAGCAAAGCAATGAGCCTGAAAGCAAAGATCCGCAACATCGCAAAACAGAAGAATATTCCGGCACAGGTCATTCTGCAGAACTATATGTTTGAGCGCTTGCTGGTGCGCCTGTCCGCTTCTGAATACAAAGAAAAGTTTGTTTTGAAGGGCGGTATGCTGGTGGCGGCCATCGTCGGTCTGGACAACCGGGCAACGATGGACTTGGATACCACATTGAAAAACCTGCCCCTCACACCGGATGCGATCCGCAGTGCGCTGGAGCAGATCTGTGCCATTCCCTTTGATGATGGCGTGGTCTTTGAGATTGGAACCATTTCTCCCATCCGGGAGGATGATATTTACGGCGGCTACCGCGTCATGCTGAACGCCAGGTTCGATACGCTGCTGACCCTGATGAGTATTGACGTGTCCACCGGCGATGCCATTACGCCCCACGCGGTGCAGTACAACTTTTCCGAGATTTTTGATGATGAGAAGTCCTACGAACTGTGGGCGTACAACATTGAAACTGTCATGGCGGAAAAGGTGGAAACCATCCTGCGGCGCGGTGTGTTCAATACCCGCCCCAGAGATTTTTATGATGCCTACATACTGACCACAACGCAGAAATTTGATAAAGCCGTGTTTGCTGAGGCGCTGCGTGCAACAGCCAAGCATCGCGGCACTGCGGAGCAGATCGCAGATGTCCCCGGAATCCTGCACAACATCGAAGAAAGCCCGGAACTCCGCGCCACGTGGGATAAATACCGCAAGCAGTTTGCGTATGCCGCGGATATCAAATATGAGCAGATCATCGAGATATTGAAAACGCTGGTGGCGTAAGTTCCCCGGCGACCCGGACTCGAAATCATGGGGCGTATTCCACCTCAGGGGTGCGAATGGGCGCACTAACCCCTTGGTTTACAACGCTTCCTAAATGGTCTATTCGACAGACAATGACAGAGTACGACAGGAACAGCAGAAAAATTAGTCCTTCCGATACGGGAAAGGTCATTTGCGACGATAGTTTTCTATTGTCTGACGCATGGAGGAAATCAGTATGGCAGCGATAAACGATCTCATTCGGCAGATTGAGGATAAAAATTTGCGCGACCGCTTGCAGCAGGAAGTGGCGCATTTGAGTAAACAGAAAAAGTTCGGGCTTGTGTTTGAGGATCATATTCCTGAATGTACGCCGCTGTATGGCGTAGCTGTCCGCAAAGGATCGCTTGTCGCGGTCAAGGGTGAGGACATCCGTGATGTATATTTTGTGTCCGCAATCTCTGATGGAACGGCGGCAATCGTCAATAAAGCCACAGGCGAAAAGAGCGAGCGTCCGCTTGACACGCTCGTTGCCGTGGCTTAGTTTGGCGAGCCTATTTTTCCGTCCCTTATCCCGATGGACAGCGTAACCAATGCGCCCGGCAGTAGCTTGTGGCATACGCTGATCGAAGCTGACAATTTCCATGCGTTGCAGCTTCTTGAATACCTCTACCCGAAACAGGTTGATTGCATTTACATAGACCCGCCGTATAACAGTAGGGCAAAAGATTGGAAATATAATAACGACTATGTTGATCCCACAGACAGTTACCGGCATAGCAAGTGGTTGTCAATGATGCAGCGCAGACTCAAAATTGCCAAACGGATTCTGAATCCGCAGAACTCTGTACTAATCGTAACGATTGATGAAAAGGAATATCTACACTTAGGCTGCCTTTTAGAAGATATGTTCCCCGAAGCACATATTCAAATGGTGAGTAGCGTAATTAACCCCAAGGGCAGTGCGCGTGACGGTTTTAGCCGTTCCGACGAATATATTTTCTTTGTAATGTTTGGTGAATGTACTCCCGCCAGATTGCCTCTTTCCAATGAATGGTCATCATCTGCGATTGTGTCTGCACAGGAAAAAACAGGCGATGATGAGGCAGAAAAGAGTGTTGAGCCGGGGTGGACATCTATGATGAGGCGAGGTACAGATTCCATGCGGACAGACAGCCCGAATCTGTATTATCCGATTTATGTTGATCCAGACACACGGACTATAAAGGAAATTGGAACTTCCGTCCCCATGGGGCAGGATCGCGCAGAAGAAATCCCCGGTTTAATTCAAGTTTTACCTTTGCGGCGAAATGGCACACAAGGCAGATGGCAAGTTGGCAATGTTTTGATTACAGTAATTGTGGTTGCAAGCATTTCTACCTTGGGAGTAATTGATAATCTTTTCTTTATAGGATTAGCTGTGTGCGTTTCCGTGTTTTCTGTGGGCTTTGTTGCGGTTGCAATGTTTAAGACTGCAGATAAAGGATATGACTCATTTAATCAGCAGAAAGTCCAGTGTATGGAGTGACAATAAGAAGAGGGTGGCAAAATGCCACCCTCTTCTTATGTTGACAGGGACTTTTGCTAGTATCTGAAAAGCGTGGGTTAAAACATGCTTTCAAGAACTGAAATGAAATCAATGCAGCAGGCAGACAAAACTTGTTCGCGTCGCTTAAACCAACCGATTTCAAAGAATCTCGATGTATCCGGCAGCGGTATGGTAGTTACCAAATCCGTATTATAGCGTCGAATAGGAACCTTACAGCTTTCGCCGGAGGGAATTAAAGAATACGCATCAGTCTCATACAAAAGCGTATCGACAGCACTTTTGTCACTGATATGAATCGTGTTCTTCTTTGGTTTTTGACTCTGTAGAATGGCCAAAAGCTCCGAAACCTCAAAATTTCCTTCGCCGGAAGCAAAGGGATACTTTGACAGCTCACTAAGAGATACACATTTTCGACCATTTTTAAGTAGCGGATGATTGACCCCTACCATCGCAACCATCGGCAAGCGACAAATGGGGGAGTACTCGAGATTCGATGCCTTCATCAAACGTTCAGTTAAATGAATAGAAGAAGATGTACACATAGAGATGCCGACATCTGAAAGGCCGCTTTTTACATCGTATGTCGACTGGGCTATTGTCGTCTGTACTAAAGAAAATTGCGGGTTATTCACTTCGTATTTTTTATAGGTTTCTACGAAAGCGTGTTCTACAAATGTCAGAGAGTGAGAGGAGATCCGCATTTTTACAACAGACTCGGATTTAGGAAGATGCAGAGAAGCAAGCCGCTCGTAATCGGTGCAAACTCGTTCAGCAACATCGTACACTTCGGAACCAAACGGGGTAAGAACTACACCTTGACTCGTTCTCATGAAGAGGGGAGCCCCCAAATCCTGCTCCAATAGCTTGATGGAACGGCTCAGCGAGGATTGGGAAATATATAAATCTGTAGCAGCCCTATTGATTGAACCTTTTTTAACAACAGCTACAAACTGAAAAAGCTGATCTATCTTCATATGTCTTTCTCCTTCGGTAAATGAACAAACAAAAACTCAACAGGGTTATGATAAATATATTACCATATTTTCAAAAAAATAGATATCCAAAATTGAGATGTTTTAGCGAAAGAATTGGATAACTCAACACCTTAAATGGATGATATACTTTGGGCAAGGAGCTGCATACTGTGAGTGATTTCCCCCTTTTTTTGTATTCCTTTACTACAATGAGGTTTTGAAATCACTTGGCTGAAGTAGCAATTATAGGAATCTTGTCTATCGAAAGGAGAGATGACACAAGTATGTATGATATTCTCATTAAAAACGGAAAAATCGTTGACGGTACTGGCATTCCGGCATATCATGCAGATGTCGCAATTGTCGGTGAGAAGATCGTGGCTGTAGGATCCTTATCCGATCAAGACGCGAAAAAGACAATCGATGCAGAAGGATTAGTTGTTTGCCCTGGCTTTATCGATGACCACTCCCATGGCGACCTCAACGTTCTGGCAGACCCCTACGCCAGAAACCAGCTTCTTCAGGGTATCACGACGGAGGTTGGCGGAAGCTGTGGCCTTTCCTTCGCCCCCATCAAGAAGGAAGCGGATCGCATGGTCAGCAGTCAGATCGGTTTTGCCAGCGATGAAAAGAAGGCTGAACTGCTGCGCCCCATGACCTTCCCTGAGTATATGGATCTGGTGGACAACACCGCCATTGCTGTCAACTTGGCCTCCTATATTGGACAGGGTATCGTCCGCTCTGCCGTTATGGGTTATGCAGAGGGCGATGCCAACGAGGCACAGCTGACGGAAATGAAGGATATCGTCCGTGAGGGTATGGAAGCCGGCGCTTTCGGCTTGTCCACGGGTCTGATTTACCCCACCGGCTCTCTGACCTCCACCGAGGAGATCATTGAGCTGTGCAAGGTTGTCGCTGAATATGATGGCCTCTACAGTACCCATATGCGTGGTGAGAGTGATACCATCATTTCCTCTGTGGAAGAGGCAATCCGCACCGCTGAGGAGTCCGGTGCCCATCTGGTGATTTCCCACCATAAGATTGCCGGCGTTGCCAACCACGGTAAGTCTACGCAGACGCTGGCAATGGTGGATGACGCCATTGCACGCGGTGTGAAGGTGCATTTGGATGTGTATCCCTACATCGCCGGTGCTACGACTTTGGCTGCAGCCATTCCTCGTCAGTTCTTGGCAGATAAGACTGAGTTCGTGAAGAAAGCAGCTGATCCCGAGCTGCGCCGTCAGATCATCGATGTGATCGAAAACGGCGTGGTGGCAGGTGAGAACATGGTGAAGAACTGCGGTGGCCTGCATGGTATCGTCATCGCCAGCGCCGATGAGTGTCCTCAGTACATTGGCCGATCTTTGACCGAGATCGCTGCCGAGGAAGGCAAAGAGCCTTACGATGTGCTCTTCGATCTGCTTATTGCTACTGATGCCAACGCCATGGCCGTCTTCTTTACCAACTCCGAGGATGACATGATTCGCATTATGCAGTATCCTCGTACGATGTTCGGTACAGATGGCTCTCACTCCAGCTATGTGAACTTCTTCCGTCATCCCCGTGCTTTTGGCTCTTTCCCTCATATTCTCACCGAGTATGTGCGTGATCATAAGGTGCTGACGTTGGAAGAGATGGTACGTAAGGCCTGCGCTCTGCCTGCCGAGGTGCTTCAGCTGAAGGAGAAGGGTCTTATCAAGGAGGGCTATGACGCTGACGTACTGGTGCTGGATCTGGAGAATATGAAGGTTCACTCTAGTTTCGCCAACGCCAATGGCGGAAACGAAGGCTTCAAGTACGTTTTGGTCAATGGTCAGGTTGCCGTTGAAAACGATGCTTGTACCGATGTTCTGTCCGGAAAACTGTTGCGTTCCCATTCCTATAAGAGCTGACATAAAAAATAACAAAATTGAGAGAGAATTTTAGGAGGTATCATTTATGTCTATTCTCGTGTGGGCTGCGATTATGATCGTCTTTGTTGTTGCGGTCGTCTTCGTGAAAAAGCTTCCCGTGCAGTATGCACTGATGGTTGGTCCCTTTATTATCGCTCTGCTGATGGGCTATTCCGTCCCTGAGACGGTGGATTTCTTCCTGGCACAGTTCAATGGCACGATGAAGTCTGCCGGTCTGATGATCGTCTTTTCCATCCTTTACTTCGGTCTCTTGACCGAGACCGGCTTCTTCTCCACCGTGGGTAACGCCGTGTTCCGTCTGACCAAGGGTAAGATGAACATCTATGCAGTTATGGCTATGACCGTGATTCTGACTGCCATTGGTATGCTGACGGCCACTATCGGTACTGCATATCTGGTTGTGTTCCCCCTGATGCTGCCCTTCTATGAGCGCATGAAGTTCGATAAGAAGGCTGCTCTTGTTATCGTTACTTGTACTGCTGCTGCCATGTGCTTCCTGCCTTGGGGCATCGGTATGGCCATCAACGCATCCTTTGCTAACGTTGATGTTATGGAATTGTGCAGCAAGGTTATCCCCATTACTGTCGTCTTTATTCCCGTTATTGTTCTTGAGGTCATCTATTTCGGTATCCGTCACAAGAAGCAGGGCGGTATTATGAAGATGGAACTGAACGCTGAGGAACTGGATGCTCTGTGCAATGCAGGTAGCGACGCACCTACTCGCCGTCCCAAGATGTTCGTCCCCAACGCTATTGTCTTCTTGGCAAGCATGGCTACCCTGGTTCTGGGCATCCCCACTTACATCGTGTTTATGTTCAGCACCCTGCTGACCTTGCTCATTAACTATTCCGATCCCAAGGTTGCCGGTCCTATCGTCGCCAGACTGAGCGGCACCGTGATGGGCATTCTGATCATGCTGGTTGGCGTGTCTATGTTTGTCGGTATCTTCAACGGCTCCGGCATGGTTGCTGAGCTGGGTACTACTCTGGCTGCAGCATGCCCCGCATTCCTGGTGCGTTACTTCCACCTGATCCTGCTGGCGTTCGCTGTCATCGTCTGCCGCTTCATTCCTTACCAGTTCTACAACTCCATGCTTCCCCTGTTTGCCTCCGTTGGTGGCGCTATCGGCATGAATACCGCTGCGGTCATCGCTCCCTTCGTCAACAACCTCGCGTTGGCTACCGGTTCTTCTCCCATGACCGCAACTACCTATATTGCCACCGGTCTGCTTGATCTGGACGTAAATGAGTATGCTAAGCTGGCAGTTCCTGTACAGACGGTTGCCAATATTATTATCATCCTTGCCGGTGTTGTGTTTGGCCTGATGTAAGATTCGGAGTGAATAGCAATGACACCAAAGCTTAACCCTCATGTAGCGAATTTGCAAAAGGTATGCTATGCCAAAGAAGAGGCGATCTTCCTTCCTGTAGATTGCGCTGATGGCTGCAATCCCTATGGCTGTTCCGATGTAGTTCTCAATGAAATTGAGAAATTGCGTTCCCAGGATGTGTTTGAATATCCTCATGGTTTTGAGCTGAAGGATGCCATTATCCGTTACTGGGAAGGACAGGCAAAGCTTGATCGCTCGATGATCTACCTTGCTAACGGCAGTATTGAAGCCATCGCTCTTACCAACACAATATTCGCAAGAGAAGGAGCAAAATTTGTCGGTGTATGGCCGCAGTTTACTGATTATATCAGTAACGCACGCGGTAATGGTCTGACTTATGTTCCTGTGATGCTGCGCCAAGAGGAAAACTACAAGATTATTCCCGAGCGGATCATAGAGGTGTTGGATAATGATGTATCCTTGATTTATCTGGATAATCCCAACAATCCTACCGGTCAAAATATCCCTCTACAGGATCTTCGCCGGATCTTGGAAGCAGCTAAGGTACGGAATATCTGCGTAGTGGCAGATGAGGCATATGGCGACTACCTGCCGATGGAAGAATCGGCAATGAACTTGATTAACGAGTTTGATAATCTCATTTTTATTAAGACTCTTTCCAAGGGAATGGGACTTGCCGGAATGCGAGCTGGCTATCTGGTGGCAACACCGGAGATCGTAGCATCCATCACCAAAATCGGCACACCCTATTGTATCTCGGGACTGTCGAGAAAGATGGCTGTTGCCGCAATGTCGGACAAGTCTTTTATCGAGAACAGTCGTCAGAAAACAAAAGATATCAAACTTCGTGTCATGGCGTGTACAGGTAATAAGTTGCATATGGCTGAAACGTTGGATACCTGTTCCATTTGCTTCCTTTACCATGATGATCCCAACTATGATCTCTCTGCCGCATTTACCCAGTTTGGCGTAAAAACGGTGGCAGGTAACGACTTCGAGGGAATGGGCATCAATACCGTACGGTTGCGTATGCCTTCCGCTCAAGGCGAGGAAGCCCTGTTACAGGCTGTTAAAGCCATAAACCAAGGCTAATATCACGCTATCAAAAGTGCTTAACGCCAATGATACGATAAGTCCATACCTTCAAAGTGCAATCGCCAGAAACTGGCATAGCCTGAGTGATCTGAACGAATATGCGGAGTTGGTACTCAGCGGGTGTTTTGATACCTTCGTTTTCAGGGATAAACTGACGGTTACCTTCCGCGTGAGGCGGAAGGAAGAGATCAATGTCCTTGATTTGGCAAACTTTGTTTTGCCGGCAGCGCAGTTGTTGTCGGACGGCAAACCTGAGAGTGTCCGAGTCAAAACAACGCTTCATTCTCCTGGCGATATCATTCTTCAAATATGGAATTTTACACAAGACATTGCACTCCCATTGCTTATGTGCTATTTGGCCGTATTTGGCGGGAAAGCCGGCGATTATGAGTTTAATTCTCTGGTGGGTATTATCAAGGATGTAATCAACCACAAATACAACAAAGAGAAAAAGGAACTCGAACTGAAAAAGCTGGCAGCGGATGTTGATAATGCAGAGCAAGATGCTCTGGGCAAGAAACTGGACAATATCGAAAAACTGAGAAACTTGCGTGTTTCTACTGTTGATGAATGCACTGCCACTCTGGCCGAAGCTTCCCAAAATTTGGAGGTAGCGCCGAGCGCCGCAACAATTATTGACATCACAGAAGTATTAAAAACACGGCAAGATGATCAACCCTCATAACAAAAAAACAACAGGCATGACCGCCGTTGGTCATGCCTGTTGTCGTTCATTTTTACTTGTGTAGTGGTGGCCTTTTTGCCCTGTAAATCCGTTGTTTTTTCTACTCCATTTTTACGCCATTGGCGTATGGACCCGCAGTGAAAACCGGTGGGTTTCATTCTGCCCGGTCTTCTATAAAAGTCAATGTTTTCAAGCGTCAGCGGCTTTCATCACAGGGGCGGAGATCCTTATGAAACCGGCTCGGATACGCCGTCGCCATCAACACGCGAATCGCAGAGGAAGTGCTGAAGTCCCCTGATGAGCCGAACGATGACCTGTCTATACACTGCAACAAGCCCTACCCGTGCGCGTTCTGGAAATACTGTTCCCGCCATGTGCCGTCACCGTCAGTGTTTGATCTCTACCGTCTGCCGTTTAAGAAAAAGATCGCCTACTACCAGCAGGGAATGGCCGGCTTTGACAAGCTGCTGCACTGTCCCGACATCACGGGGGACAAGCAGCTGCGGCAAATCGAATACGCGCTGGAGGATAAGGGAACATACCTCGACAAGCCCGCCATCCGCGATTTCCTGCGGCTGCTGCGCTACCCGCTGTATTTTCTGGACTTCGAGACGATACAGCCCGCTGTGCCGCAGTATGTAGGTACGCGCCCGTACACGCAGATACCGTTCCAATATTCGCTGCACTACATAGAGTCCGAGGGCGGTGCCTTGCAGCACAAGGAGTTTCTGGCACAGCCCGGCACAGATCCCCGCCGCGCGCTGGCGGAGCAGTTGTGCGCGGACATTCCTTTCGGCGTCTGCACCACCGCTTATAACAAGCAATTTGAATGTGGGCGTATCCGGGAGCTGGCGGCACTGTACCCCGATCTTGCGCCGCACCTGCTGAATATCGAAAGCAACATCGTTGATCTACTGATACCGTTTCAGTCCGGTTATTACTACAATCGCGCTATGGGTGGGTCGTTTTCTATCAAGAGCGTGCTTCCGGCGATATTTCCCGATGACCCCGCGCTGGATTACCACAATCTGGAGGGCGTACACAATGGCAGTGAGGCCATGAGTATTTTCCCAAAAATGAAGGATATGCCGCCGGAGGAGCAAGCCAAGGCGCGGCATGACCTTCTGAAATACTGCGAGCTGGATACCTTTGCGATGGTAAAGGTGTGGCAGGCGCTGTGCGAGGCAGCGGAATAAAATATAAAAGAAGGACTCCTGACGGAGCCCTTCTTTTGTTTACCAATAGATAAAATCAAATTGCAAGGGAGTGATATGATTTTCGGCGCACACGCGTTTGATAACGCACTGAATAATATCATAATCTTCAATCGTCAAAGCGTTCCAGCTCTTGTAATCCTCTCTGTTTGCGTATGCTCTTATACATGAGAATTCTGTGGAATTCTTCTCATATAGACAATTCTCATTCAATACATTATACAGCCGAGTAAGAATGATTGAGTCTATTGGGCAATGGCATTTACTCCAAATATTATCCAACTTAGGAAAGCGGTCCTTCACGCAGTAGAGATACTTAAAAGACATATTGATGAGCTTCTGCCACAAGCCGGGATTCATTCCCCAGTCTTGTTTTACCCCAGACTTTTCTGCGTTTTCTAAAATACTGCGATGCCACTCATCAAAATTACTCTCTACATTTGCGAATTTATTTTCATCACTTATCTCATCCACCAGAAACTCAATGATTTCGGTTTCATGATCAATAGCACTGCCGCCGATCTTACGGGCATATTGGATAGCATCATTCCACGCCTTGGTTTTTATGCAATAGTGCAACAATTCTCCATTGGAATAGTCTTTTGCGCCTTTGCTAAAAGCCTCCGCATAAAACAAGGTTACCACATCATTTAGTATAATTTCGGCGGAACCCTGGCTGGGGATGGGGATGGTCTTTTGCTGTAAAACTTCTGCTATAATTTGTAATCTCTTTGCCAGAACTTTTGCCTTTGCAACATTGGACAATTTTATACCATCTTCACCCAAAATTTGTTCTGCTGAGTTTTTGCCCAAAAGCATTTCTGAGAGTCCGTTGAAGTCTTTTCTCACACATTCTTTCTTAAATTCTCTGCTATTCTTCATACCTCACCCTCCGCATCGTTTTTTGAATATTCGCGCTAAAAGTGAATGTTATTGTTATTATATCATATATTTTCAAGCACAACAACACTATTCCGTCGGTGGTGTCGCCTATCCCTCGCGGCTTCCCGTGCAAGATGAAGGATGCCTGAAACCGAACTTCGGCCTCCGGGGAAAGTTTTCTTGCTTTGTCCGCAGCGAATACATTTTCTTCCAACCTTATACCATGGGCTCATAACGGATAACAAAGGAAATAACCGGCCTCCGCTCACCACACTGCACACGATGGGAGACCCCTGTCGGAAGTTTTGAAAAAATTGCTGCGGTCAAAACAACGGAACGGACTTACACGGGCAGCTCAAAGGTGTCCTGCTGGTTGGCTGCGTCCAACGCCATCTGGGCGCGGGCCAGCTCGTCCGCCGCCTGCTCATAGTCGGCCTCCACCGCCGCGATGTCGTAATTGGCGTAGGAGTAGTCGATCAGGTCCGTGCGGCGACCATACTGCTCCTCCGCACGCTCCATGGGCAGGCGGTTCTTCATCGCCGCCAGCTTATTCTTGCGGCGGGTAAGCTGGGGAATGTACACCAGCATCTCGTCAATGGTCATGTCGAAGCCGGGTACGGTATGGGTGGCGTTGAACAGGTTGATGGCGTGCTTGATGCGGCGGATGCACCGCTCCAGCTCCGCCAGACGGCGCTGGGTGTCCGCGTAATCATAGGCGGGGCGCACGGATTCCACATTCTCGCCGGCGGCGGCGCGGAACTCCCTGCTGCGGCTCTCCTTCTCCCGCAGGGACACATATTCATCGGTCAGCTTCTTCAGCCGCTTATTGGCCTGTGCAGAGGTATACTTCATAGTCATTCGTCCTCTCCCTTCCATTCCTCTTTGCTTGTGTTCTTCTGGTTCACGCCGCGGTCATACCGCCGCCCTCCGCCTGCGGCACAGCGCGGCGGGTACGATCCCGACCACGGTCTGTTCCGCGTCCCCGGCGTGAAAGCGCTCCCGCGCAAGAAGATGTTCCACCTCCGCAATGGCGGCACAGATGTCCCGCTCACTGGGCGCTGCCGCCCACGGCACCTCATAATAGCGATAACGCCCCTTGACGCCCGCGTACCTGGCGGCGTCACAGTGGGGGGAGAGCATCGCCTGCAGATCCTCCAGATAGTACGTCAGCGTTTCCTCTCGGCTTGGATAGCCGCAGCATGACCGCTCCTGATATGACCGCTCCAAGGCGGCGTTTGCATAGTATCCCATGTCACACCTCACTCCACATAAAATTCCTCCAGCGTATCCAGACACAGGCAGCCCAGTACGCCGCTGTAGACCGCACCGCAGTCGATGGCAATGTGTCCGTTGCCGCGCCAGATACGCCCCCTCGATGCCTTGTCGATAAGGCTGGTAACGGTATGGCCGGTGACGATGATGCGGTCGGGGTCATAGCATATCTCATACTCCGGCTCCCCCATGAGGAAATCGCAGACGCGGCAGCTCTCCGGATGGCGCATTTTGCGCTTTCCCGGCACGGTATGCGCCAGAAAGAAGCTGCGGCCTCCCGCCTGCACCTCCGCATAGACCGGCAGACTGCCGAGGATACGCAGCACCCGGGCGCGCACCGCGTCAGACCGGTTCCAGAAGGCGCGGTATGTCCTGTCACCGCCGTCCTCCATCCACTCGTACCATCGCCCAAAGAGCCTTACGGGCATGACCTCGTTGTCCGGGTCGCGGGGCAGGAACTCCAGCGCCGCCTGCTCGTGGTTGCCCCGCAGGAGGATCACATTCTGCCGCGACGCCGCATCCAGCAGGACACGCAGACCGCCGCTGCCGCGGTCCGTCACGTCACCCAGAATGTACAGCGTATCAGTGTCACTGAAACGCAGCGTTTCCAACAGGCGAAAATACAGCTTGTCACAGCCGTGGATGTCGCTGACAACGTAAGTCATGGTATTCCTCCTCTCAGGCGGCAGGTACATCCCGGTACCTGCCGCAGATGGCCTGGATCTCAGAGTAGAGCAGCGTCTGCTTCTCCAGCAGGGCCTCCGCCAGCTCCTGCACCATCTGGCGATGGGATGCCAGCATCTCCTTGGCCTCGAACAGATAGCGCTCCAGCTCCGCACGGACGATGGTCTCGCGCTCCAACAGACCTGCTTCACTGTCGGCGTATCGCCCCGACACATTCACGCCCAGCATGCCGCTGCTGCCCAACTCCTCCGCCTTTTCACGGATCAGCTTGGCCGCCCGCGTGATATCATCGTTGCAGCCGGGGCCCATTCTGCCGAACTGCAGCTCATAGGCCGCCTTGCCCGACAGAAAGGTCAGAATACTCGCCCGCCGGCCCAACGGACGGTTTCGGTAGGCAAAGCCGTAGCAGGAGCCGGAGGTGGGGCTGTACAGCAGCGTTACGAAGGCCGTCGAGCCCGGCGCCACCAGCTCCAGCATGGCCGCGTGGCCGGCCTCGTGGAACGCCGCCTTTTTGCGCTGCTCCTCGCTGACGGGATACACCTCCGGCGGCACATGGTGGATCGTTTTCAGCACGGCGTGGATCAGATGCACTCGGGTGATGCTGCCGCTCCGCTCGTAGGCGGCGTAGACGGCCGCCTCGTTCAGGGCGCTTTCCACCTGAGCGCAGGAGCTGTGGCTCAGCAGCTGCGTCAGGTCGGACAGGGAGATGTCCGGCACCGGCGCCTTGCTGGAAAGATAGCGGCGGATGATCTGCTCCCCGTCCGTACAGTTGGGGCGCTGTACCTTGATCTGCCGGTCAAACCGCCCGCACCGCAGCAGGGAATCGGGGAGCTCCTCCACGTTGTTGGCGGTGGCGATCACGAACACCTGCTTCTCCTGCACCTTGTCGATGCAGCTCTGCACCGCTGTAAACGCGGCGGTGCTGAACTCGTCGCTGGAGAACTTGTCCATGTCGTCCAGCAGGAGCATGGACGGCGCGGCCTCCGCCGCCTCGTCAAACGTGTGCGCCAGCTGCTTCAGGAATTCGTCCTCCACCTGGCTGCGCCGCACGGTGAAGCAGGGCAGGCCGCTGTCCTCCATCAGCGCCGTGGCCATCAGTGTCTTGCCGAGGCCGGGTGCGCCGGACAGCAGCAGCCCTTGCGGCAGCTTCGCGTCCAGCGCCGCGTAAACCTCCGGGTGGTGGATCATATCGCTGATCTGCATCAGCTCCGCCTTAATGTGGTCGTAGCCGATGATCTTGTCAAATGCGCTCATATAAGTACCTCCTTATATAAATTCATAGGGAATCTGGTTCTGCACGGCAAAGTGGTGGGCATAACTGCCGCGTACCACGCGAAACACCGACAGTTCCCTCGCGTCTTCGCCTTCGCCACGGGCACGGTGGGGAAATTCCACCGCTGTGGGCATTCTTATGCCGCCCGTGAAGGAAAAGCGCTCGATCCTCTGCACGCTGGGCGGGATGGTCACATAGGGGCTGCCGTCAAAGCCGTCCAACGCCGAGCGTTCGATCACCAGCGTATCGGCGGGGATCACGCCGCCGGCAGAAACGGCCAGCAGCGTGTGGGTGCGCCGATCCGTCAGGCAGCCGCCCTCGCCGCTGAACCGGGGATTATCCGGCGCCACGGTAATACGCTTCAGTGGGCAGCCTCGAAAGGCGCCGTAGCTGATCTCCTCCAGCGTGGAAGGAATGTACAGCTCCATCTCCGCGTCATCGTCCATCGCTGTCATGAATGCCAGCGGCTCCACGCACCGCAGGCCCTCCGGCAGTATCAGACGGCGCACCTCCTGCTCCGTGAAAGCGCAGCAGCCAATGCGCTCCACGGAAGCAGGAATGGTCACCTCCTGCAGCGGCAGGCCATTGAAAGCAAACGCGCCGATGGAACGGACAGATCCGTCATCGGGGATGACGCTGTTCCGGCAGCCCAGCACCAGTTCACCGTCCTCCTCGCGAATAAGGCAGTTATTCTTTGCGTAAAAGCTGGGATTGCCGTCCTCCACGGTGATGCTGTCGATGCACGGCGGCATCATGTCGAGGCTCAGATAACCGCTGTCGCTGATGCGCTCCATGCCGCGAGGGATAACCAGATCGCCGCCGCCAAGCATCTTGTGGAGCGTTCCGCCGATAAGCTTCAAAATAACGGTGTCATGACTCATAGCGTGTCCTCCTTTGTCCGTGTTGTGTAAGGGTGCAACGGGGTGGCGGGATGGATGAGAGGGCATCTCAAGCATCTCGTGGGACTGCATCATAGCACGTGGGTTTTTGAAATCGTTGCACACTGTTGTCCGAAATCTTGACTTGCGAAAATTTTTCTGTAAAATATTTTTGAGGAGGGGATTTGTATGGATATTCCGCGCCGAAAAAACCGCCAGCACTCGGATAAGCTGACGGCAGAGCTGCTGTTCTTCTGTCTCTGGCTGACCCGCTGTGGCGAGGTGGAGCTTGGCTGCTTTGAAAGCTATGGGCTTGAAAACTACGGACAGCATTCGCCTTCCAGCTACCGCCGCTATGCTAAGGAGTTGGAGAAGTGTGGAGCCATACCGCGAATGAAGCTGCGAGGAAACAACACGGACGGGAATAACCGCCGCCGATTCATCTCCGCCCCGCCGGTAGAGGAGTTCGTGCCGTTGGTGCGGTTCGATTTGGCAGACGACCACCTGCGGCGTTTGGCGCGGCTGGTGTGCATGGCGGCGTCGGTGCTTGCGCCCGATGGAGAACTGTCGGCATTTGACAATGCCTTTGAGGACTACCGGTACTACGACCTGCACTATCCCGACTATCACGCAGCGTATGAGGGACTGGACGCCCGCACGTTCCGGCGTGACCGGCAGCTGGCGCGTGATGTCCTACTGATCTGGAAGGAATATGATATGAATCGTATGCAGCGCGACGAGGATGTAGAGGAGGAACTCACAGCGGAATTTATGGCGCGGCTCAAGAATTTGTAGGTATGTAGCTGCCGCGCCTATTCTTTAATTACAGCGTGGTCATTTCTGCGCCGTCGCAACCGGCTTACCTGCATTCTGCGGTGGTTATGAGCGCCAAATAATGTGTAAATTATAGGTTGATTTTTACCTACATGCGGGTATAATAAGCATAGGAGGTGTTCACGATGACCATTGATACAAAGACGATCGTTTCGGTCACCGAAGCGAATCAGAACTTCTCGCGTGTTACGCGCATTGCCGAGAAGAACGGGCAGGCCGTGATTTTCAAGAACAACAAACCCAAATATATGCTGGTGGATCTGGATGTGTCCCCTATGATCGATATGACCGATGATGAGAAGATCGACGTTGTGGCGGCGCGCATCCTGAAAAAGTATAAGCCCGCATTTATGGAGCTTGCGAAATGATCAAGTTTTCGAAAGATAAGGTGCTGCTGCTCCACAAGCTCATCGCCCAGGAAACAGGCGGCAGTATCGGTCTCCGGGATGAAGCCCTGTTGGATTCCGCATTGGAGAACGCCTTTGCCGGCTTTGACGGGCAGGAGTTCTATCCTACCAAGGAGGAAAAGGGCGCACGGCTCGGCTATACGCTCATCTCCAACCACGCTTTTGTGGACGGCAACAAGCGCATCGGCATGTACGTTATGCTGACATTTCTGGAAGTGAACGGGATACACATGGAGTGTACCAACGAGGAGGTTGTGGAGGCCGGATTATCCGTTGCCTCCGGCACAATGGACTACGACTCGCTTCTCCAATGGGTGCGCGACCACAGGATTTGACTGTTTTGAAGGAAGTCGACAGGCGGCACGCCTATTCTTTAATTACAGCGTGGTCATTTCTGCGCCGTCGCGGGGCTTGACCCAAACCGTGACCCAAACGCGGAAAAAAGCAGGTGGATACAGGCGGACACAGTGGATCGCCCACCGAGCCGAAAGTGCGCAAAAGGGACGGAAAGCGTTGGATACCAACGCTTTCCGTCCTTCATCATATCTTCACACGCAGGAGGTCACTGGTTCGAGTCCAGCAGTCTCCACCAAGAGAAAACCTTGGAAACCTTGTGTTTCCAAGGCTTTTCTCGTTTTTGATGGAATTTTCAATGTCTGCCTGTGACAGACACTTTACCGCCTTGTGTTTCCGAATGTTGCCTTGTTTTAGGTCTCTAGCTGTATTAAGCTGTACGGCTTTTGTGCCCTGAGAACCTTACAAATACTTGAGATTCACGGTCATGTCCTCCGACAACATCGGGTCGATCTGCTGTAGCTGCGCCCTGACGGCTTCTGCGCTGCGCTTGGGCGTGTAGGTGCCATCCATCAACTGCTGCGAAGCGGTGTCCACAGCGGCGGCAACGCCGGCGAATACCTCCGGCACCACATGGGTATAGATGCCTAGCGTGGTGGACACGTCCCGATGCCCCAGCAGCTTCTGGACGATCTTGGGGTTGATCTCCTGCTCCAAAAGCATAGAGGCATAGGTATGGCGATACCGATGGAGATTCAAGCCTTCGCCTGAAAAGCCGTTGCGATCCAGAAAGTGACGATAGCTGGCGCGGAAGCCGCTGTACGTCCGCATGGACATGGTGCGTGTGCTGATGAAAACGAAGCCCTCCGGTGTCAGCACCTCCAACCCTTTTGGAAGGGTCGCCACATAACGCATCCATTCCCGCAGCCGTGTCAGCACCAGCTCCGGTGCCTGAATGACGCGATGGGAGGTGCGGGTCTTAGTGGAGCCCAGCGCATCGGTCATTTCTACCGTTTTTCCATTTTCGTCGAAGGTCAGCTCCCGCGTCACGGATTGCGCAATGGTGATGGTGTGGGCCGCAAAGTCGATATGCTTCCATTGGAGTGCCAGCAGCTCACCGATGCGCATGCCGGTGAATAGCAACGTGGTGATAATGGGGCGCATGATGGGGTCTTTCTGCGCCGCGGCCAGCACCGCTTCTCGTTGAGCGATGGGGATAACTTTCTCCTCCGATTCCGGGCGCTGCGGCTGCCGGGGCAGCTTTGTGCTGCGGGCAGGATTGATCGGGGCCAGAGACATTTCTACGGCGTAGTCGTACAGCTGGATCAGGACACTGCGTACCAGTGAAATGGTGCGGCGGGAGAGCTGCTTTTCCGCTTGCAGATAATAGAGAAACGTCTGAATGCGGGAGGCTGTCAGCGCCGCCACGGGGATATCCCCCAATGCAGGAACGATATGTAACCGTTCGCAGGAATAATACAGCTCCATGGTGCGGCTGCAAACCTCATAGGTCTTGAACGTGGTTAGCCAGCGGTGCAGAAAGTCCTTCAGCAGCAATTCGGATGCCAGTGAAGGGGCGGCCTTGGATGTTTCAGAAACCAGCGTCAGGGCGATCCAGTGCGCGGCCTCTTCACGGGTGTTGGCGTAGGTGTATTTGCGGATGGGCTTGCCGGTATCGGGGTGATAGCCCACGGTCACCTGACCGACCCATTTACCGTCCTTGCGGCGATAGACGCTGCCTTCGTTCTTTCCGCGGCGTGTGGTTTTAGGTTTGCTTGGTTTACGCGGCATGAATGATTCCCTCCTTTTGCCGCGCAGGGAAGATCTTAAAATTATTATACGACAGCAGGAGGTCATCCTGCAAATTTTTTCTTTGCGGCATTGTCATTTAAAACTTCCTCCCCTCCAAAAACTCCAGCAGTGCCTCCCGTGGGATGCGGATCTGCCTACCGATGCGAACGCTTCGTATCTGGCCGCTGCGGATCAGCTGGTAGGCGGTGTTGCGGCCGATGCCAAGGATGGGCATCAAGTCCTCTACCCGCAGTGTCATGGGGAGGTCGCTTAGATCACGGCACTTATTCTCCACGGGCAGTCCCTCCCTTCACGGACGCCAGATAGATGTCCGTCACGTCGGGTCGCTCGTGTCCCAGCAGGCGTGACACGGTGAAATGGGCGTCCAACGGCGTCATGCCGCCGTTGACGAGGGCGGTGTACTTTTCAGCGGCGTAGGTATGTCGTAACCCATGGAAGGTAATGCGTCTGTCCGGTGCGGTGGAGTCACAGATAGCGTCGCGGTGGCGGATGATGAACTGCTGTATGCCGTTGATGGCCCGGTCGGTGGGTGCGCCATCCGGCACCAGCAGCTTGTGGCCGCGCTCCGTTTTGTCCAGCAGCCGTTGCAGCATCATCGTGATGCGGTCGTCCTCGATGGGAACGATACGTACCTTGCCGCCCTTGCCTTTCACGGTGAGGGCGTTTTCGCGCAGCGCACGTTCCGCGATAGCGGTGTCTATGCGGAAGCACTCATGAATACGCAGACCGGCGTAGCTGGCCAGATACAGGGCGAGGATGTAGTCCTCCCGCTCCTCCGCCATGGCACGGCCAATCAGCTTGCCGAACTCCGGGTTCGTCCATGTACGATCCTGCTGTCCGAAACGACGGCGTTCCAAGGCGACGCCCAGTTCTTCATTACCCGGCAGCGTGTAGCGGGGCTGAGACATCTTATCGTGGAAAAAGCGGATGGCGGAGAGGTCGGTTTTGACGGTGCTGGCTGACTTGCCCTGCTCCTGCAAATAGAGGACGTAGCTCACCAGATGCTTGCCGCTGACGTTCTCCAGCTTTTGCAGGTGGTAGTGGGCGGCGAGGTAGGCGCAGAAACGCTTGACCGCCTCATAGTAGCGATCTTTCGTGCGAAAGCTGCCCTGCCGGTTATGCCGCGCCAGCTTGTCCAACTGGGTAACGAGGGTATGGTAAATACCTTTTGTGGTCATATAAAGAAATCTCCTTGTAATCGTAGTTGTGTTCAGATGGGCGCACTTTACCCGTTGTCAAGGAGAGTCGTTTCCGGTGCTTCTCCGCAAAACTGATAGACTTCCGCAGGCGGAAAGCCTTGGTATTGCGTGCTTTCCGAGGTCTGTCTTTATGCCTGTCTCTCTTTACTTGTGCCAGGTCAGTACGCTGCGGTAAGGAGGTCTTTGACCTCTGCTCGTGTGAGCAACCGCGGACACCAGGCCGCTGAACACGGCTGCGGAAGGCTCCGCCGGTATCCTGTGATCCGCCCGGCGACGGATCGAGGAATGCGCGATACCCCGTATGGCCGGTGCCGCACTCTGACTGCGGCATACAGGGGCGGGAGCTTGCCTCTCCCTTGACGATTTTCCTGCCGTATCGTCCCAACGGCTTTTACAAAACTTCTTTTTCCTGATCTGCGCCGAATTGATTTCGGTGCTCTTTTTATTCCTGCGGTATCGCGGCGATGGCAAGTGCCGCGACAAAAATAGTAAGCAAAAACGCAGGAAGAATCTTCCTGCCATTTCGGCTTCATACGATCCTTCCTGCGTTTGCAGTATTGTTCAATTCTGGTGGCCGCCCTGTTTTCCCGGGAGGGCGCATTTTGACATACTTCGGGTTCTTAATCAGAGCGAAAAGCTGTTGATAATGCTTTCCACCCGTGCCTGCTCTGCTCCGACCTAAATGCTTGATGCCTTAAGTACAGGCACATCATAGCACGGCGGCAAAGCGGCGTACAGGTGGAAAATGCCGCAAGAAAACTTCTCGCAGCATAGTCATTGAATCAAATGGGCGCAGTGACCCTGATCTCAGACGGGAGCATGGTGCTCCTCAAGTACAAGCTTAACAACGTGTGCGATCCGAATCGTGTTCGGAAACCCCATTGGGGCGGTGCACAAATAACTGAATAATTCTTATATACCACAATATGTTGTGGCTGTCAATATGGGAATGTCAAAATGATGTATTTAGAGAAAGCGTCGCCCAAAGCGTAATACGCATTATCTCCGTATTAAATGCGTATTACGGAGATAATGCGTATTGTGTGCGTATTAAAGGCGTAAAGCAGAAAAATTATTCTTTATTCCACTCTTGCGCGTGGCCGATAAACCGCCATAGTAGGCCATAGTAGGTGGGCTGGTTTTTCACTTCTTATGACCAATACGATATCGCTGCAGATTTCCGGATGAAAGGGGATGGCTGTCATATCTGTGTACGGAAGTACCTACGCGAACAAGTGACGTACGATAGATGATGGGTAAGATTACAACAAAGGAATTGGAAGACCTTTTTAAAAGACTGACCAAGTAATCAATCCGCAATGGTTTGAACGAAGCGAGAGCCAGCGCCCTTCGGGCGATGGTTGTATTGGCGACCAAAGGCACCCCCGGCTCTGCCGGGGGTAAAAAAAGCCTATGGCGAGGGGCGAAGTAGACAAGAAAAAGTCTCCGAGTTAGAGTAAGGATGAGGTTTGCTGACCAAAACTTACCAAAACAAGGAGACTAATTCATGAAAGAAGTAGATGTAAGTAGTTTAGAACATATCAGCTGGCGTTGTCAATACTAAGTGGTGTTCGCACCGAAATATAGACGGATGGAGATATACGGGAAGATAAAGGAAGACATAGGGATCATACTGCGGAAGTTGTGCCAGCAAAAGAGCATAGAAATCATAGAAGCACAAGCTTGCCCAGACCACATCCACATGCTGATAAGCATCCCGCCGAAGTACAGTGTATCACAGATCAGGGGATACCTGAAAGGGAAGAGCGGCCTGATAATATTTGACCGACATGCCAACCTGAAGTACAAGTACGGGAACAGGCACTTTTGGTCAAGAGGGTGTTTTGTGGATACGGTAGGCCGTAACAAGAAAGCGATAAAGGCGTACATACAAAACCAGTTGGAGGAGGACAAAATGTCTGACCAGATCAGCATAAAGGAATTTATAGACCCGTTTACGGGTAGCAAGTATCCCAAGGCATAAATAAAAACCCCTTAAGGGGTAGCCCGAGAAAGGAATGCGGTCGGCAGACCTTTCGGGCCCCTTAAGGGGCTTCGTCCGTATTAAGCCCTTATAGGGCTTTGTCAAGCCGCTCATTAGAGAGGTGGTCTTGACTTATAGCGCATGAGAGAACTATTGCGAGTGCAAACCCACGGCACGGAAGCTGGAATTCTGTTAAAGAATGTGCGGCGAGGGGTGAGGGAAACAAGGTGTCGCTACGCAGTGTAGCACGGAGACTGTCAACCTGTCAAAGCCATAAAATGACAACGCTTACAGTGAAGTTGCTTTCTTATGCAGAGCGTCTACGGCGATCTTGACTGGCAGAATATATCTCACTATTGGTTTGGGGAAGACGATGCAGGTTGAAACCGGAAACGTCAGAGCCACCATTACCTTTGAAGGTGCGCTTACGGGATTTAATTACTTTCATCGTTGTTCCCTTCGATGTATAAAATTTGCAGAGTATAGAGTTTTCTTTCGAAGGGCTGTATCCTGCAAGCACAGATTAGAACGTGCATGGAGAAGGCCATTGCCGAGTGCGATGTGGATATGTCCGTCACCCGCAAGGGTTCTCTGCTGAACATCCACTTCTCCAAGGAAGCCCCCTATGACTACGAAACGGCTTACACCGATAAAAAGATGTCGGTGGCCGCTCTGGGGAATCTAGAGGAGTTCAACAGCGACGTTTTCCCGGCACACCGCGGCCTGTTTGTGATCTCCACAATCACGACCGAGGCGAAGATCGGCAAGGTCATCACGGTTTAGCCCGCTCTCTGAACACCATCAAGCCGTACAGGGATATACGTTTGATTCTGCTATATCGACTAAGCGTCTGAAAAGGAAAGAACCTCCAATCGGCGGCCCTTTCCTTTTGCCGTTCTACAATTTCTTATACAGCGACTCTTTCCGTTTACCGCGATTTTGACTGTTGACGGCAAGCCTCATCAAGTGGTAAATAATGGAAATGGATGTTGCGTTCAATAGACGTTTTTGGCATTGAAGAAGCTCTCGTGGGTATTGGCCAGTAGGCGGCTGTCGTGGGACAACCCCCGTAGCATCACACATAGCTGAATCATACTGATCACAGACAGCTCAGAGATCTTCAGCATGGGGAATAACCGGATATCATTTTTGATCCCACAGGGATAGCACAGCTTGATGTCTGCTCCTTTCCCCAGCAGGGAACCGCTGTCGCAGGTGATGCCGATGGTGGTGGCACCAGCCTCCTTGGCCCGGCGCATACAGTCGATGGTGGTAACGGCGTTGCCGGAGGATGAGAGAAACACCGCCACATCGCCGTGCTGAAGCTGTGCCATGGCGGTAACAGCCAGCTGCGGAATAATATAGGCGGTGCAGTTGATCCCTGCCTGCATGAACATCAACTCCGCCATTTGCGCGGAGTAGCTGGAGCCGCCGGTGCCAAACAGGCAAATGCGCCGGTTGGCCACGCTGGCGTTATAAATAGCGGTAACAGCCGACTCCACCACGTCGGGATTCAAGTGGAGCAGAGCGTCATCAAATACGCCGGCGTACAGCTTACACAGCTTCCGACTGATGACGGTAACGGAATCGTCTGCCTGAAAATCCACCAAATTCTGTTCTAGATTTTTGTAGGAAAGTCCAAAGCGATACTTAAACTCCGCAAAGCCGCTGTAACCAAACGCCTGACAATAGCGGGTGATGTTGGAGGCATTGGTGCCAATCTTTCCGGCCAGTTGAGTGATGGAATAGCGCTCAGCGTCCATGGGATGAGACAGCAGATAGTCGGAAATTTTCCGGAAGGTTTTAGGCATCTTTGGGTAAAGATACTGAATATTGAAGAGCAAATCGTGGCAGGGTTGCGATTCTGACGGTACATTCAGCTGCAGAGCTTCAGTGTCCATAACAGGCCCTCCTTCGTATTTCTGAATCGAGTATTGCACAAATTTGCAAAAATGTCAAGGCAACACCGCAAATCCAGAAAATTCTGCAAATATTTTTATTTTGAAAAAGCGCTGTGTGCAAATCGTTCATATAAGCGGCATTTTAACTTGACTATTATGTGCAAATAGACGAATATAGAGATGTGTCAAGGAACCGAAACTTCACAGTGCAAAAGTAAACGCAGCGTTTTTGACACAGGAAAACCGAGACAAGTTGAGGTGCAAGAACATGAACAAGGTTATTTTAACCGCGGCGACCAACGGAAATCTCTGGATGCGCAAGGACACACCATACATCCCCTTGACAGCGGATGAGATCATTGCCCACGGCTTGGGCGCTATCGAGGCGGGTGCGTCGGTGATGCACATTCATTCCCGTGACGAAAACGGATGCCAGACCCGGGATCCCAAGTATTTTGTGCCGCTGTTAAACGCTTATCGGGAAAAATACCCCAAGGTGGTGTTGGAGATGTCCGTGGGCGCCATTGAGGGCCGTGTGGCGGAGCTGCTGGAGCCAATGCTGCGGCTGCGTCCCGACTGTGCCTCCTTCAACCTGAAGAGCGACGAGGAAGAGACGGCGCTGATGTTTGAACTGTTTGCCAAGTACAATGTGAAGCCGGTCTTTGAGGTGTTTACCGCAGAGATGGCGGAGAAGCTGAAGGGCTATGTAGCCGCCGGCCTGGTGAAGGCGCCGGTGTTCGTGAACGTGGTGTTCGACCAGTCGGAGTGTGGCAGAAGCTTTCAGGAGTACGCGGAGAAGCTGCTGACCATCATTGGTTATTTCCCGGAGGACTGGCACTGGTCCGTGACCCGCGGCGGCGACTCCGCACCGGCCATTGCCGCCATGGCCATCGCTTTGGGCGGCCATGTCCGCACCGGCCTGGAGGATTCCATTTATTACAGTCCCGGCGTGTTTGCCAAGGACAGCGCCCAGCTGATCACCCGGGTGGCCCGCCTGGCGGAGGAACTGAACAAGGAAGTAGCCACTCCCGCGGAAGCACGTGCTTTCTACGGGTTGGAATAATGTTATTAAGGAGAGAACGCCATGTACCAATGCATCGAGTATCAGAAGAAAAACAAAGTTGCCATCATTGCCATCGACCAGGTACAGGACAACAACCGAGTCAACCGTGAGACGCTTTCGGAGATGATCGACGCCCTGCACGACGCACAGGCGGACAGCGCCATTGCGGCCATCATCATCACCGGCAAGGGAGACTTTTTCTGCACCGGCGGTCGCATGAACGGCTTCCCCGACGGCCTGACTATGGATGTGAAGGGCTTTGCCGATGCCTTCAGCAATTTGCAGATGGAGATCTACAAGTGCTCCAAGCCTGTGATCGCCGCAGTCAACGGCAACGCGGTGGCCGGCGGCTTCTGCATTATGGAGTCCTGCGACATCGCCATCGTGGGCAAGGACTGCAAGTTCGGCCTGCCTGAGCTGTCCCGCGGCAACTTCCCCATGCTGGCCCTGGCTATCGTGATGAAGGCGCTGCCCAAGAAGCTGGTGTTTGAGCTGGCCTATTCCAGCCAGCTGGTGGATGCCGAAACCGTGAAGGAGTGGCATCTGGTCAACCGTGTGGTGGATCAGGATAAGGTGCTGGATACTGCCATTGAATTTGCGGAGATGCTGGCCTCCTACAACGGTGTGGCCGCCTCTCTGGGCCGCGAAGCTTACTACAACATGGTGAACATGAACCTGGAGCAGGCTGTTCTGTACGGCAAGGGCCAGCTGATTACCCTGCTGACCACCGAGGACGTGAAAGAAGCGGATTACGCCATCAAGCAGAACCGTGCCCCCGTCTATAAGGGCTATTAAGAGAAACCGAATCACATTTATTTGACTGAAAGAGGAGAATATTATGAAAAAAACATTGTCCCTGATCCTGGCGCTGGTCATGGCTCTGAGCCTGGTGGCCTGCGGCGGCGGAAACGCCACTCCCAACAGCGACGGCAGCAACACCGGTGATTCCACTGAATTGGTATTCGCCCACATTTTTGCCACCGACAGCATGGAAGATAAGTGCGCTAAGATGTTTGCCGAGAAGGTCGCCGAGTACACCAACGGCGCTTACACCGTAACCGTGTATCCCGCGGGCCAGCTGGGCGCGATGGCGGAGATCATCGAGCAGCAGCAGGTGGGCACCGCCACTTTCCAGATCATCTCCACCACGGCGTTGTCCAGCATCTCTGAGTACGCCGCAGTGGACTCCTGGCCCTATATGTTCACCAACCGTGAAGAGTTCGAGAAGGCTTACGCCTCCGACGCCGGGAAGGAGTGGCTGGCTAAGGTGTCCGAGGAAACCGGCTTCACTCTGCTGGCTCCCATGTACAAGGGTATCCGCCAGACCTTCGTGAATTTCGACGCCGAGACCATCGATGACCTGAAGGGCTGCAAGCTACGCGTAGCCGGCCTTCAGCCGGTGCTGGACTGCTTCACCTGCATGGGAGTTGCTCCCACTCCCATGAGCACCTCCGAAGTCTATACCGCCATGAGCCAGAATGTTGTGGAAGGCATGGAGATCGAGATGTCCACTGCCGCCAGCATGGCTCTGCAGGAAGTCACCAAGACCGTGATGATGACCAACCACGGCGCGGCCAACTACGCCATCTTGGTACCCACCAAGTACTACACCGAGCTGTCCGCCGATGTACAGGAAGCCTTTGACAAAGCAGCTACCGAGTCCGGCACCTGGCTGGCCGACCAGGTGGAACAGCAGGACGCTGACGCTCTGAAGGTGTTTGAGGATGCTGGCTGCAAGATTGTGTATCCCGACTACAGCGCTTGGGAGACCGCCGCTTACGGCAGCTATGCCGAGATGTATCCCGAGCTGGCCAAGTATGCCACGGCCATGAAGGAAGCGGCCCACAGCTAAATTCCACCCCTTGTGTTAGGAGGAAAAATCTGTGAAAAAGAATCCGTTTACTGCGGCACTGGATATCGTATCAGATATCCTGAAATGGTGCTGTATTGTGATTATGGCCTTTTTGATCGTGGCCGTGGCTGTGCAGGTGGTGGCGCGGCGTGTGCTGAACAACCCTACCTCCTGGTCGGAGCCCATGTCCCAGATATCCTTTATCTGGCTGACGGTGTTCGGCTGTACCGTGGTGGTGCGTGACCGCAACGCCCTGAATGTGGATCTGCTTCAGAACCATTTGAAGGGACGCGCCTACTATACCTTGCAGCTGATATGCGACCTAATCTCTATTGCGGTGTCCGCCTTCTGGATGTATTCCAGCCTGCTGCAGGTCACCAATACCTGGGCCATCTTTGAGGGCGGCCTGAAGATCCGCCGCGGCGTGATCTATGTCGGTATCGCCTTCTCCTTTGGCATGATGTGTCTGTTCCAGCTCAGCAATGCCGTGCAGTCTGTTATCAGCCTGGTCAGAGGCGATAAAGAGCCGAAAAAGAAAGAGGAGGGTGAGGAATAATGGCAACTGTATTGATTGCATTCCTGGTCATTATGTTCCTGGGCGTTCCTCTGGCCCTTGCTATGGGCGCGGCAGGTCTCATCGGACTGGGCAACCTGAACATCGTGGTCATGGCACAGCAGCTCTTTGTGGGCCTGAACTCCTTTACCATGATCGCCATCCCCCTGTTTATCTTCATGGGCAACCTGATGACCGATTCCGGCCTGACGGAGAAGCTCATCAACTTCTGCAACTCCCTGTTCGGCCGTTTCAAGGGCGGCCTTGGCATCGTGTCCATCGCGGCCGGCGCCTTCTTTGCCGCCATCTCCGGTTCCGCCGTGGCGTCCACCGCCTCTCTGGGTTCCATTCTGATCCCGGCTTTGAAAAAGGAGGGCTACGGTTCCGGCTTCAGCGGCGCCATCATCGCGGCGGCAGGCAGTCTTGGCCCCATTATTCCGCCCAGCATCCTGCTGGTGATCTACGGTTGTCAGACGGGTCTGTCCATCGGTGACCTGTTTATGGCGGGCGTGACCCCTGGTATTCTGTCCGCCATCACGTTTATCTTGGTGGTGCGCATTACCGCCGCCAAACGGAACTTCCCCAAGCATGAGGCCTGCTCGGCCCGGCAGATCGGCAGCTCTTTTGTGACGGCACTGCCAGCCCTGATGATCCCCGTGATCATCGTGGTAGGCATCACCGCCGGTATCTTCACCGTCACCGAGTCCGCTGGTATCGTGACCATCTACGCGCTGATCTTCTGCCTGATTAAGAAGGTCCCCTTCTCCAAGATGAACAGTAGTCTGGTAAGCGCCATCAAAGAGACGGCCAACGTGTGTATGGTCATTGGCGCGTCCAGCTTCCTGGCGTATATCCTGACCCGCCTACAGCTGCCCCAGACTATCGTGCAGTTCATCACCGACATGCAGGTCAGCAAATTCGTGCTGCTGATCCTCATCAATATCTTCCTGCTGATCATGGGCATGCTGATGGCACCGGCCGCGGCGATGATCATCGCCATCCCCCTGCTGCTGCCGCTGGCACAGACCTACAACATCGACCTGATCCAGTTCGGTCTGCTGGTGGTGTTCAACCTGAACCTGGGCATCCTGACGCCTCCTGTGGCGGTCAGCCTGTTCATGACGGCCCGTATGACCAATACGTCCTTTGCCACCCAGGTCAAGGAAGCGCTGCCGTTCCTGGGGATCTCGTTCATCGTGCTGATCCTGATCACCTATGTGCCCGGCTTCTGCACCTGGCTGCCCCATCTGCTGTAAAGGCGGAAGAAGAATTCATTCAATCGTGAAAAATAGGAGCAAATAATATGACACATAAACTTGGCGTTGTAGGCGTTGGCCTTATGGGCAAGGAGATCGCCCTGAACCTGCTAGAATCCGGCTTTGATGTCATGGCTTTTGACAAAAATCAGGCCGTTCTGGAGGAACTGCGGGAGAAGGGCATGAAGATCGCGGCCACCGGCAAGGAGCTGATGGAATCCTGCGATGTGATTCTGGACGTGATGAATGACACCAAGGGCCTGGAGATCGTGCTGCATCAGCCTCAGGGCATGATGGAGGGGATCAATGGTCGGAAGATCATCATCGACATGACCACCAGCGATCCGGAGAAGTCCGTTCCCATCGGAAAGATGCTGGGCGAGCACGGCGTGGAATATCTGGATTGCCCCATGACCGGCGGCCGGATCGGTGCCCATAACCGCGAACTGGTCATTATGTGCGGCGGCAGCCGGGAAGCCTTTGAAGAGGTGAAGTACATCCTAGAGAAGATCAGCAAGGCACTGTTCTATCTGGGGCCCTCCGGCAGCGGCCATTACATGAAGCTGATCCACAACCAGCTGTCCCACTCCACCTTCCTTGCCTCCTGCGAGGCATACGATCTGGGCGTGACGCTGGGCATCGACCCCAAGGCGATGATCGATGTGTTCAACATCGGCAATGCCAGAAGCTACGCCACCGAGGTACGCTTCCCCAAATTCATCCTGTCCGGCACCTATGATGCCGGCGCCACCTTTGACACGGTAGGCAAGGATATCGGCCTGGTCATGCGCAAAGCCAACAGCCTGAATTTTGACCTGCCCATCACCCGCGCTACCTATGATTATTGGCGTCATGCCATCGAGACGGGTCATGGCGGCGATGATTACAGCACCGTGGTAAACCTGATGGCCGACACCTATAAGGAAAGAAACCACTGATCTCTTCCATCCTCTCCTCATAGATCCCCCAGTTCAGGCGAACGGTACCCGGTATCGTTCGCCTGAACCATATCGGTCAAGAGGGGAGCCGTCCGACAGATGAGGTATATAAGATGCTTGATAATCTGATCTTCAGCATCCAGAACACATTGCCGCTGTTTCTGGTGATGGCAACAGGTGCCATATTGAAACGAAAGAACGTGATCGGCGACACCTTTGTCGATCAGGTTAGTACATATCTATACTACATTGGCCTGCCCCTCAAGCTGTTTCAGAGCGTGGCAGGCTCCAACATCCGCGAGGTAGCGGACATGCGCTTCGTGCTGTGCACCGCCATCGCCATTGTTGTGGGCTTCCTGTTGGCGTGGGGTTTTGCGCGGCTGACGATCCGGGATCAGAGCCAGGTAGGTACCTTTGTCCACGGTGCCTTCCGTGGGAACTTTGTCTATATCGGTCTGGCGCTGGCGGAGAGCATCATCGGTAAAAGCGCCAACTCGGTAGGTGCACAGGTCCTAGTGGCCTTGGTGCCACTGTATAACATCTGCGCAGTGCTGGTGCTGACGGCCACAGGTGACCAGAAGAAAAAGACCAATCCCTGGGAATTCTTGAAGAAGTTCATCACCAATCCCATGCTGGTGGCCGTCCTGGCGGCGATCCCGTTTTCCATCTGGCAGATCCCCATCGTGAAAACCGTGTCCACCACCATGAATTATCTGGGCGGTGTTTCCACAGGCATGGCGCTGCTGATCATCGGCGCGTCCATGAGTATGCAGGTGCTGCATACCAGAAAGCGTGAGCTTTTGCTGGCCTGCCTGTATAAGCTAATCTTGCAGCCGCTCCTGCTGCTCCCCTTCTTCATCTGGGTACTGCACTGCACGGTGCCCCAGATTGTGGTAGCCTTCGTAATGCTAGGTGCACCATCGGCATCCAATGTGTATGTGATGACCAAAAAGATCGGCGGCGATGCGGAACTGGGCGCCGGCATCCTAGTGGTCAGCGAGATCCTGGCCGTAGGGTCCATGACACTGTGGATCTTTGCCCTGCGAACACTTGGCGTGATATGAGAAAACGGCCCTTCAGCGATGCTGAAGGGCTGTCTCCATATATCGGTGATACTTCTGCGGCCATACCGGGTCAACCACCACATTTTTTGCATCATAGTATTGTATCATTCAGGACTGTCTGCATCTTGAGGACTATACCAAAGCCCTTGCCGTGGGTGTTGCCAAAGCGAAAAGCCTCAACACTCCAAATCTTTTGACGAAATGTATCCCCGTGATAAACGGCGAGCTGAATGTACATGACGGTTATTTGGCTCGACTGAGCGTAACGCAGGAAGAAGTCAAGACCACTCCCCGTTCCCTCAATAACCTTTCCTACACCTCTTATATGCTCCGTGTGACTTATGAAGAAGACGAAACAGAAATTTTAACGGCCATTCTCTCATGTGTCTATAGCTATGAGATCATTGCAAAGAATATTGTGAAAAACCGCCCGGCATCCGTTGATGACGAATGTTACGGCGACTGGATCAAGGAGTATGCTTTTGATGATTATGCAGCGGAAAATGTCTAGAAATATTATCGCCGCGGTCGGTGCCGAAAGGGTGACAGGTACCATAAAATTGGAAGAGAGGGAAACAAGGAAAGAGAAGGACTGGCACCAGCTGCAGATGCGATCACTTTTCAGCGCGATAGACCCGGCCCATGGCGTCTGCCGCCAGCAGGGCGTCGGCCACCATGTCGGCGGTGACCTCAAAGGGCAGGTTGTGGATGGTTGAGCCGGGGACGCAGGCCTTTTCCGCCGCCCGGCGGACAGCCTTCGCGTCCACGGCCTCGTAGCCCAGGTCGGCAAAGCAGACCGGCAGCCCCACACTCAGGCAGAAGTCCAGCACAGAGCGGATCTCCTCGGTGGGCGCGTTCTCCAGGATCAGTTGGGTCAGGGTGCAGAAGGCCACCTTTTCGCCGTGGTACGCCTCGTGCAGTTCCGGGATCACGGTAAAGCCCTTCTGGATGCCGTGGGCCGCGGCCAGACCGCCGCTCTCGAAGCCCACGCCGGAGAGGTAGGTGTTGACCTCGATGATGTTCTCCAGCGCCGGGGTGACCACACCGGCCTCCGCGGCCATCTTGGCCTTTGCGCCGTCGGCCTGAAGGTACTTCCAGGTCAGCGCCGCCATTTCGGTGGCGGTGCGGGTGGGCTTGGCGGCCACCTGGTTGTTGCTGCCGGAGGCGCGGCAGGCCCGGGCCTCAAAATAGGTGGCCATGGCGTCGCCCATTCCGGCCACCAGCAGGCGTGCCGGGGCCTTGGCAATGATCTCGCTGTCCACGATGACCACATTGGGGCAGTTATCCAGGAAGAGGTAGGCGTCAAATACGCCCTCGTCGGTATACATGACGCTCAAAGAGGAGCAGGGCGCGTCGGTGGCGCACACGGTGGGCACGATCACCATGGGCAGGCCCGTGTAGTAGGCGATGCCCTTGGCGGTATCCAGCACCTTGCCGCCGCCGATGCCGATCACGGCGGTCACGCCGTCGCGCCTGCACTGGGCGGCCCAGGCTTCGATCTTGGCGCGGGTGCATTCGCCGGAGAACGCTTCGTAATCTACGATAAATTCCTTGTCCTGGAAGCAGTTGTCCAGCATGGACTTGTTGCGGCGCATGCCGCCCGCCGTCTGCAGGATCATCAGGTGATTGCCCAATCCCTGTAAGTAGCGATCCAGCTCCTTGAGCACGCCCTTGCCCTGTACATAGCGGGCGGGGCTTTTCAGCATCTGGCTCATGTCGGCCTCCCCTGTTATTTCGCAGCCTTGGCGGCCTTGATGGACTCGATCAGCTCGGGAACGACCTTGAACAGGTCGCCGGTGATGCCGTAATCGGCAACCTCGAAGATGGGAGCGGTCTCGTTCTTGTTGACGGCGATGATGCACTCGGAATCCTGCATACCAGCCTTGTGCTGGATAGCGCCGGAGATACCCAGCGCAACATAGACCTTGGGATGGACGGTTTTACCGGTCTGGCCCACCTGGTGATCGGCACTCAGCCAACCGGCGTCGACAACGGCGCGGGAAGAGCCGACCACGCCGCCCAGCTCCTCGGCCAGCTCTGCGGCAAGGGCAAGGCCCTTCTCTACATCGGAGGAGATGCCGCGGCCGACGGAGACGATGATATCCGCGCCGATGAGGTCCACCAGCTTCTTGGCGGCCTTGACGGTCTCGGTGACCTCGGTGTGGATATCGGAAGCGGCCAGCTCAAACGCAGGATGCAGGATCTCCACGTTCTTCTTGCACTCGCGCTTCTTCATAACGCCGGGGCGCACAGTGGCCATAGCGGGACGGAAGCGGGGGCAGATGATGGAGGCCATCAGGTGGCCGCCGAAAGCGGGACGGGTCATCTTCAGGTCGCGATCCACGGGATGGGGCTCGC
>ERZ827520.1016-NODE-1016-length-37051-cov-3.700184_pt1 | contig 37051 bp, 29 predicted proteins | sample MGYA00519581_ERZ827520 | MGnify/ENA primary metagenome ERZ827520 (study PRJEB31778, sample SAMEA3449339) | human gut metagenome | biome: human gut; feature: human-associated habitat; material: faeces | place: United Kingdom | collected 2010/2012 ...
TCGACGCTCTGGAAGCCCTCGATGACGTCTCTGAGGTTTACACCCCCGCTGTCTTTGAATAATTACTCAATTCAACCTTAAAACTTAGAGAATTCCCATGAAGATTCTGGTTATCGGAAGCGGCGGCCGTGAGCACGCCCTGGCGTGGCGCTTAGCCCAATCTCCCCGAGTTGAAAAAGTCTACGTTGCTCCGGGTAATGCCGGAACGGCAAATACACCGAACCTTGAAAATTTGGCTATTTCCGACTTGAACGAACTCGCCGATTTCGCTGCTTCCAACGATATTGCTTTCACCGTCGTCGGCCCCGAAGCTCCGCTCGCCAAGGGTGTTGTCAACATCTTCCGCGACCGCGGCTTAAAGATCTTCGGGCCGACCAAAGAAGCTGCTCAGCTGGAATCTTCTAAGGACTTCGCTAAGGCCTTCATGAAGCGTCACGGTATCCCGACAGCCGAATACGAAACCTTTACGAATGCCGAAGCCGCTCATGCTTATGTCCGCCACAAAGGCGCTCCGATCGTCATCAAAGCCGACGGCTTAGCCGCCGGCAAAGGTGTCGTTGTTGCGATGACGGAAGAAGACGCGCACGAAGCCGTCGACTTCATGCTCCAGGACAACAAACTTGGTGACGCCGGCGCCCGTATTGTCATTGAGGATTATCTCGATGGCGAAGAAGCCAGTTTCATCGTGATGGTGGACGGTGAGCATGTGCTGCCGATGGCCACCAGCCAGGATCACAAACGCGTAGGCGATAAAGATACCGGGCCGAACACCGGCGGGATGGGCGCTTACTCCCCTGCGCCAGTAGTGACCGATGAGGTTCATCAGCGCACGATGGAACGAATCATCTGGCCAACCGTGAAAGGCATGGCGGCAGAAGGCAACACCTACACTGGTTTTCTCTACGCGGGCCTGATGATCGACAAACAGGGCAATCCGAAGGTTATTGAATTTAACTGCCGCTTTGGCGATCCAGAAACCCAACCGATTATGCTGCGCATGAAGTCCGATCTGGTTGAACTCTGCCTGGCAGCCTGTGAAGGCAAGCTGGACGAGAAAACGTCCGAGTGGGATGAACGCGCTTCTCTCGGCGTGGTGATGGCTGCGGGTGGATATCCGGGCGATTACCGCACCGGCGATGTGATCCACGGCCTGCCGCTGGAAGAAGTGTCTGACGGCAAAGTGTTCCACGCGGGCACGAAACTGGCGGATGACGAGCAGGTAGTGACCAGCGGCGGGCGCGTACTGTGCGTCACCGCGCTGGGTCATACCGTGGCAGAAGCGCAGAAACGCGCTTATGCCTTAATGACCGATATCCATTGGGACGACTGCTTCTGCCGGAAAGATATCGGCTGGCGCGCTATCGAACGCGAGCAGAACTAACGCGACAGTTTTGCCAAGAGCGTTTTGCGCGTGATCCCTAACTGACGGGCGGCTTCGGTTTTGTTGCCGCCCGTTTTCTCCAGTGCCGCAAGAATCACCTCTTTTTCGACTTCCACCAGCGGCTGAATATCCTGACTTTGTACCAGCGGGATCGGCGTACTCGCAATCGCCAGCGGCAGCTCGCGTTCGGAAATATATTCCCCGGTCAGCAGCACCACCGCCCGTTCCACCGCGTTTTCCAGTTCACGAATATTTCCCGGCCAGTCGTAGTGAATCAGCAGATCCATCGCCTGGGGCGTAAAACCTTTTACCGCCTTGCGATTACGCTCGGCAAAGCGCTGAAGAAAATGGTTTGTCAGCAGAGGAATATCTTCCCGCCGCTGACGCAGCGACGGAACTTCAATCGCCACCACGTTCAGGCGATAGTAGAGATCCTGGCGAAAACGCCCGGCATTCACCTCTGCGGCAAGATCGCGATGAGTCGCCGCAATCAGCCGGACATCAACCGAGATGGTCTGGTTGCTGCCGACACGCTGAACTTCGCGCTCCTGAATCGCACGTAGCAGACGCACCTGCATCATCGGCGAGATATCGCCAATTTCATCGAGAAACAACGTGCCGCCGTCCGCCTCAACAAAGCGCCCCTCCCGCCGTTTGTCGGCCCCGGTAAACGCCCCTTTTTCGTGACCGAACAATTCAGATTCCAGCAAGGATTCGTTGAGTGCCGCACAGTTGAGCGTTACCAGTGGTTTTTCACTCCGTGCGCTACTGGCGTGAATCGCCCTGGCGACCAGCTCTTTACCGGTGCCGGAATCGCCGTGGTTCAGCACCGTGGCTTCCGATGGCGCGACGAGGGCGATTTCACTGAGCAGGTGTTGCATCGCCGGGCTTTTACCGACCATACCGAACTGGCTGGCAGACACCGCAGGCGTTTCAGCGTCAATACTGTGCGTATGCGCGAGCGCCTTTTCCAGCGTCGCCTGCAGGTTATCGAAATCCAGCGGCTTGATGAGATAATCCAGCGCCCCGGTTTTCAGTGCCTCTACCGCCGTCTCGACGCTGGAGTATGCGGTCATAATCAGTACCGGAATCGCCGGATTTAACGCTTTGATCTCTTTTAGCGTGGCAATGCCGTCCATCTCCGCCATTCGCACATCGCAAAGCACAAGATCAAAAACTCGCTCCCGCACCTGCTCCAGCGCCTGTCGCCCGCTGTTCGCCAGCGCGACGTTATAGCCCCAGCCGCGCAGTAAAGCCTGCAAAATAGTGCAGTGGCTAATGTCATCATCCACCACCAGAATATCGATATTATCGTGCGTCATCCTTGTGGGTCCTTACGCGTAATATTGACCGGAAGCCAGAGGGTGAACGTTGCGCCTTTTCCCTCCTGGCTTGCGACCTGAATTGTACCACCGTGTTGTTCAACAATATTATGCACGACCGCCAGCCCCAGTCCGGTGCCTTCGGCTTTGGTGGTGAAGTACGGGGTGAAGATGGCTTCAAGCTGATCTGCCGCAATTCCCTTACCGCTGTCGGTAACGCTGATTTTCACGCCCGCGCCGCTTTCGCTGGCCGTCACGCTAATCACGCCATGCTGACCAATCGCCTGAATAGCATTGAGATAGAGATTCAACAGGACCTGAGTCAGCCTGTCCGGATCGGCCTGAATTTCCGGTAATGTGTCGTTGGCGGTAAAGCGTAACTGGATCTCCCGGCTGTTTGCATCCTGGCTTACCAGCTGTAATGAGTGGCTAATCAGCGTGTTGAGCTCCACCGCCTGCAAAGCCAGATGCGTTGGCTTAACCAGTTCCAGCAACTCGCTTACCACGCGGTTTAAACGGTCAGCTTCTTTCGCCATCACCTGCGCCAGTTGATGCGCTTCTCCCCCTGCTGGCGCGCGTTCGGCAAAGTATTTCGCCAGCCCTTTAATCGAGGAAAGTGGGTTACGGATTTCGTGGGCAACACCTGCCGCAAGATGCCCCAGCGCCACCAGCTTCTCTTTGCGCTTCATTTCATCCTGCAACAACTGGCGCGAGCGCAGATAGCGACGATACCAGAAGAATGACAACACGCTTGCCAGCAAGACCGTCGCCAGGGCGAAGAGGATAATCAGGGTGTTTCTCTGCTCACGATCTTCGGCACTCACAATATTACTGGCGTCGAAAGCGATGAAAATTGCTTGTGGTTTCGCGGCATATTGCTGCATATGGCGCATCCGGTGCATTCCAGCAGCAAACATCGGTTGAAACTGGCGATAAATTTCCAGAACAGGCTCGCCGTCTGCGCTATCGATCCGCCGCCACGCTTCTTCATCTCCCGGAAGTAACTGCTGCATTTCCTGCGGGGAATAAAGCTGTTTTCCCACCATGCCGGAGTTGCTATGCATCACGATTGTTCCTTGTTCATCCGTGACCGCAAACCAACGTACACCAGGCTGCCCGGCCATTTCTTCCAGTAATGCCTGCTGCTGCGCATGATGCATGCGCATCCCCATGCCGACGCGCGAGCCGGATTCGAGAGCACGGATAAGTACACTGCCTTTTTCCAGCAGCGTTTGTCTGGCGGCGGCAGTCTCGCGCCCATAATCGCGAATCACTGTCACCGCAAACAGCCCCACCAGCCCAACAATGACCACGGGGAGGATCGCGCTTAACCATTTAGCTAAGGAGTCTTTAGAACGTTGCATAAAACGCATCTTCTTCTTTGCCTGCTCATCCCTTTCTGACAGCAGAAATCATGCCATCTTTTATCAGCGCTTACCCTGCGCTGTAACACAAAGGCTTAAGTTTCAATGAGTAAAAATGACTCGCTACCCACAACAGGCGAGTCATTTTTACTCGTTTATCATGCCAGATTACCCGTCATATCAGCGTTTCGCCGTTGGCACGAAAGATGCAATACCCGAAGTAAGACAACCACTGGAGGATTAACCATGAAACGGAACACGAAAATTGCCCTGGTAATGATGGCGCTTTCAGCAATGGCGATGGGATCGACATCGGCATTTGCTCACGGCGGACATGGTATGTGGCAGCAAAATGCCGCGCCTTTGACCAGCGAACAACAGACAGCGTGGCAGAAAATCCATAATGACTTTTACGCTCAAAGCAGCGCACTGCAACAGCAACTGGTGACAAAGCGTTATGAATACAATGCCCTGTTAGCCGCGAACCCACCGGATAGCAGCAAAATTAACGCGGTCGCCAAAGAGATGGAGAATTTGCGTCAGTCGTTAGATGAGTTACGGGTGAAACGAGATATTGCGATGGCTGAAGCGGGTATTCCGCGCGGTACCGGAATGGGTTACGGCGGCTGCGGTGGTGGCGGTCATATGGGTATGGGCCACTGGTAAATCAGAACGTTTTCTCGTTGGGTTGCCAGCGACAGAAATCAGAGTTTGCCACCAACAGTAATTGCGAACCTTCGGGCGCTTCCAGCCATGCCACGCTGACATCAACAGAAGAGCGGCTCTGGCGGCGCTCGATATGCGCTATCGCCTGCGAATCTAAATCAGGTTTAATGGTTTGCCCTTCGCAGGTGGTCACAGTCTGCTCCATCGCATGCCAGCGCCCCTGGCGCAGCACGACTCTCCCCTGACGTAAGGCATCGCTAATCTGGCGGATCTGATCAGCACGATAACGGTATAAATCGATTTGGTCGTTAGAAAGCTGCTGCTTTTCCCCATCGGATTCGCGTTGCATAAAGCTCAGATCGCCGCGATCGTCAAAACGCGCGCGAATATTCACCGGGGGTTTGCTGTAAACATTGATATTGATGAGCGTGAGGTTATCGCCCTGCCAGCGATACTCTCGCGTCGTGGTATCGCCACTGCGCCACGGGCTAAACACGGCAAGCAGATGCACATTATCGCCGCTGTCTTTTCGCCAGATGCGTACCGCGCCCTGGTCTTCAGCAAATCCACTGGCGGTAAAGGGAGGAAGTCAAGAGTTGTGACTACAAGCAGTGAGAAACAGAGCGCCAGCCAGCATCAATGATCGACGCCAGAAAGACAAAAGGGGTGAAACCACCCCTTCGTTAAAACTGTTCACTGCCACGCAATCTTACTTAACTGCGTCTTTCAGTGCCTTGCCAGAAACAAATGCCGGTACGTTAGCTGCGGCAATTTTGATTTCTTTACCGGTCTGCGGGTTGCGGCCAGTACGCTCAGCGCGGTGGTTCACTTTGAAGGTACCGAAACCAACCAGTTGTACAGCATCGCCTTCTTTCAGAGACTCAGTAATTGCAGCCAGAGTGGACTCCAGAGCAGCTTTAGCCTGGTTTTTGGACAGTTCTGCTTTCTCTGCAATTACATCAATCAGTTGAGTCTTGTTCATAAGTTATCCTTACAATGTGTTTATCGCTTGCTAAGCATCGAGTGCGACGGAAATGCCAGAATAGCACTCTCCTGCATACACGCACCGATAGCCACTTTTTTTCGCCCCCCAAATGTAGACCAGACGGGGGGCGAAAGGGAAGACTCCAGGTACGACAAATCAGGCGTTAAATCACGTTTTCTGGTCTTATTGCTGAAAAATTATACCAATATTGCTCTCGCCCGCCTCACGCAGGTCTGCCCTAAGGCCTTTTATCAGCTCGATATCGCGTTCTTCGCACTCAGCTAAAAGTCGGAATATTTCCCACTGAATGTCCCATTCTTGCTCTACAGCTGGGTTTTCTTTGAGCTCTTCATCGCTCATTTCGCGACCAGCCTGAGTCATTTCCAGCATCGCAACGGTCGTGATGGAGGTCTTACTCACTTCCACCGCGTGTTCGAGCGTTTCACCACTCAAACGCGAATGGACCAGTTCACTTAACGCCACGCATGCATCGATTGCCGGATAAACGCCGTACAGATCGAAATCATCGGCTGAAGGAATCGCTTCTTCAAATTTCTCCAGTTGGCTGTCGAAATTTACTTTTGCGTCTTTGACGGTCAGCGTTTCCCAGATGAGATCGAGAATGCGGCGGTAAATCTGCCCATCACCAAAACCAGTTTGCTGACAGAATACGGCGTAATTAGGGTACATGCGTTCGCATAAGCAGGCCATAAAAGTGACGTGCTGCCAGCTTTCCAGGCGCTCCAGACGCAGATGAATTGGGTTTTGTAACATGTTGAGTTCTCAAATACGGAAATTATCCGCAGTTTACCTGAATTAGGGCTGATTTGCTGTATAGCGCACGAACGCCGGACGTTCCGAGGCCACCGCGTCCGCCCAGCGCGTTGGCTCCGGCAGACGATAGCCTTTCATGCAGCGTTGTACCCACGCCAGCGCGCTGTCCACGCTGACCCGATGGCCGGTAGCGATAAACAATGGGTTACAGCGCGCTTTGCTGCGCCAGACCCAGGCCAGCTGCTCGCCTTTATCCATCAGTGGGGCCAGCGCGCCCGGTTCGCTGGAGAGCGGTTCGAATTTACCGCAGAGCCGTTTTTTCGCCACGCCTATCGTTGGCACATCCACCAATAAGCCAAAATGGCTGGCGACACCAAGACGGCGAGGATGCGAGATCCCGTGACCATCGACAAACACTAAATCCGGCTTTTGTGACAGCATCTCCCACGCTGCCAGCAGCGCAGGATATTCGCGGAAGGAGAGAAAACCTGGAATGTAAGGCATGGTGGTGGCGATGCGGGCCACTTTATACTCCACCAGCTCAAGCGAGGGGTATTTCAGCAGCACCATCGCCGCTCGCGTCACTTCTCCGCCCTGCTCAAATCCGACATCGGCTCCGGCGATCAGATCCGGTGGATCTTTATCGAGTCGATCCTCGCGGATCACAGAAGAAGCCAGTTCGATTTGTTGAGCGCGTAATGACGCGAGATCCATAACCACTCCTTACAGATGATAAGGCGCAGACAGGCGATGCACTGCCTCCACAAACACGCCAGCATGTTCTGGCGGCACATCCTGATGAATGCCGTGACCAAGGTTAAAGACATGACCTTCGCCGTGACCGAAACCTGCAAGTATAGACGCCACTTCTTCTTCAATGCGGGCAGGCGGCGCATACAGCATCGACGGATCCATATTGCCCTGCAACGCGACTTTATTGCCCACGCGGCGGCGCGCATCGGCGATGTCCGTTGTCCAGTCGAGGCCCAGCGCATCGCAACCGGTTTCTGCCATCGCTTCCAGCCACTGTCCGCCACCTTTGGTAAACAGCGTGACTGGCACGCGGCGACCGTCGTTTTCACGCAGTAAACCATCAACAATTTTATGCATGTAATAGAGCGAGAACTGTTGATAATCGCGCCCGGTAAGCACGCCGCCCCAGGTGTCGAAAATCATCACTGCCTGAGCACCGGCTTTAATCTGCGCATTCAGATACAAAGTGACGCTTTTCGCCAGTTTATCGAGTAGCGCGTGCAGCGCCTGCGGATCGGCATACATCATTTTTTTGATCACGGTGAAGGCTTTGCTGCTGCCGCCTTCCACCATGTAGGTCGCCAGCGTCCACGGGCTGCCAGAAAAACCAATCAGCGGCACTTCGCCTTTCAGTTCGCGACGAATGGTACGCACCGCGTTCATCACGTAACCCAGCTCATCTTCCGGGTCCGGAATTGGCAGTTTATCGACGTCGGCTTTGCAGGTGACTGGCGAGGTAAAACGCGGACCTTCTCCGGCTTCAAAATAGAGCCCTAACCCCATCGCGTCCGGCACGGTGAGGATATCGGAAAAGAGGATCGCCGCATCCAGCGGGTAGCGACGCAGCGGTTGCAAAGTCACTTCGCACGCCAGCTCGGCGTTTTTGCACAGCGACATAAAATCGCCCGCCTGGGCGCGCGTGGCTTTATATTCCGGTAGATAGCGACCCGCCTGGCGCATCATCCATACTGGAGTGACATCAACGGGCTGGCGCAGCAGCGCCCGCAGATAACGATCGTTTTTAAGTTCGGTCATTTTGGCTGTTCCTTAGTGCGTCAGGCGGTCAGTGTATCATCACTCATACTCTGCCCGACACATCGCCACTGTATCTTCTATCAGACGGCGCGCTACGGTGCCGGGCGGCGGGAGTAACGGCAAATCGTCATAGCGATACCAGTTCGCCTCAAGCAATTCTTTCGGGTCGATCACGATCTCGCCGCTGTCATATTCCGCCATAAACGCGGTCATTAAAGACTGAGGAAACGGCCACGGCTGGGAAGTCACGTAACGCAAGTTTTTAACTTTAATTCCGCTCTCTTCCATCACTTCCCGCGCGACAGCCTGCTCGAGGGTTTCGCCCACTTCGACGAATCCGGCAAGTACCGTATGGACACCGTTACGATGGCGGGTATGCTGGGCGAGGAGGATCGAATCATCGCGACGGATGGCAACAATAATGCAGGGGGCGATTTGCGGGTAGTAACGCTCACGGCAATGGCTGCACAGCATCGCCCATTCGGTTTTACTTGGATACATTTCATGCCCGCAGTAACCACAGTATTTATGCGATCGGTAAAACTCTGCCAGTTGTACGCCTCGTCCGGCCAGTTGAAACAGCCCAACATCGAGATCAATGACCTGACGTACCGACCCCATATCGTGACGCCGCTGCTGTTGTACTAACCAAACAGGTTCCCCCTGCCATTCGCCGATTTGTAGTGCGCGCTGACCCACAAGATCGAAATTTGCCGCTTCGCCATATGGCAATTCTCCCTTCGGCAACCATAATTTTTGTTCATGGCTGACGACCCACCAGCCGTGATCTAATTTTTCAATTATACGATCCATAGCTCTTGCACTACCTTTGCATCACTGGCATGTTTAACATGGTTTTTACATTTCTCACTGAGCAGTTTTTGAATACAAACTTGCGGAGTCAATCATGCTTAACCAGCTCGATAACCTGACGGAGCGCGTCAGAGGAAGTAACAAACTGGTTGATCGCTGGCTACATGTACGTAAGCATCTGCTCGTGGCTTACTACAATCTGGTTGGCATTAAGCCTGGCAAAGAATCGTACATGAGGCTAAACGAAAAAGCCCTTGATGATTTTTGTCAGAGCCTGGTCGATTACTTGTCTGCCGGACATTTCAGTATTTATGAGCGCATTCTTCATAAGCTGGAAGGCAACGGGCAACTCGCGCGCGCCGCGAAGATTTGGCCGCAACTCGAAGCCAATACCCAACAGATTATGGATTACTACGATTCCAGCCTGGAAACCGCCATCGATCATGATAATTACCTTGAGTTTCAACAGGTTTTATCTGACATCGGCGAGGCGCTGGAAGCGCGCTTTGTGCTGGAAGATAAGCTGATTCTGCTGGTGCTTGACGCCGCCCGCGTCAAACATCCTGCTTGAGTTCTGCGCTGTTAACGCGTAATTTACATTCAACGCCCCGTTTGTGGGGCTAATTTCTTGTCGGAGTGCCTTAACTGGCTGAGACCGTTTATTCGGGATCCGCGGAACCTGATCAGGCTAATACCTGCGAAGGGAACAAGAGTTAATCTGCTATCGCATCGCCTTTGCGGCGATCGTCTCTTGCTTCATCCGTCGTCTGACAAGCCACGTCCTTAACTTTTTGGAATGAGCTATGTCTGCAACAAAACTGACCCGCCGCGAACAACGCACCCAGGCCCAACATTTTATCGACACCCTGGAAGGCACCGCCTTTCCCAACTCAAAACGCATTTACATCACTGGCACACACCCCGGCGTGCGCGTGCCGATGCGTGAGATCCAGCTTAGCCCGACGCTAATTGGCGGTAGCAAAGAACAGCCGCAGTTTGAAGAAAACGAAGCGATTCCGGTCTACGACACCTCCGGCCCGTATGGTGATCCGCAGATCGCCATTAACGTGCAGCAAGGACTGGCAAAACTACGCCAGCCGTGGATCGATGCGCGCGGCGATACCGAAGAACTTACCGTGCGCAGTTCCGATTACACTAAAGCGCGACTGGCAGATGATGGCCTCGACGAGCTACGTTTTAGCGGCTTATTAACGCCAAAACGCGCCAAAACAGGACGCCGCGTCACCCAACTGCACTACGCCCGCCAGGGCATCATCACACCGGAAATGGAATTCATCGCCATCCGCGAGAATATGGGCCGCGAGCGCATACGTAGCGAAGTTTTACGTCACCAGCATCCGGGAATGAGCTTTGGCGCACGTCTGCCGGAAAATATCACTGCGGAATTTGTCCGTGATGAAGTTGCTGCCGGACGTGCGATTATCCCGGCCAACATTAATCATCCGGAATCGGAGCCGATGATTATTGGTCGCAATTTCCTGGTAAAAGTTAACGCCAATATCGGCAACTCGGCGGTCACCTCTTCCATCGAAGAAGAAGTGGAAAAGCTGGTATGGTCCACGCGCTGGGGAGCGGATACGGTGATGGATCTCTCCACCGGTCGCTATATTCACGAAACCCGCGAGTGGATTTTGCGTAACAGCCCGGTGCCGATCGGTACAGTGCCGATCTACCAGGCGCTGGAGAAGGTTAACGGGATCGCCGAAGATCTTACCTGGGAAGCGTTCCGCGACACGCTGCTGGAACAAGCCGAGCAAGGTGTGGATTACTTCACTATCCATGCGGGCGTACTGCTGCGCTATGTGCCGATGACCGCGAAACGCCTGACTGGTATCGTCTCTCGCGGCGGTTCGATTATGGCGAAATGGTGCCTCTCCCATCATCAGGAAAATTTCCTCTATCAACACTTCCGCGAAATTTGTGAAATCTGTGCCGCTTATGACGTTTCGCTGTCGCTGGGCGACGGTCTGCGCCCCGGTTCTGTTCAGGACGCCAACGATGAAGCGCAATTTGCCGAGCTGCATACGCTGGGTGAACTGACCAAAATCGCCTGGGAATATGACGTACAGGTGATGATTGAAGGCCCAGGCCACGTGCCGATGCAGATGATCCGCCGCAATATGACCGAGGAGTTAGAGCACTGCCACGAAGCGCCGTTTTACACTCTGGGGCCGCTAACTACCGATATCGCGCCGGGTTATGACCACTTCACGTCGGGGATTGGTGCGGCGATGATTGGCTGGTTTGGCTGCGCGATGCTCTGTTACGTAACGCCAAAAGAGCATCTGGGTCTGCCTAATAAAGAAGATGTTAAGCAGGGGCTTATCACCTATAAGATTGCCGCTCACGCCGCCGACCTGGCGAAAGGGCATCCGGGCGCGCAAATTCGCGATAACGCCATGTCGAAAGCCCGCTTCGAATTTCGCTGGGAAGACCAGTTTAATCTGGCCCTCGACCCGTTTACCGCCCGCGCTTATCACGATGAAACCCTGCCGCAAGAGTCCGGCAAAGTCGCCCATTTTTGCTCCATGTGTGGGCCGAAATTCTGCTCGATGAGAATCAGCCAGGAAGTACGTGATTACGCCGCCGCGCAAACCATTGAAGTGGGAATGGCGGATATGTCGGAGAACTTCCGCGCCAGAGGTGGAGAAATCTACCTGCGTAAGGAGGAAGCGTGATGTATCAGCCTGATTTTCCTCATGTACCTTTTCGTTTAGGACTGTACCCGGTAGTGGATAGCGTACAGTGGATCGAACGTCTGTTGGATGCAGGCGTGCGTACTCTCCAGCTGCGCATCAAAGATCGGCGCGATGAAGAGGTTGAAGCCGATGTCGTGGCAGCAATTGCGCTGGGCCGCCGCTATAACGCACGGCTGTTTATCAACGATTACTGGCGGCTGGCGATTAAGCATCAGGCATATGGCGTCCATCTGGGACAGGAAGATTTGCAAGCCACCGATCTCGACGCTATCCGTACAGCGGGCCTGCGGCTGGGCGTTTCGACTCATGATGATATGGAAATCGACGTCGCGCTGGCGGCACGTCCTTCTTATATCGCGCTGGGACATGTGTTTCCGACACAAACCAAACAGATGCCTTCCGCACCGCAGGGGCTGGAACAGCTGGCACGGCATGTTGAGCGCCTGGTGGATTATCCCACCGTGGCGATTGGCGGTATCAGTCTGCCGCGCGCGCCTGCGGTGATAGCAACGGGTGTCGGCAGTATCGCCGTCGTCAGCGCCATTACTCAAGCCGCAGACTGGCGTTTGGCAACGGCACAGTTGCTGGAAATTGCAGGAGCTGGCGATGAATGACCGTGACTTTATGCGTTATAGCCGCCAAATCCTGCTCGACGATATCGCTCTTGACGGGCAGCAAAAACTGCTCGACAGCCAGGTGCTGATTATTGGTCTTGGCGGGCTGGGTACACCTGCTGCGCTATACCTGGCGGGGGCTGGCGTCGGGACGCTGGTACTGGCAGATGACGACGATGTGCATTTAAGCAATCTGCAACGACAAATCCTCTTTACCACTGAAGATATCAACAGCCCGAAATCGCAGGTCAGCCAACAGCGACTGACACAGTTGAATCCCGACATTCAACTGATGGCATTACAACAACGATTAACGGGTGAGACGTTAAAAGATGCGGTTGCACAAGCCGATGTGGTGCTCGACTGTACCGACAATATGGCGACTCGCCAGGAGATTAATGCCGCCTGCGTGGCACTCAACACACCGCTTATCACCGCCAGCGCGGTCGGATTTGGCGGTCAGTTGATGGTACTGACGCCGCCCTGGGAGCAGGGGTGTTACCGCTGCCTGTGGCCAGATAACCAGGAGCCTGAACGCAACTGCCGCACGGCGGGCGTGGTTGGCCCGGTGGTCGGGGTTATGGGCACTTTGCAGGCCCTGGAAGCCATTAAGTTATTAAGCGGTATAGAGACGCCTGCGGGAGAACTCCGACTGTTCGACGGTAAGTCGAGCCAGTGGCGCAGCCTGGCTTTGCGCCGCGCCAGTGGTTGCCCGGTATGCGGAGGAAGCAATGCAGATCCTGTTTAACGATCAACCGATGCAGTGCGCCGCCGGGCAAACGGTTCACGAACTGCTGGAGCAACTCGACCAACGACAAGCGGGCGCGGCTCTGGCGATTAATCAGCAAATCGTCCCGCGGGAACAATGGGCGCAACATATCGTGCAGGATGGCGACCAGATCCTGCTTTTTCAGGTTATTGCAGGGGGTTGAGATGTTACGTATTGCGGACAAAACGTTTGATTCACATCTGTTTACCGGCACAGGGAAATTCGCCTCTTCACAACTGATGATGGAGGCGATCCGCGCTTCCGGCAGCCAGCTGGTGACACTGGCGATGAAACGCGTCAACTTGCGCCAGCACAACGACGCTATCCTCGAACCGCTTATCGCGGCGGGTGTGACCCTGCTGCCAAATACATCCGGGGTGAAAACAGCGGAAGAAGCCATTTTCGCCGCCCATCTGGCTCGTGAAGCGTTAGGCACAAACTGGCTAAAATTAGAGATTCACCCTGACGCCCGCTGGCTGTTGCCCGATCCCATCGAAACCCTGAAAGCCGCCGAAACGTTGGTGCAACAGGGATTTGTCGTGCTGCCTTACTGCGGTGCCGATCCAGTGTTGTGCAAACGTCTGGAGGAAGTGGGCTGTGCAGCAGTAATGCCGCTCGGCGCACCAATTGGCTCTAATCAGGGACTGGAAACCCGCGCCATGCTGGAGATTATTATCCAGCAGGCCACTGTTCCGGTGGTCGTTGATGCTGGCATCGGCGTTCCCAGCCATGCCGCGCAGGCGCTTGAAATGGGAGCCGATGCGGTGTTAGTGAATACGGCGATTGCCGTCGCGGACGATCCCGTCAACATGGCGAAGGCATTTCGTCTGGCGGTAGACGCCGGCCTGCTGGCACGTCAGTCCGGGCCGGGCAGTCGCAGTCATTTTGCTCATGCCACCAGCCCGCTGACCGGATTTCTGGAGGCATCGGCATGAAAACCTTCAGCGATCGCTGGCGACAACTGGACTGGGACGACATCCGCCTGCGTATCAACGGCAAAACGGCTGCTGACGTAGAGCGGGCGCTAAATGCCTCGCAACTCACCCGCGACGATATGATGGCGCTGTTATCGCCAGCCGCCAGTGGCTATCTGGAACCACTGGCCCAACGGGCGCAGCGTCTGACCCGTCAACGATTTGGCAACACAGTTAGCTTCTACGTCCCGCTTTATCTTTCCAATCTTTGCGCTAACGACTGCACGTACTGCGGATTTTCCATGAGCAATCGCATCAAGCGCAAAACGCTGGATGAAGCGGATATTGCCAGGGAAAGCGCCGCTATACGGGAGATGGGCTTTGAACATCTGCTATTAGTCACTGGTGAACATCAGGCGAAAGTGGGGATGGATTACTTTCGTCGTCATCTCCCTGCCCTGCGTGAACAGTTCTCTTCACTACAGATGGAAGTGCAACCGCTGGCGGAGGCGGAATATGCCGAGCTAAAACAGCTGGGTCTCGATGGCGTGATGGTTTATCAGGAGACATATCACGAGGCGACTTATGCCCGCCATCATCTGAAAGGCAAAAAACAGGACTTCTTCTGGCGGCTGGAAACGCCGGATCGGCTGGGCCGTGCGGGGATTGATAAGATAGGCCTCGGCGCGCTAATTGGCCTTTCCGACAGCTGGCGCGTTGACTGCTATATGGTTGCAGAACATTTGCTATGGCTGCAACAGCATTACTGGCAAAGCCGCTACTCTGTCTCCTTCCCACGCCTGCGTCCATGTACTGGCGGCATTGAGCCTGCGTCGATTATGGATGAACGCCAGTTAGTGCAAACCATCTGCGCCTTCCGGCTGCTTGCACCGGAGATTGAACTGTCACTCTCCACGCGGGAATCACCGTGGTTTCGCGATCGCGTGATTCCGCTGGCAATTAATAACGTCAGCGCTTTTTCGAAAACGCAGCCAGGTGGCTATGCCGACAATCACCCCGAGCTGGAACAGTTCTCACCACACGACGATCGCAGGCCGGAAGCGGTTGCTGCCGCGTTAACTGCTCAGGGTTTGCAGCCGGTATGGAAAGACTGGGACAGCTATCTGGGACGCGCCTCGCAAAGGCCATGAGACAGAATGTAACAACGTAAATTTATTCCGAGCCGCTACGGAAGATGAAAAACGCAAGGTTGTTGAAAGCGTTGTGTTTTTTTATGGTAGTGCCGTCAGCAGGAATGTTGTCCAGGGCGAAAAGCTTCTTCCTCGTTTCGCCCTGCCTTTCTTAAAATAACGTCTCAGTACGCTATTTCATGATTGCCCGCAAAAATATTCATTAATATTTCTATTGTTTTAACAAAGAAGGCACAAGGCTTTAATTGCAAAGCAAGATCGCCGTCAAAACAAGAGTGTGCAATAACCGGTTATAATAATTCCACCCTCACCAAAATATGGTCCAGAACATCATGTCAGCTTACCTAAAAAAAGCGTTATCGATTCATAGTGATGAATTTCGCCCATACGGAAACGTAATTTCTGCAATAAATGTAGATTCATTGCTTAAATACCTTAAAGAGGAAATTTCTGTACCTGAGGATCAGGTGGCATATGTCAGAAGCGATGAGCGCTTAAAGCAATACCCCGCCGTGAGCGACATTCAGCGCCAAATCTACGGTGGAATGCCCGTTCAGGCTGGGTACGTTTGTGGGGTAAATACCACCCAGGATGGCTTTGAATATCACCAGGGAAGTGAAGTCATTATCGCCGCCAGCGATTTTTTCCTGTTTTTAGGTAAACGAGAGTTGATGCAGGGTGACACGTTTAATGGTGAACGTGCAGAGCCGTTTTTCATTCCGGCAAAATCGGTGATTGAACTTTATAGCACAACGCTACATTACTGCCCTATGAGTATCAATGCACAACCTTTTAGTGCAGCGATTATTCTTCTTGATGGAACTAATGAAGATATTGATGGCAAGAATAAACCAACAATATTAAGCAAGCGAAATACCTGGTTTATCGCCCATGAAAGTTTCACTGAGCATCCTTGCCCATTATTAAAAGGGCCGCATCTTTGCGTGAATGATATTATTCATGGGTGAAAATGGCGAAGATTTCTCTTCGCCTGTTCTTTACCCGGCAATTACCGCCACGCTGTCTTTTGTTCGCACGCGTGGTGGCATGGTCAGACCGCAGCGATCCCACTCATTCCCCTGCCATGCACTCGCAAAATAATAATGATTCGCTGCCGATGGGTAGACCACGACCGCCAGTTCATTACGCTTTTTTAGTAAAGACTGTGGCAAGGTGAAACGATATTCCGGCCAGCCCTTTTCGGCAATTAACGTATCGTTAAGCCAGATAGCAACGCTTCCCTGCACTTGCGGTAAATAAAGCTCAATATCGTCGGTAATCGTCTCCAGCGCAAAGCGTAACTGATAATGTCCCGGACCACACCACGTCTCCATCCCCTGCTGCTCCCACCCTTTTGTTACCTCAACGGGTCGGGAAACGTTATCAACCAGCAGTTGCCAGTGCTTATCCAGCACCACCTCGTGGCGACTTTCCACTACCTGCAATGAAAAGCAACGGGCCTGCCAGGGCTCGATTTGTAGCGGATAACTTCCCGTGAGATGCTCTTCCAGCACTGAAACCTCTCCCGTTGCAAGATGCCACTCCGACAACTGCCCACTGAGGCCCGGAAAATGTAGCCAGCCGTAGAGCGGGGTATCTCCGTCGTTAAATACGCTGACGTAACGCGATGTTTCATCCTGGGTAATTCGCGTCCAGACGGCAGTTTTCCGGGAGGGATAGTCAACAAAGGGGTGATCGTTTTTCAGCGTGTCGGCTAACGTGCTGCACTGCGGTTGCGCCTCAATCAGTTTTTGCAGCCTTTCGGTGAGAGAACGATCTTCACCTTTTTCCTCGCTATATGCCGCAAGCTCGCCGGCGATCAGAAGCTGGCCACCAGCGGCGACAAAGTGCTCCAGTTGGCTCAGCGTGGCGGCTGATTTCACCACCTTAACGTCCGCTAACAGAAGCGCAGGGAAATTCATGCCGTTAATGCGCGTTCCATCAGCCTGGAGCAAATTCTCTTCATCAATAAAGAAATATTCAAATCCCTGAGCGCTGAGTTGTTTTGCCCAATATTCGCCTGACTGCCCTTCGTTGCCATCCACGCCACAGTGCCAGAAAGTCCGTTTGGGATAGAGTACGCCAACATCAACGTACGGCTCTCCCTGCTCAAGAAATTCGGCAAGGCGACCAGATTCCTGAGCAAACCCAGCGTGGAAGGCGTACCAGGGCTGGAAGTTAACGCCCGGCGCAAAATCAAAACGCGGGTTACTTAATACGTCGTCATTTGCCTCGCCATCCGTCAGCCAGAACGCGTGCATCAAAAATTGCCGCGCACCGAGGAGGTGATGGCGCAATGCCTGCAACCGGATGTCATGCAGTGAAATTTCCCACTGCCCGGCAGCAAAATGTGTGCATGGCTTCACCCGCGCATAATATTGCTCAACAATGCACCCTTTACGCCCATGAGCGCGCGCCACAGAGTCGCCAACCTTCGCCGCCATCTGCGGCTCGCTATTTCGCGAATCGACAGCCGTAATATCCCGCCAGCCATCGAGAGCAAAGTAATCCATAGCAAAATTACACCGGTTATCTTCGGTGATGATTTTACTGGCGAAATTCCAGCTACTAACGTGACCTAATACTTCATGACCACTTAGCTGTATTCCCCGCTGGTGCGCCCATTCTGACAACGTACCAAAAAAGGCCTGCATCGCCTGGCTGGAATAACAGGAAAGCAGCTCACAGCGCCGACGTGCGGTACGACTGCCAATGTCCATAACTAACGACATCAGGTTTTCTGCCAGGCAGTAAGGTGCCTGTTGCAATGCATCAACAAACCTTTTTTCATACATTAAGGAGGATTTGACCGCGCCAGTATGTTCATTCCATTGCCAGAAACAGGCGTGTGGCTGGTCGAAAAAGAGATACGCCACCGTCTTACCAAAATGATCGCCAAAAGCGCGGGCGTAAGGTTCATAGCCGACACGAATAAAATTTTCTGCCGCTTCGGGCATCAGGTAATTAATCATCCGTGAGGTCAAGCAACGCGCCGCGGCAAAGAGCGTCACTACCGTTTCCGCACCCCAGGGCAGGTCGCTTCCCGTAAAGGTGACCTCAAATTCCTCTGTGGTTGCTTTGGTGATGCGGGCCAATGAAGAAACATCAACAATTTCATCTGCATTGCACTCCCCTGATGAAGAGGTGGCATACGCTGCGACAATTTCCCATTCATCCCACGCCGGTTTACCGCCAGCAAAAATCCACTCCATTCCACACTGCTGTAGCGCCTGCGCATCCGCAGAGCGGATCCCGGAAAGGTGACATGTCAGTACATCTGCAGACCGGCTGGACTGGCTCCAGAAAAGATGGCGCTCACGCAGCTCATCTCTCCCTTCAACGGTCCTTCCCCCGGCGTGCCCGGAAAGCCAGTTGTAATCATCGTAGATGCCCATCATCAGCCCAATATTGGCAGCTTTATCAGCCGTGTAGCGACAGGCTGCCAGCCACTCCTCACTGAGATAACTCTCCAGCGGAAGACTCAGACGTGCGGCTATCTGAAATGAACCATACCCTCCCGCCTGCAGTTGCCTCAGTTGGCTGTCGATCTGCTTTTTGTCCGGAATGGTATGCCAGAACCAGTAGGTTGCAGGCAGGTGCCATACATCAGGATTTTTAAAGTTTTGGCGTGCCTGTGCTAACGAATCATTCATGGCTTTCCCCCTTCTTAATCGGCGGAACATCACAATGACAAATGTATGTCAAAATGGCACACAGCGCCGCGCCCACCAGCATCGCCACCACTACGCCAATATTTGCTGTCGCAAACACGCTGGTTTTGGTTTCTGCCGTCAGTAAGAAGCCGACCAGGTGAGCAATCCACGGATCGCCTGAGGTGATGGTTCCCATGCCGATAACCGATGCAACAAACAGCGATAATAATGCCGTCCAGCGACCGTTACGCCCGCCAAGCCCCGCGGGCTGCGCCATATCAGTGTTCCAGTGCAAGCGTTTTTGCCGGGCAAAGTCGACAAGCTGGATTGCGCCCATCGATCCCAATACGACGGATACCGTTGCCAGAAAAGACTGAAAGGTTGCGAGGAACGAGTCAGAAACAAACAATAAGTAGAAGGCACCGAATGCGATAATGACCGCATTGATAGCAGTGGTGGTTGAACGACTGGCTGGAACGCCCATTGCCAGCAATGCGAGGCCTGAGCTGTAAACACCTGTAATGGCTGCCGCCAGCAGGGAGATGATGATCACGATTGAAAACGGCACATAGAACCAAAATGGCAGGAACGAGGTTAAGGCCGCAATCGGTTCGGACGCTGCTGCTCCGCTCAGTTCCGGGTTACTGTCGGCCAGCAGGGCACCTAAAATTAGCAGGATGGAAACCGGAAGCGAAATCCCAAGCGACGTCCAGAAAATCACTTTCCCGGCAGCGGTTTTGCGCGGCAGGTAACGGGCGAAATCACCGCCATAGTTGAGAAAGCCCAGCCCAACCATCGTCATTGCCATCACCATGCCGCCGATAAACGTTAAAAATCCGGCATCGGGAGCAGCACCCGCCTGCGATCAGTGAATATGCGGCAGGATCAGGATAATAAAGATGATGCTCATTCCGCCCGTTAACCATGCAATATACTTTTCTACCTTCATGATGAGCTGGTGGCCGTAGATGGCAACGGACATAGTCAATACTAAGGTCACCACGAACCAGCCCAACAGGCACCCTAAGGTAGGGTGACCGTTTTCTGCTGCAAATACGGTTGGCCATAACCGGGCAAAGAGGGCGGCGCCAGTGGTCGAGGACAACGTAATAATGGTGATTTTCCAGCCCATATTGGAAATATAGGCAAATAAAGTGGGGATCTTATTCCCATGATAACCAAAGGCAAATCGGGTCTGCGTTAAGGTAGGCAGCCCGGTGCGTGGCCCACCAACGGCCAGAACCCCCACCAGCGTGCTGGATAAAAAATAGCCCACGACACCGGCAACAATCGCCTGCCAGAGGCTTAACCCCAGTGAGTAAACATAAATCCCATAGGTAATACCGAGGATGGATACATTCCATGAAAACCAGATCGGGAAAAGTCCGGCAGGCGAACCATAACGTTCGTTATCACTAACCGGGTTTACCCCATTGGTTTCCACCTTCATCGTACCTGAAACATCAGATGGGTTCTGGGCTTGGCTCGTCATTTTATTTCCTCTCATATTGAGCAAGACGTGATAGTACGGCTTCATACTCAGGCATGTTCGATGCGCCTTCCCGCTCGACCGCCAGAGAAGCAAACGCAGAGGCAAATTTTGCTGCACTGAGCAACGGCTGGCCCTGCGCAATCGCCGCAGCAAACGCACCGTTAAACGCATCCCCCGCACCGGTGGTGTCAATACTTACTGCTTTTAACGCTGGAATATGGGTAAATTGTTCACCGTCATAAACCAGCGCCCCTTGAGAACCCATCGTAATAATGATGTTTTTTGCCCCCAGGGATTTTATGGTTTGCGCCGCTTCTTTCGCACTCTCGATATCATTAATCTCGACACCGGACATCAGCGACGCTTCTGTTTCATTCGGTGTCAGATAATCAACATATTGCAGGCATTCTTTTGCCTGGTCAGAATAAGGGGCTGGGTTAAGGATAGTTTTCACGCCCGACCGATGTGCCATATTTAGTGCCAGCGTGGTTGCTTCAAAGTTATTTTCCAACTGTGTCAAAAATATTTTGGCGTCCGTCAACTCACCCGCAATACTGGCAACTTCCGCTTCAGTGATATATTGATTGGCGCCAGAATAAATCGCGATCTTATTTTCACCCGCAGGCTCCGAAACATATATTATGGCGCTTCCTGTTTTATGCTCTTCGTCCTGGTAGAGGGTAAAGCTGCGGATATCGGATGAAGAGAGATGATCATGCGCCATCTGGCCGAAATGGTCGTTGCCAACTTTGCCGACGAAGTGTACCTGGACGGGACATTTGCTGGCTGCCATCGCCTGGTTTGCGCCCTTGCCGCCAGGTCCAATGATGGTATTGCTGGCAAGAATTGATTCGCCGCTTTTAGGGAAGCGATCAACTTTGGCAATAATATCGACATTAAAAGATCCTAATATACAAACTTTGCTTATCATTATTTTCCCTTTTTTGTTTGTCATCGAGTTTTTTCGCCAGTTGACCTGATTGAGGAACTTTTCAATAGAGGTACCAACGTTATTAACGGGCTGAGAATGGAAAATCCGACGCAATATTATTGCTCCGCCGTGACAACGCTCAACACCCCCTTGCTCCGCTAATAAATTTAAATCATTACGGATCGTTTCTTTACTGACAGAGAATAAGATGGCGAGTTGATTAACCGTAGCCCGCTCATGTTTATTCAAATATGCCAATATTTGACGTTGTCTTTCTTTCCCAAACATGATTTCACCTCACGTAACATTTATATCTTTTGTAATTTTCTGATTCCATGAATCCTTTCACACTACCATCACGAAAACAAAAACAAACGGGAATTTTTGGAGGAAAGGTTTTTTATTCAATGGGATAGTGAGAGGGGAATGTTGTTTTGAAAAAACACTCCCGAAAAATGCGTGGGAAAGCGCTTTCAATCGTAAACGGAATGCAAAAAAAAGCCAGTCAGTGTGACCTGACTGGCTTATTTCTTAAGAAGAGCGATTACTCGTTATCAGAACCGCCCAGACCTGCGTTCAGCAGTTCTGCCAGGCTGGCAGATGCGTCTTCTGCAGTCACCTGCGGTGCAGCCGGAGCTTCACCCGCAGCACGGCGACGCATACGATCCTGGTGGTACGCGTAACCGGTACCTGCCGGGATCAGACGACCCACGATAACGTTCTCTTTCAGGCCGCGCAATTCGTCGCGTTTGCCCGCAACGGCTGCTTCGGTCAGCACGCGAGTGGTCTCCTGGAACGATGCCGCGGAGATGAAGGACTCGGTTGCCAGAGACGCTTTGGTGATACCCAGCAGATCGCGGGAGTAAGTTGCACCCACTTTGCCGTTCGCTTCCAGTTCGCGGTTTGCGATCTTGACGCGAGAGTATTCAACCTGTTCGCCTTCCAGGAAGTCGGAGCTGCCCGCATTAACGATGGTAGCTTTACGCAGCATCTGACGAACGATAACTTCGATGTGTTTATCGTTAATCTTAACGCCCTGCAGACGGTATACGTCCTGTACTTCGTTAACGATGTAACGAGTAACAGCATGAACACCACGCAGACGCAGAATGTCGTGCGGCGCTTCCGGACCGTCGGAAATTACGTCACCACGTTCTACACGTTCACCTTCGAACACGTTGAGCTGACGCCATTTCGGAATCATCTCTTCGTACGGATCGCTACCGTCTACCGGGGTGATAACCAGACGACGTTTACCTTTGGTTTCTTTACCGAAGGAAACGATACCGCTGATTTCAGCCAGGATTGCCGGCTCTTTCGGACGACGTGCTTCGAACAGGTCCGCAACGCGCGGCAGACCACCGGTGATGTCCTTGGTACCGCCGGATTCCTGCGGAATACGCGCCAGGGTGTCACCAGAGCTGATCTGTACGCCATCTTCCAGCTGAACAATCGCTTTACCCGGCAGGAAGTACTGCGCAGGCATATCGGTACCCGGGATCAGAACGTCGTTACCCTGAGCATCAACGATTTTCAGTGCCGGACGCAGATCTTTACCACCTGCGGTACGTTCTGCGGAATCCAGAACCACCAGCGAAGACAGACCTGTCAATTCGTCGGTCTGACGAGTAATGGTCTGGCCGTCGATCATGTCAGTAAAGCGTACAAAACCGCTTACTTCGGTGATAACCGGCATGGTGTGCGGGTCCCAGTTTGCAACGGTTTCGCCGCCAGCAACCTGTTCGCCATCGCCTTTCGCCAGTACCGCACCGTAAGGTACTTTGTAGCTTTCTTTGGTACGACCGAATTCGTCGATCAGTTTCAGTTCGGTGTTACGGGAAGTGATAACCAGTTTACCGCTGGAGTTCACAACCGACTTCACGTTGCTGAGCTTGATGCTACCTTTGTTTTTCACCTGGATGCTGGATTCAGCAGCCGCACGAGATGCCGCACCACCGATGTGGAACGTACGCATGGTCAGCTGTGTACCCGGTTCACCGATGGACTGTGCCGCGATAACACCGATTGCTTCACCTTTGTTGATGAGGTGGCCACGCGCCAGGTCACGACCGTAGCAGTGCGCACATACACCAAAGTCGGTGTCACAAGATACAACAGAACGTACTTTAACCGCGTCGACAGAGTTCTCTTCCAGCAGGTCACACCACTGTTCGTGCAGCAGCGTGTTGCGCGGAACGAGGATATCAGCAGTACCCGGCTTCAGAACGTCTTCAGCAGTTACACGACCCAATACGCGATCGCGCAGCGGCTCTTTAACGTCACCACCCTCGATAACCGGAGTCATCATGATACCTTCATGGGTACCACAATCGTCTTCGGTAACCACCAGGTCCTGCGCCACGTCAACCAGACGACGGGTCAGGTAACCGGAGTTCGCCGTTTTCAGTGCGGTATCCGCCAGACCTTTACGAGCACCGTGGGTGGAGATGAAGTACTGGAGTACGTTCAGACCTTCACGGAAGTTCGCGGTGATTGGCGTTTCGATGATGGAGCCATCCGGCTTCGCCATCAGACCACGCATACCCGCCAGCTGACGAATCTGTGCCGCAGAACCACGCGCACCGGAGTCGGCCATCATGTAGATGCTGTTGAAGGAAACCTGCTTCTCTTCCTGACCGTCACGGTTAATAACGGTTTCAGTTTGCAGGTTATCCATCATCGCTTTAGATACACGATCGTTCGCCGCAGCCCAGATATCGATAACTTTGTTGTAGCGTTCGCCCGCAGTTACCAGACCAGACTGGAACTGCTCCTGAATTTCAGCAACTTCTGCTTCTGCCTCGGAGATGATTTCGTGTTTCTTCTCCGGGATGACCATGTCATCGATACCAACAGATGCACCAGAACGCGCTGCATAGGCAAAGCCGGTATACATGATCTGGTCCGCAAAAATAACGGTCGGTTTCAGACCGAGAATGCGGTAGCAGGTGTTCAGCATTTTGGAGATTGCTTTTTTACCCAGCGCCTGGTTGACGATGGTGTAAGGCAGACCTTTCGGTACAATCATCCACAGAATGGCACGGCCAACAGTCGTGTCTTTCAGGCTGGTTTTCGCCACTAATTCACCGTTAGCATCTTTTTCATACTCGGTGATACGCACTTTAACGCGCGCATGCAGAGAAGCCAGACCAGAGCGATACAGACGTTCTGCTTCTTTCGGGCCAGTCAGCACCATGCCTTCGCCTTTGGCGTTAACACAGTCGCGGGTCATGTAGTACAGACCCAGTACAACGTCCTGAGACGGAACGATGATTGGTTCGCCGTTTGCCGGGGACAGGATGTTGTTGGTAGACATCATCAGCGCACGCGCTTCCAGCTGGGCTTCCAGCGTCAGCGGTACGTGAACAGCCATCTGGTCACCATCGAAGTCGGCGTTATATGCCGCACAAACCAGCGGGTGCAGCTGGATAGCTTTACCTTCGATCAGTACCGGTTCAAATGCCTGGATACCCAGACGGTGCAGAGTCGGTGCACGGTTCAGCAGTACCGGGTGTTCGCGGATAACTTCGTCCAGGATATCCCAAACGACAGCTTCTTCGCGCTCAACCATTTTCTTCGCAGCTTTAATGGTGGTAGCAAGACCACGCAGTTCCAGCTTGCCGTAGATGAACGGTTTGAACAGCTCCAGTGCCATTTTCTTCGGCAGACCGCACTGATGCAGACGCAGGTATGGACCTACGGTGATTACAGAACGACCGGAGTAGTCAACACGCTTACCGAGCAGGTTCTGACGGAAACGACCCTGTTTACCTTTGATCATGTCGGCCAAAGATTTCAGAGGACGCTTGTTAGAACCGGTGATTGCACGACCGCGACGACCGTTATCCAGCAGGGCGTCTACCGCTTCCTGCAGCATACGTTTTTCGTTACGTACGATGATGTCCGGCGCAGCCAGATCCAGCAGACGTTTCAGACGGTTGTTACGGTTAATGACGCGACGATACAGATCGTTCAGGTCAGAAGTCGCGAAACGACCACCATCCAGCGGAACCAGCGGACGCAGATCTGGCGGCAGTACCGGCAGAACGGTCAGGATCATCCACTCTGGTTTGTTACCAGACTGAACGAACGCTTCCAGCAGTTTGATACGCTTGGTCAGCTTTTTACGCTTGGTTTCGGAGTTGGTTTCGTTCAGCTCTTCACGCAGCTGTTCGCACTCTTGCTCCAGATCCATGCTCTTCAGCAGGGCCTGGATTGCTTCCGCACCCATCTTCGCGTCGAATTCGTCACCGAACTCTTCCAGCGCGTCCAGATACTGCTCTTCAGTCAGGATCTGCTGACGCTCCAGGTTGGTCATACCGCCTTCGATAACCACATAGGATTCGAAGTACAGTACGCGTTCGATATCGCGCAGCGGCATATCGAGCAGCAGGCCGATACGGGACGGCAGCGATTTCAGGAACCAGATGTGCGCAGTCGGGGAAGCCAGTTCGATGTGGCCCATACGCTCACGGCGTACTTTAGTCTGGGTCACTTCAACACCGCACTTCTCACAGATGACGCCACGGTGTTTCAGGCGCTTGTACTTACCGCACAGGCACTCGTAATCTTTTACCGGCCCAAAGATACGGGCGCAGAAAAGGCCGTCACGTTCTGGTTTGAACGTACGGTAGTTGATGGTTTCCGGCTTTTTAACTTCACCGAAAGACCATGAACGGATCATGTCTGGCGAAGCCAGAGCAATTTTGATCGCATCAAACTCTTCGGTTTTAGTCTGCGCTTTCAGAAACTTTAATAAATCTTTCACGGATTTGCTCCCGTCGGAGTTAGCACAATCCGCTGCCGGGTTTTACCCCGACAGCAGTGACCTGTTTGAGCGAGAATTACTCGTCTTCCAGTTCGATGTTGATACCCAGCGAACGAATCTCTTTCAACAATACGTTGAAGGATTCTGGCATGCCCGGCTCCATCTGATGGTTGCCGTCCACGATGTTTTTATACATCTTAGTACGACCGTTCACGTCATCAGACTTAACGGTGAGCATTTCCTGCAGGGTGTATGCTGCGCCGTATGCTTCCAGCGCCCACACTTCCATCTCCCCGAAACGCTGACCACCGAACTGTGCCTTACCACCCAGCGGCTGCTGAGTAACCAGGCTGTAAGAACCGGTGGAACGCGCGTGCATCTTGTCGTCGACCAGGTGGTTCAGTTTCAGCATGTACATGTAACCAACGGTTACCGGACGCTCGAACTGTTCACCAGTGCGGCCGTCGTACAGGCGGATCTGACCAGAAGTCGGCAGGTCGCCAAGTTTCAGCAGCTCTTTAATTTCTGCTTCTTTCGCACCGTCGAAGACCGGCGTTGCGATTGGCATACCTTTGCGCAGGTTTTCAGCCAGACGCATAACTTCTTCATCGCTGAAGGTACTCAGGTCAACTTTCTGACGAACGTCAGCGCCCAGATCGTACGCACGCTGGATGAATTCGCGCAGTTTCGCGACTTCTTGCTGCTGTTTCAGCATGGCGTTGATCTTGTCGCCGATACCTTTCGCAGCCATACCCAGGTGGGTTTCGAGGATCTGACCGATGTTCATACGAGACGGTACGCCCAGCGGGTTCAGTACGATGTCTACCGGCGTACCGTTTTCATCGTAAGGCATATCTTCGATCGGGTTGATCTTAGAAATTACACCCTTGTTACCGTGACGACCTGCCATCTTGTCACCAGGCTGGATACGGCGTTTAACCGCCAGATATACTTTAACAATCTTCAGCACGCCCGGTGCCAGATCGTCGCCCTGGGTGATTTTGCGGCGTTTCGCTTCGAGTTTCTTCTCGAACTCGTGTTTCAGTTCGTCATACTGCTCAGCCAGCTGTTCCAGCTGATTTTGTTTCTCTTCGTCGGTCAGGCCCAGCTCCAGCCAGCGATCGCGCGGCAGTTTGTCGAGCTTCTCAGCTTCAACGCCACCGGCTACCAGCACAGCACGGATACGGCTGAACAGACCCGCTTCGAGGATCTGCAGTTCTTCAGACAGGTCTTTCTTCGCCTGTTTGAGCTGCATTTCTTCGATTTCCAGCGCACGTTTGTCTTTTTCTACGCCATCGCGAGTAAAGACCTGAACGTCGATAACCGTACCGGATACACCGTTTGGTACGCGCAGAGAAGAGTCTTTAACGTCAGACGCTTTCTCACCGAAGATCGCACGCAGCAGTTTTTCTTCTGGGGTCAGCTGAGTTTCACCTTTCGGCGTTACCTTACCAACCAGAATGTCGCCACCGGTCACTTCCGCACCAATGTAAACGATACCGGATTCATCCAGTTTGGAGAGCGCAGCTTCACCCACATTCGGGATGTCAGCGGTGATCTCTTCTGGCCCCAGCTTGGTGTCACGGGACACACACGCCAGTTCCTGAATGTGGATAGTGGTGAAACGGTCTTCCTGAACAACACGCTCGGATACGAGGATGGAGTCTTCGAAGTTGTAACCATTCCACGGCATGAACGCTACGCGCATGTTCTGACCAAGCGCCAGTTCACCGAGGTCGGTGGACGGACCGTCTGCCAGCACGTCGCCACGTTCAACCGGTTCACCCAGAGACACACACGGCATCTGGTTGATACAGGTGTTCTGGTTAGAACGGGTGTACTTGGTCAGGTTGTAGATGTCGATACCTGCTTCACCCGGATACATCTCGTCTTCGTTAACTTTGATAACGATACGGGAAGCATCCACGTACTGAACGACACCACCACGTTTAGCAACCGCAGTTACACCGGAGTCAACGGCAACAGCACGTTCCATACCCGTACCAACCAGCGGCTTATCAGCACGCAGAGTCGGAACGGCCTGACGTTGCATGTTCGCACCCATCAATGCACGGTTGGCGTCATCGTGTTCCAGGAACGGGATCAGGGACGCACCGACGGATACCACCTGCTGGGTGGATACGTCCATGTAGTCAACCTGGTCACGGCTGAACAAGCTGGATTCGCCTTTGCTACGGCAAGTTACCAGGTCTTCTACGAAGTGGCCTTCTTCATCCAGGTTGGAGTTCGCCTGGGCGATAACGTAGTTGCCTTCTTCGATAGCAGACAGGTAGTGAATTTCGTCAGTTACAACACCGTCGGTCACTTTACGATACGGAGTCTCAAGGAAGCCGTATTCGTTAGTCTGCGCGTATACAGACAGGGAGTTGATCAGACCGATGTTCGGACCTTCAGGGGTTTCGATTGGACATACGCGACCGTAGTGAGTCGGGTGTACGTCTCGAACTTCGAAGCCTGCACGTTCACGGGTCAGACCACCTGGGCCGAGTGCGGAGATACGACGTTTGTGCGTAATCTCAGACAGCGGGTTGTTCTGGTCCATAAACTGAGACAGCTGGCTGGAACCGAAGAACTCTTTCACTGCTGCAGAAATCGGCTTGGCGTTGATCATATCCTGAGGCATCAGGGTATCCAGATCGCCCAGAGACAGACGCTCTTTCACCGCACGCTCTACACGTACCAAGCCAACGCGGAACTGGTTTTCCGCCATTTCGCCAACGGAACGGATACGACGGTTGCCGAGGTGGTCGATATCATCGACTTCGCCTTTACCGTTACGGATATCAATGAGCTTTTTCATAACATCAATGATGTCGTCTTTGCTCAGGATACCAGAACCTTCGATTTCTTCGCGCAGCAGAGAACGGTTGAACTTCATACGACCAACCGCAGACAAGTCATAACGGTCTTCGGAGAAGAACAGGTTCTCGAACAGGCTTTCAGCTGCTTCACGAGTCGGCGGCTCGCCAGGGCGCATCATGCGGTAGATTTCTACCAGTGCGCTCAGACGGTCGTTAGTTGGGTCGACACGTAAGGTTTCAGAGATATATGGGCCGTGATCCAGATCGTTGGTGAACAGCGTTTCGATACGCTTGTGACCAGACTGGCTCAGCTTAGCCAGCAGATCCAGGCTCAGCTCCATGTTCGCTGCGCAGATCAGCTCGCCGGTAGACTCATCAATATAGTCTTTAGCAACCACTTTACCTGCGATGTACTCAACCGGGACTTCGATCAGTTTGACGTCGTCTTTTTCCAGCTGGCGAATGTGGCGCGCAGTGATACGGCGGCCTTTTTCTACGTACACTTTACCGTTAGCTTCGATGTCAAAAGATGCGGTTTCACCACGCAGGCGTTCCGGCACCAGTTCCATCTGCAGCTTGTTATCACGGATTTCAAAGATAACTTTTTCAAAGAACAGGTCGAGGATCTGCTCTGTGGTGTAGTTCAGGGCACGCAGAATGATGGTCGCAGGCAGTTTACGGCGACGGTCGATACGTACGAACAGGTTGTCCTTCGGATCGAATTCGAAGTCCAGCCAGGAACCACGGTAAGGGATGATGCGCGCGTTATACAGCACTTTACCCGAAGAGTGGGTTTTACCTTTGTCGGAGTCAAAGAAGACGCCCGGACTACGGTGCAGCTGGGAAACGATAACACGCTCAGTACCGTTGATAACAAAGGTACCGTTGTCTGTCATGAGCGGAATTTCGCCCATGTAGACTTCTTGTTCTTTAATGTCTTTTACGGTGCCTTCCGGCGCTTCGCGCTCATAGATCACCAGACGCAGTTTAACGCGCAGCGGTGCGGAATAGGTCACGCCACGGATTTGACATTCCTGGACGTCAAACACCGGTTCGCCAAGGCGGTAGCTGACGTATTGCAGCTCGGAATTACCGCTGTAGCTCTGAATCGGGAATACGGAACGGAAAGCAGCTTCCAGACCATACTGCCCTTCAGGATCTTGCTCGATAAATTTCTGAAACGAGTCAAGCTGGATAGAAAGGAGATAAGGTACATCCAGAACTTGTGGACGTTTACCAAAATCCTTACGAATACGTTTTTTCTCGGTATAGGAGTAAACCATAGGGTTCCTCAGCTCGCTGACAAGTCGACCCATCTGTCCATTGAGCGGACAGTTTGTGCAACACTATTTTGTTGACCGGAAAATGGAACACTTTCCGCAATGCCTGTTGCTATCACGCTTAAACCATTTCATTGCGATTTACACAGAACGGACGTCCTGTCGCAGTATATTAAGTCGTCGATAGAAACAAGCATTGAAAGGCACAGCAGTAGTCAAACAGTGTGAAACGCTACTGGCGCCTTACAGCGCAAAAAGGCTGGTGACTAAAAAGTCACCAGCCATCAGCCTGATTTCTCAGGCTGCAACCGGAAGGGTTGGCTTATTTAACTTCAACTTCAGCGCCAGCTTCTTCCAGAGCTTTTTTCAGTGCTTCTGCGTCGTCTTTGCTCACGCCTTCTTTCAGAGCAGCCGGTGCAGATTCAACCAGGTCTTTAGCTTCTTTCAGACCCAGGCCAGTTGCGCCACGTACTGCTTTGATAACAGCAACTTTGTTAGCGCCAGCAGCTTTCAGAATTACGTCGAATTCAGTTTTTTCTTCAGCAGCTTCAACCGGGCCAGCAGCTACAGCTACAGCAGCAGCAGCGGAAACACCGAATTTTTCTTCCATTGCAGAGATCAGTTCTACAACGTCCATTACAGACATAGCTGCAACTGCTTCAATGATTTGATCTTTAGTGATAGACATTTAAATTGTTCCTGAATATCAGAATAAGTTTATACGTAAGCGAATGCGTTAAAAAGATAACTGCGATTAAGCAGCTTCTTTCGCATCGCGTACAGCAGCCAGAGTACGAACCAGTTTGCCAGCCGAAGCTTCTTTCATGGTTGCCATCAGGCGTGCAATTGCTTCTTCGTAGGTCGGCAGAGTTGCCAGGCGGTCGATCTGAGACGCCGGGATCAGCTCACCTTCAAAGGCAGCGGCTTTGACCTCAAATTTTGCATTCGCTTTCGCGAACTCTTTGAACAGACGAGCAGCAGCGCCCGGGTGTTCCATAGAGTATGCAATCAGGGTCGGACCAACAAACGCGTCTTTCAGGCACTCGAACGGAGTACCTTCAACAGCACGGCGCAGCAGGGTGTTACGAACAACACGCATGTATACGCCAGCTTCGCGACCTGCTTTACGCAGTTCAGTCATTTTATCTACAGTTACGCCACGGGAATCCGCAACTACTGCAGACAGCGCGCCTTTGGCTACTTCGCTGACTTCAGCAACAATCGCTTGTTTGTCTTGAAGATTTAAAGCCATTAGCTTTGCTCCTGGATGTTTGCCAGAGAAAATCTCTGGAACTCACTTCACTCCTCCAAACGGAGAGAGCGTCTTAATTACGGTGAGCAGAAACAAGCCAGAATATAAAAGAATAATCTTAGCGTTCTGTCACCGTCTACGCAGGGGATTAAGTTTCTTGCGAAACTCCTGCGGTCTTCGACGGAGGCCTGGATAGGCCAGGCTCCAACGAACAAATCTTTTTAGCTGCTAACTTTCGTTAGCATACGTGGGGGTAAGATTGTAGACAAAATCACCGCCCACGTAAAGGCATTAGTTTACAGAAGCGCTCAGGCCAGCCTGGTCAACTGCAACACCTGCACCCATGGTGGTGGAGATGCTAACTTTCTTGATGTACACGCCTTTCGCCTGAGTCGGTTTTGCTTTTTTCAGCGCAACCAGCAGAGCTTCCAGGTTTTCTTTCAGTTTGTCAGCGTCAAAGTCCACTTTACCGATGGTGGTGTGGATGATGCCGTTTTTGTCGTTACGGTAACGAACCTGGCCAGCTTTAGCGTTTTTAACCGCTTCAGCAACGTTCGGCGTTACAGTACCCACTTTCGGGTTTGGCATCAGGCCGCGCGGACCCAGAACCTGGCCCAGCTGGCCAACAACGCGCATTGCATCCGGAGAAGCAATAACAACGTCAAAGTTCATTTCGCCTTTCTTGATCTGGTCAGCCAGATCTTCCATACCTACCAGTTCAGCACCTGCAGCTTTAGCAGCTTCAGCGTTTGCACCCTGGGTAAATACGGCTACGCGAACGGAACGGCCAGTACCGTGCGGCAGTACAGTTGCACCACGTACGTTCTGGTCAGATTTACGAGCGTCGATGCCGAGGTTAACAGCTACGTCCACGCTTTCTACGAATTTAGCAGTCGCCAGTTCTTTCAGCAGAGCGATAGCTTCGTTGATGTCGTACTGTTTGGTTGCATCAACTTTCTCGCGGATAACACGCATGCGCTTGGTCAGTTTAGCCATTTCTTAGTCCTCCACTACCAGGCCCATGGAACGTGCAGTACCTTCGATGGAGCGAGTCATCGCTTCAATGTCGGCACCAGTCATGTCGGCAGCTTTGGTCTGCGCGATTTCCTGCAGCTGAGCGCGGGAAATTTTACCCACTTTGTCTTTGTTCGGCTTACCGGAACCAGACTTGATACCAGCCGCTTTTTTCAGCAGAACTGCTGCTGGCGGAGTCTTGGTAACGAAAGTGAAAGAACGGTCAGCGTAAACGGTGATTACTACCGGAATCGGCAGACCTTTTTCGATGGAATCAGTTTTTGCGTTGAACGCTTTGCAGAATTCCATGATGTTTACGCCCTGCTGACCCAGAGCCGGACCTACTGGCGGACTCGGGTTAGCCATACCAGCTGCAACCTGCAGCTTGACATAGGCTTGTACTTTCTTAGCCATTATAAATTCCTCAAGTTGGGTAATAACGCCTCTGAGAGGCTCCCCGTGATATAAAAAATCGTTTTACGGGCAAGGCCCATAAAAACAAAAGGCGCGAAATTGTATTCCAATCTCGCGCCTTGTGCAACGATTAAATCGCCGCTTTTTTGATCGCTGGGTTAGGCTTTTTCAACCTGGCTGAAGTCCAGCTCTACCGGGGTCGCACGACCGAAGATAGAAACAGACACTTTCAGACGAGATTTCTCGTAATCCACTTCTTCAACAACACCGTTGAAGTCAGCGAACGGACCATCATTAACACGGACCATTTCACCCGGTTCAAACAGCGTTTTCGGACGCGGCTTATCACCAACCTGCTGCAGGCGGTTCATAATCGCATCGACTTCTTTATCGCTGATTGGTGCAGGACGATCGGAAGTACCGCCGATGAAGCCCATCACACGCGGTACGCTGCGCACCAGGTGCCAGCTCGCGTCGTTCATCACCATCTGAACGAGGACGTAGCCAGGGAAGAATTTACGTTCGCTTTTGCGACGCTGACCGCCACGGATTTCAACCACTTCTTCGGTTGGTACCATGACTTCACCAAACAAATCTTCCATGTTGTGTAATTTGATATGCTCACGCAGCGACGTTGCTACGCGGCCTTCAAAACCGGAAAACGCCTGAACGACGTACCAGCGCTTTTTAGGAGCTTCAGACATCTCAGAACCTCAGGCCAGTGATAAAGGATACCAGGCGAACCAGAATACCATCCAGTCCCCACAGGATCAGTGACATTACTGCGGTAACCGCAGCCACAATCAGCGTGGTGTGCAATGTTTCCTGGCGAGTCGGCCAAATGACCTTACGGACTTCGGTACGCGCTTCACGGGCAAAAGCAACGGTAGCTTTACCTTTTGTCGTTAACAGCGCGACACCACCCGCTGCAGCAATCAGAATTACTACGGCCAGCGCACGCAGCGGCAGCATAATGTCGCGATAAAGATAGTTGCCGACAATCGCCACCAGGAGCAATGCCACCACAACGACCCACTTCATCGCTTCCAGGCCGCGCCCGCTTCCTTGAGCTTCGGTATTCGCACTCATAAACCAACCTGTCAGAAGTTTTCTACAAACATTTTCACCCCGCGATCGCGAGGCAAACCAAATCGAAACGCGTATTAGCTTTTCGGATTATACGCCCTCAACAGAGCCTGTCTCAGCAATGATTATGACAAAGAAAATCACTGATGAGCCAGGTTCTGGTACGAAAGCGTGCAAAAAGGGCATCAAATGATGCCCTTTTAGTGCGCATTGCGTCAAATGTTATCGGCAATTAGCTCAGAACTTTTGCTACAACGCCCGCGCCAACGGTACGGCCGCCTTCACGGATTGCGAAACGCAGACCGTCGTCCATCGCGATCGGGTGGATCAGGGTAACAACCATTTTGATGTTGTCGCCCGGCATTACCATCTCTACGCCTTCCGGCAGTTCGATGGTACCAGTCACGTCAGTAGTACGGAAGTAGAACTGCGGACGGTAGCCTTTGAAGAACGGAGTATGACGGCCGCCTTCATCTTTGGACAGAATGTACACTTCAGATTCGAACTTGGTGTGCGGCTTGATGGTGCCCGGCTTAGCCAGTACCTGACCACGTTCGATTTCTTCACGTTTGATACCACGCAGCAGAACACCTACGTTCTCACCAGCACGGCCTTCGTCCAGCAGTTTGCGGAACATTTCAACGCCAGTACAGGTAGACTTCTGAGTCTCTTTGATACCAACGATTTCAACTTCTTCACCAACTTTGATGATACCGCGTTCTACACGACCGGTAACAACGGTACCACGACCGGAGATGGAGAATACGTCTTCGATCGGCAGCAGGAACGGCTTGTCAATCGCACGCTCTGGTTCCGGAATGTAAGAATCCAGGAAGCCAGCCAGTTCCAGGATTTTCGCTTCCCACTCTGCGTCGCCTTCCAGCGCTTTCAGAGCAGAACCACGAACGATCGGAGTGTCGTCGCCCGGGAAATCGTACTGAGACAGAAGTTCACGAACTTCCATTTCAACCAGTTCCAGCAGCTCTTCGTCATCAACCATGTCGCATTTGTTCAGGAACACGATGATGTACGGAACGCCTACCTGACGACCCAGCAGGATGTGCTCACGAGTCTGCGGCATCGGGCCGTCAGTCGCAGCAACTACCAGGATCGCGCCGTCCATCTGAGCAGCACCGGTGATCATGTTTTTAACATAGTCGGCGTGCCCCGGGCAGTCTACGTGTGCGTAGTGACGGGTCGGGGTGTCGTATTCAACGTGAGAAGTGTTGATGGTGATACCACGAGCTTTTTCTTCCGGCGCGTTATCGATCTGGTCGAATGCGCGAGCAGCACCGCCGTAGGTTTTAGCCAGTACGGTAGTGATTGCAGCGGTCAGCGTTGTTTTACCATGGTCAACGTGGCCGATAGTACCGACGTTAACGTGCGGTTTTGTACGTTCAAATTTTTCTTTAGACACGGCTATATTCCTTACTATAGTGCTCTCCCCTTCAGGAGAGAGCACGGGACTTTGGTATTAACCCTTAGGCTTATTTACCACGGGCTTCAATTACGGCCTGAGCAACGTTACTCGGCGCTTCATCATACTTCAGGAATTCCATGGTGTATGATGCACGACCTTTGGTCAGAGAACGCAGCTGAGTTGCATATCCGAACATTTCAGACAGCGGTACTTCAGCGTGGATCTTAACGCCAGTAACTTCAGATTCCTGACCTTTGAGCATACCACGACGACGGCTCAAGTCACCGATAACGTCACCGGTGTTCTCTTCCGGAGTTTCTACTTCAACCTTCATGATCGGCTCAAGCAGAACTGGTTTCGCTTTCTTAAAGCCTTCTTTAAAGGCGATAGAAGCAGCCAGTTTAAACGCCAGTTCAGAGGAGTCAACGTCATGGTAAGAACCGAAGTGCAGACGAATACCCATGTCTACTACCGGGTAGCCTGCCAGCGGACCTGCTTTCAGCTGTTCCTGGATACCTTTATCAACGGCCGGGATGTATTCGCCAGGGATTACACCACCTTTAATGTCGTTGATGAACTCGTAGCCTTTCGGGTTTGAACCCGGCTCCAGCGGGTACATGTCGATAACAACATGACCATACTGACCACGACCACCAGACTGTTTCGCGTGTTTACCTTCAACATCGGTAACTTTCTGGCGGATAGTTTCACGGTAAGCAACCTGCGGTTTACCTACGTTCGCTTCAACGTTGAATTCACGCTTCATACGGTCAACGATGATGTCGAGGTGCAGTTCGCCCATACCCGCGATGATGGTCTGGTTAGATTCTTCGTCAGTCCATACACGGAAAGACGGGTCTTCTTTAGCCAGACGGCCCAGAGCCAGACCCATTTTTTCCTGGTCAGCTTTGGTTTTCGGTTCAACTGCGATGGAGATTACCGGCTCAGGGAATTCCATACGTTCCAGAATGATCGGCGCATCCGGGTCACACAGGGTGTCACCAGTGGTTACGTCTTTCAGACCGATAGCAGCAGCGATGTCGCCCGCGCGAACTTCTTTGATCTCTTCACGTTTGTTAGCGTGCATCTGAACGATACGACCGAAACGCTCACGTGCAGCTTTCACGGAGTTCAGTACGGTATCACCAGAGTTAACCACACCGGAGTAAACACGGAAGAAGGTCAGGTTACCAACAAACGGGTCGGTAGCGATTTTGAACGCCAGTGCAGAGAACGGCTCGCTGTCGCACGACGGACGTTCGTCTTCTTCGCCGGTTTCAGGATTTACGCCTTTGATATGAGGAATATCAGTAGGGGCAGGCATGAACGCTACAACAGCATCCAGCAAAGGCTGTACGCCTTTGTTTTTGTAAGAAGAACCGCAGCAGACAGGAGTCATTTTGCAAGCAATAGTTTGTTTGCGGATACCAGCCATAACTTCTTCTTCCGTCAGCTCTTCGCCTTCCAGATATTTCATCATCAGCTCGTCATCGCTTTCAGCTACAGCTTCCATTAAAGCTTGACGGTATTCGTTGGCTTTTTCAACCATATCGGCCGGAACATCAACAAATTCTTCTTCTTTACCCAGAGCGTCGCTGTAAACGATAGCTTTCATTTTGATCAGATCAACCAATCCTTTGAAGTTTTCTTCTGCACCG
>ERZ827520.1018-NODE-1018-length-37025-cov-4.043549_pt1 | contig 37025 bp, 26 predicted proteins | sample MGYA00519581_ERZ827520 | MGnify/ENA primary metagenome ERZ827520 (study PRJEB31778, sample SAMEA3449339) | human gut metagenome | biome: human gut; feature: human-associated habitat; material: faeces | place: United Kingdom | collected 2010/2012 ...
TTCCGTCTTTTCAAAAGAGGTGGGAATGTCCGTCGACGATGAAGACGAATACGACGGTTCGGAAGCAGATGGCATGGAACCGGACGGCGATGGGGCCGATCCGTTCGTGCCGATGTTGGAGGACGATGGGCACAGGCTCGGCCGTCCCGCGCGGCGTGGCGTCGGCGTGGTGGGTTTCGTTCCCGCGCCGACCAGACTGTCCATTCCCGAACTTGACTGGCTCATGCGCGTGCGTGACGGTGCGGAACGTACGGTGCGTGTGCCGGAACACCGGTATTCGCGTTCCGACCGCGGCGCGGTCGAATCGGCTCGCGGACGCCTGTATTCGATGGTGTCGAAGCAGGTCAGCCAGACGAAGAGCCTGTACAAGGCGCGGCAGCGTGACGAGGAAGGCATGCTCCCGTTGGGTTCCGCGAGTCCGTTGGACATGATCACCCGCGATTTCAACGAACGTCCCCTGATCCCATGGCATCAGACCAGCACGGGACGGGCGGGAGTGCTCACCACTTTCGTGGCCGGTTCCGGCGCGCAGCTGATCCCGGGTCCGCCGATCGGCATCGACGCGCTTTCCCGCGAACTGTTCCAATTCGACTGCTGGGGTACGTACGACGCGCACATGACCACCAGTCCCGACCTGTTCTTCAGCGGCCTGCGCGGCCAGGGCAAAAGCTATTGCGCGAAGACGATCGCCGTGCGCGAGATCGGGTTCGGACGCAACATCATCGTCCAATCCGACCGGCAGGGCGAATGGAAGGCCATCGCGCGGGCCATTCCCGGCGGGCAGGTCGTCTCCCCCGGCAAAGGCAACTATCTGAACCCGTTCGCCATGCCCGACATGTCCCACCTCAAATCCGAGGAGGACAAGCGCGCGTTGCGCCAGGAGGTCCTGGCCGGCAGGAAAAGCGCCATGATGGCGTTGGCGGAGGCGGTGAGGGAACCGGACCGTCCATTCCCGTTGGACAAGGACATGCTGTCCCTGATCGACCAGCTCATCGCCTCGTACGGTATCGGTCCGATGACGTTGCAGGCCGCGGTCAAACGACTGTCCGACTGGGATTGGGTGGATTCCATATACTCGCATATCCACGGCTTCGAGCATTACCGTGATCTGGCGCGTGAGAAGGCCAGCGAGGCGGCCCGCGTGTTCTCCCCCATGGTCGATGACGGCACGATGAGCGGCATGTTCGACAAGGAGTCGACCATCACGTTGGATCCGACCGCGCCGATCATCGTGTTCGACACGTCCGGTCCCGTGTTCCAGGATCCCACGTTGAAACGCGTGTACACCGCGGCGGTCAGCTCGTGGATCGACCGGCTGTTGCAGGCGCGTGACGGACTGCGTCGCATCATCGTGTGCGAGGAGGCGTGGGATCTGCTGTCCAATCCCCAGCTGGTCGACTCGTTGCAGACGCGCCAACGGTCCGCGGGCCATTGGGGTTGCGCGACATGGCTGATCGTGCATGGCGTTGCCGACATGACTCAGGTGTTCACCGCCGGCTCCGGCCTGCGCGGCAAGGTCGAACAGTTGATGAATCTGATGGAGACGAAGATCATCTACCGCCAGGGTGGCGAGAACATCCCCCTGCTGAACCGGCTCATCCCCGACTTGAGCGAGGACGAACTCGAACAGATACCACGCTTGGCGCAGGGTTATGGCATCTGGCGTATCGGACACGAGCATCCACGCATGATACTGCCCATCGCCGGCCCCATGTGGGCGCGCGTGTTCGACACGTCAAGCCTGCGCAGGGCGTCATAGGAGAATCGCCATGAAGTATCGGATCCTATTTCACTCCCATGTCTTTGTTCACAAGGCTCATGCAGTCTTTTTTCGCTTGTCTGAACCCCGAAAGGTCCTCATAATGGCGGATTACCCTTTGATCGGGATGCAGTTCTTTCGCGGGCCATGTTTTTCCAGAAGCGCTGTACACCGTCAGATTGCCGGTGACTTCGAAACTTTCGCTCCGGTATTCCTCGCCCTTGTCCGTTTGGCCGGTCAGGATCACGCTGGTTCGCGGGGCGACCGCGAACAGGAGTTTCGACTCACCTGGAGCAAGACCGAAGCTTCCCTTATCGTTGAGGACCGCGGAACCAGCCTTGTATCCTCCTTTCCTGTCGAATTCCGGCATACATATTCTCATGCTTTCAGCATGTTTCGTATCCCTGCTCAGGGAAATGACGGTGTCCTCCGTCCTACCGCTGTTGGCCAGAACCATCGCGAATGTGGACTGAGTGGACATGACATCCGCCTTGATTCTCACATTGGGTTCCATCCTGTCGAGCATGAACCATGTATAGTCTGGGCCGGACCGGTCAAACTGCCAGTTGCCAACGACGATCTGATAGCCCGTCAGCACTATGGCGACGATTGTAGCCACGTTCGCAAACAGGCCTATCACCTCCGTCGCGCATTTCCACCGTTTCATCCACTCCGTCCTCGGGCTTCCGCCGATGCTCTTCGCCGTATCGGCGTGATTCGTCGCTTTGGATCCGTCGGAGGGTTCCCTTTCCTCGGTGGAGTTCCTTTTCTTCGGGGGTTTCCGTCTTTTTTGGACCATTCTCTTTCATTCCCTTTCCCTATTCTGGAGGTTTTCCATGGATCTTATAAGCGATTTTATGTGTGCTGACGCCGGCCAGCGGCTGACGGTGGCCGTGCTGTTCATCGCCCTCGTGCTGAACCTGCTCTCCTTCGCGTTGAAGCTGTTCGATTTGTTCCTCCGTTCGTCTGGCCAAGATGAGGAAGACGACTTCTCCCAGCAAGGCTGGTCCAATGATGCGGAAGACAACCGGGAGGGATTGGCGTCATGACGGGACATCGGATCACGGCACGCCGCGGCTACGACCGTGAGGAATTGAACTCGGACAACCGCCGCAAGGTCATGGACGCGTGGAAACGGTTCGAATCATCGAAGCCGGGCGTATGGCTGAGCCGGCACACGGACCTGCTGGAACGTCTCTCGGACGAGGAAAGCCATCTCGTGGCGCGTGTCGGCGCGATGGTGTGCGTGTTCGCGTTGATCCTCTCGATGGTCTTGTTCCTCGCCGTCCAAGGCAACATGCTCGCATGGACGCTATTGACGCTGCCCGTGTTCGCGGTCGCGTTCATGGTTGTCATGGCCTTGTGGATCTTCTGGGACGCGTACCGGGATTCCGCCGAACGCGCGGCGGACTGGCTGTCCACGCGTCCCGGCGTGGCCACGTGGCGTCAGCTCGCCGCGGACTATGGGCCGCGGGCCATCAACCGTGACGTGGTCCCGTCCGTCCTGCCGCGCATGCTGGCCGACTTCCGCGACCGGAAACCACACGCCATCCGCCCCCGCCCCTGGCATGCCGCATGGTATGTGGGCGATTCGTGGAACATGGAGGTGTGGCTGGGTTCCGAACGGCACATCTACGTGTTGGGTCCTACCCGTTCCGGTAAGACCGTCAGCGTCGTCATCCCCAGCGTGGTCGAGGCTCCGGGCTTCGTGCTCGCGACCTCCACGCGAGGCGACATCATCAAAGCGACCCGTTACCTGCGCGAATGCGGCGTGAAGGACCGTGTCCGCGGCGCATCGTTCGGCAATCGCGGGCCGGGAACCACGCACATCTTCGATCCCGAAGGCGTCGCGGAGAACGATCCGGACACGCGGCACAACATGCGTTGGACGCCATTGCAGGGTTGCGACGATCCGGCCGTCGCGATGCGCCGCGCGCAGACCATGGTCGCGATCGGCGGCATGGGAAGCGGCTCCAACAACCAGGAGTGGGGCGTGAGCGCCACCATGTACGTGCAGGCCATGCTGTACGCGGCGGCCATCGCGGACCGCACCATCAACGACTGCTACCGTTGGAGCCTGTCGCCGGAGGCCGCGCAGGAGGCCGCCGACCTGATCCGCAAGTACACGCCGGAACGCGAGATGGACCGTTGGGCCGCGACGTTGAACGCCCTGCCCCACGTCGATCCACGCCAGAAAGGATCGGAATGGTTCGGCGTGAAGAACGCGTTCAGCATCCTCGCCGACCCGAACGTGAGGGCCCGCATGAACCTGAGCCCCTCCGACCCGCGACTGATCGACCCGAAACGCATGGTGCTGCGCGGCGACACCGTGTACGTGCTGTCCAAGCCACGCCGTGACGGCGGCGTCGCCGGCAACGCGGGCATCTTCGTGAGCCTCCTGCTCGACACGTTCCAGGAGGCATGCCAGGACCTCGCGTTCGACAAGGCCTCCGGCTCGCGCGGCAAGATCGAGCCTCCCGCACGGTTCGTGCTCGACGAACTGTCGAACATCGAGAAATGGCCCGGCCTGCGCAACGCCATCACCCAGGGCGGCGGCAACGGCTACCAGCTGATCATCGTGGAACAGTCCCGCCAGCAGATGGCCGACGAGAAGGACGGGTACGGCAAGGCCGTGGAACAGACCGTCTGGGAGAACTGCCATCGGATCATGCTCAAGGGCGTGTCCGACGACGAGACGTTGAAATGGTGGATCAGCCAGATCGGCACGCACCACCATACCCGCCGCGAATCCTCCTGGAATCCGGGACAGGGACCATTGGGCGGTCTGACCACTCGCCACGAACGTGAGGAATCCGTCACCCAACAGGAACTGAGCCTCCTGCCCGTCGGCTACGCGCTCGTGGAACCATTGGGCCAGGCGCCCGCCCTGGTGCACATGATCATGTTCCACGACCGCGACTGGTGGCGCGAGGGGTTGGAGGACCTACGTCCCTCCGCGGGCCAGGCATGGCATGAGACGGAAGGAGCGACCGCATGAGCGACGACGCCGTGGACAAGTTCTTCGACGAGATGGTCTCCCCCGCGTCCACGCCGACGGAATCCACCCCGCCGGACGAGGCCGACAAGCCCGGGGAACCGGATGCGATCATGGACGACTCCACGGGACGGGACGAGCCGGAGTATGGGCCGTCCACCCCGGGTGGCGTGACGGACGGTTTGGAACGGCCGTCGTTCTGGACCGACGACATGGAACGCGACTTCCAGGAGGAAGTCAGGACCATGTTCGACGACATGGTGAACAGGCAGCGTGGCGAACTGTCCGTCAGGGAGCAATGCGAGCACGCGTACGAACAGTTGACCGCCGCCGTGAACGGCAAATACAAGGAGCTGACCGGCAAGGACCTGCCGTCCTCCATGGCGCGCAACCTGGACCAGCTGCTCACGCAGATCACCATGGCCCCGCTCAACGAGCCGGAGCATGGTCCCGGCCTGTGGGCCAAACTCCCGCAGAACTCCCTCGCCACCATGGTCGAGGCCCGACCGTTGGACCTGACCGGCTCTCCCACGCGCATGGACATCGATCTGATGATGCTGCACACCATACGCATGGGCCGGTTCCTCACCACGCATTACACGGATTGGGCGCGCACCCTGCCATCCTGTTGGATCCGCCACGACGACGTGGTCCAGGAGGTCTACTCGCTCAAATGCTACATGGACATGATCGTCGCGAGCCCGAACGGCGGCCTGTACGCGCCGACATTGCAATCGTTGATCCACTCGTCGTTGGAACGCGTCAAGGGATACCTGTCCTCGGCCGACACGTCCAGCGCGGACCACAAGCACCACCTGTCCACGGCGGACGACCGCAAACGCGAACAGGCGCGATGCGACGAGTACAGGCATTGGTTCGAACGCGACGGCGGTTGGGCCGGAGAGCCCGGCTTCGGACCGTCCTGGCGGTTCACGAACGCGTCCGAGGGATTGGACGCGGTATGCGATCTGATGACACCCACCCGCGTCGATGACGAGGATGATCGGGACGACAAGGCATTGTCCGACCAGGTCGACAAGTGGCGCGCCGGATTGGAAGGCCTGCGCGGCAACTATGCCATGGACCACAAGCCGGAGCATCTGGCCGCCGCAAGGAATGACGAGGAACGGATCCGTCGCGCCCTCCTGGACTACACGACCCGTGAACGGTCGAGTCGTGACCGGCTCGACCGTGCTGTCACGGCCGCCGTCAGACTCACGCGCGACCAGGAACGCTCCATGCTCATGACGGACGAGGACCGTCGCGCCCTCGCCGATCTGATCGACCAGGGACGGAGCATCCTCCGCGAATACGGAAGCAGCCAGTTCGACGATGCCTACCAGCCATGCTCCATCGACATGCAGGACGATCTGACCGAACGGTTGAACCGGCTTGTGGACGGTGATCCAGCCAACGTGTTCGACCATTGCGACCGTATGCTCGACCAGCTCGACGACGTGTTCGAACGTGGAAAGGACGGACGATGAGCAGCGAACAGCCCAGCCTGTTCGACCAGTTGACGCCGTCGGACTCGCTGCGTGACGATCTCGAATGGATCGACTCCCTGCAGGAAGACACGCAGGAGGACGACAAGCCCGCCAGGCAGGAACGCAAGCCACGCAAACGCCGCGGCCGGAAGAACATTCCAACCGAGCACGAGTCTGAACAGCCCACTCCCCCGCCACCGCCGGCCAAGCCCGAGCATGAGCCTGAACAGCCCATGCTCATCGTGCCCGACATGACCCAAACGGATGAGCCCATCCCACTGGCCGGATTGGAGGCTCCGACCACCGTGATCGACCCGCCCGACCCGGAAACGCCGGATGGGAGTCCGGCCGAAGCCACCGTGATCGGACCGGGACCCGAATCCGAAACGACCATCCTTCCGGAAGAGGTGTTGGAGGACGTGGCCGACCCCGACGCGCCCTCCGGCGACTCGAAGGCCATGACCTGGGTCAAACGCGGTCTGATCATCGCGGGCGCCGCCATCGTGCTGCTCATCATCCTCGCCCTGGCGGGCTCCCACTCGACGGCCGTCAAGGAGAAAAACGCCTATGAGCGCGTGCAAGCGTCCATGAGCCAACTGGCCGCATGCAACGGTAAAGCGAAAACCACGGTCGGCAATGCAGACAAGGCCGGCGTGGACGATAAGGACGTGGACTCGCTGCGTGACCTCGTCGCATCGAACGGTAAACTCATCCGGTCCGAACGCGCCGGCCTGTCCATCAGCGAGTCCGAACGGCTCTCCACCAAGGCCGACAAGGCCACGAAACGAACCCGCACACTGGCCGGCAAGGTCGACCGGCTCGTCAAAGCCAAGCCGTTGATGGACGCGAGGAGGAAATGCCGGGACGCGTTGGACAAGGCCGTGAAAACGTCGACGGACGCGAAACCATCGGATGATGCGACCCGCGCCGCGAAGGCCACGTTGGACAAGCTGATCGGCCAGGCCCGCAAGCTCGATGCGAAAACCACCGTCGACACGTGGAACGACATGGCATCCAAGCTCGACAAGGCGCGCGGGAACCTCTCCCAGGCATTGGACGCGAAAGCCAAAGCCGACGAGGAAGCCAAACGGCAGACCGAAGCGCAGGCCCAAGCCCAACAGCAAGCCCCGCAACAGCAACAGCAGACGATGCCCGCGCCGACACCGCAATACCGCCGCTCCTCCGGCTCTTCCGGCTCAGGCTCCACCAGCGTGCCGCAAGGCAACGGCGGAGGAACCACGAACAACAACAATGGCGGAACATCCAACGGCAACTCCGGCGGATGGTACGTGCCACCGGAAACCAACGACAACAGTCTGCCGAGCAACGACTCAAGCCTCTGACAAACGGGAAAGGAGCACAACAATGGGAAAGAACAAACATCGTCAGGCGTCCACGCCCGAATCGAAGAAGCAGGCGGCCGTCTGGTGCGCGATCGCCATCATCGCCATCACCGTCATGGTCCTGGTCGCCAACCCATGGAAACAGCAGACGTCCACGACGTCCACGCCGCAATCCAGCCAATCCGCGCAGACACGATCCCACAAACAGAACAAGAAAAAGAAGACGACGAAACCGTCCGGCACCCTGCAACAGCAGGCACAATCCATGTTCATCGGCGACGCGGAACAGATCGCCGACGACGTGCGCGACCTGTTGAACGCGCCGGAGAACTCGAACGTCGACACGCTCGGCAACCTGCTGTACCGGCATAACCGTCAGGATCTAGCCGAAGCGACGGACCTGTATGACGCGATCGGCCAGCAGAAGGACATCGACACGATCCGCAGCCTCGCACGCGAATGGTATCCGCAAGCCATGCAGGCCGGCATCGAGGCGAGACGTGACGACCTCTCGTCCGGATTGGACAACACCGCGCGCGAGGTCGCCACCATCGAACGGGACGATCTTTCCGGCACGCAAGGCTGCGGCGATCTCAAAGCCGCGTACGAGACCGCGAAACGACTCGTGGACTCCAAGTCGGATGATTACGACGCTTTGACCAAAGCCCAGCAGAATCTGACCACGGCGATGAGCGGCTGCGCGACCAACCTCGATCCGACGAACCGGGAGAAAGTGTTCGGCCGACCGCAGGGAACCCTCAAGGAAGATAAGGAGTAGGAGAACATGGCCACCACGAACAACCGCTCTTGGAAAGCGCTACTGCCACGGAACGGCGGCATCGGAGTGTGCCCGCAGATCGGCAGGGTGAAGATTCCGCCCGTCTGCCCACGTTCCACGCTTAATCTCACCGGGGGTAGACGCATCAAAACCGTCCGCGCCTGCTGGTTCGAGGGCGACGAGGCGCGTTTCGTCTCCCTCATGCCGTCGACTGGTCGGATCCGCAAGGAACTGGACTCGTTGAAGGGCGGCGAGACGGTCGAATTCATCGGACGTCCCTGCGAATGGCATGACATGTCTGGACAGAACTACTACATCGTCATCGTCACCGACATAGTTATCCTGCCAAAACGGCAAAACGCTTGAATTTTTCAAATAAATATCAGTATGGCGTGTGCCTGTTGTAAAAATATCGCGGAGCACACGCCATAGCATCACGTATTGCCTGGGATGCGGTCTCCGTATGGTAATAGTCTGATATATCTACTCATATTGTTCTATTCACGGCCAAATGCTTGAAACTTAGTTGATGTGCTGTATAGAATGGCTTGGTTTGAACAAAGGATGACCCGAGATAGCTTCCCCCAAAGACAGAGTCATATCTCCGGTAAGCAATGGCTTCGTTCCGGGAACCTCGTCAATTTTGCCAGCTTATTCCCCTCTAACTTCTTCGCCTTTTTCCATACAACTTCCCGATAAAACAGTTATTCTCAAAAAATCTGAGAGTTATTCCCGAAATTACGCGAAATAGTAACCCCCCCCTCCCATTATTATTGTTTCTAGCAAAAGTTCAAAAGAAAGGCGATGGGATGGACTCAACGATTGATAACGCTGATGTTAATCGGAATCAAACGTTTTTCTTCAATCTTGGCGCTTGGCCTCGCAGCTACAACAATCCACTCGAAGAAGCAAAGAAGCATCTATTAAAATGCAAATGGAAATTGACCGAGGATAGGAACTCATCATGCTGTTTTGAGAAACAGTCGACGCACCTCTATGTCCATTTCCTTGGATTTGCTGTGGCAACAGGACCAGATGTATCAACGGATGAGGTCATTGCCAATTGCGGTACGAAGTGGCTTGGTAACACTTCTCTTCCTGGAAGAGAGGTCAAGAAACAGAAAATTGATGGAAACAATTGGGAAGAAGAAGTTGCCCAAGCAGCGGCGGTCTTGGCATTAGAGCAGCTAAAAGATTGGGCCACTGCTCCCTCTTTTGAGGGTCAAGTTAATAGCGCGGATCGCTTATTCCTTCAACTCCAAAGAATCCATGAACTTTTTCCTCCGAATGACAAAAAGTCGAGGAAACATATAAGAACGAGCTTGACGAAGCAGTGGAATTGATGGAGAGAATTCGGCGAAATGCTTCGGTGGAATACCACAGCAGCAGATTTATCCTTGCATTAAAAGTGATTGAACCGGCCGCAATTCCAGCGGGCACTTTCTTTACTGGCTTAGGAGCCAATGATGGGCCACTATGGGCATGGGTGTGCGCAGGTATGGCATTTGGTGCCAAATTGATGATGCATTTGGTTCTAAAAATGTCTCATGTAGATGAGACGCCCATTTTGCAATTGCCTCGCAGAACAGTTGAATCTGACAACTAGTTTTAACTTTTCTGTCATCAATGGTGCCAATTACTCAGTGGGTTGGCTAGTCTTACGGAACATTGATTATGAAATGGGTTATGGAACATGTTTTTTCGTCAGTGAATCGAAATTTCTCAGGTTAAAAGAATCCGTTTCATAAACGGACGTTTTCGGGATGTCTATAAAAGTAAGCGTCACGTGGCCATCTCCACGCAACGCTTAAGCGCATGTTTTACCGTGAGTCAAACTTTTTATTGTCTGTACGACCACGGAATGCAAGAGGCCGGTGTCCGAAGACACCGGCCCGACGCTTTGCCAGGGGATGGGAATGAGACCACCCCACCGATCTTGGCCATGTTTGCAGTGCCCCGATCGGTGCTTCCATACTAGTCGATACCATTGCTCATGTCGAGAAAGTCTTTTTTAGATAAAAATCTATATTCCAAGATTAGGTACATCCATTCCATGAATTCCATCAGGATCAACGTCGGGATTCGGTTCCGGAAGATTCGTCGTATCGTGTATCGCTCTAGGAACACGATACGCCTTGCCATCTCTGATTCCGCTAATCATTTTGACGCGCTTCGCGAGTTGCTCCCTGATGGCGTCGAGACGCTCGGGCGCGAACATACGCATGCGCGACAGTTCGTGTGCCACCTCGTCCGGCCAATCCGATAGGACATCTAGGTCGAACCGGCCCCAGTCCTCCACCAGTTTGAGCTGCCGCAGGGCCGATGGCCGACCGGTCGCAGAGTAGAACGGTTTGGCGAACCAATCCCGGCCGTCCACATCGAGCTCGCCGCTCCACAGGCTCGCGCCCGTATCGTAGATTGGGGCCGGACGGACCGCAAGGGTTTCGACGTCACGGATCAGACCGAAGTTGTTGTAATGCCGGTCGGTGTTGCGCATGAGGTAATCGATCACGAGCCAATCGTCAGTGGCATCACGCACCGCCCGCCCGTCGGCTCCGAAACCGGTGGCGGCGCGGATCCACTGGTCATGAGTGTTGAGGCCGTTGACGGTTTTGACGGATTGGAGCACCTGCCAGGCGGAGACCAGTTCCTCATGGTTGGAAAGCATGTCCGCGCAAGTGCATACCAGACGGTTGCCGCTACGAGCCAAGGAGTATCGGACGGACGGGACGCCCAGTCTCGAGCAGAGTTTCGAGGCGATGACCTCGTTCATGGGCTCTTGGCCCGTGCGGCCCGACTTGACGAGCAGCCTGCTGCCGGTGACCTTGTCGATCGTCCAGCGTTTGGGCAGATCGCCGCCAGTGGATACGTCGGGAGCGTTGAGGCTGATGTCATGGGATGACGAATACGAGGTGAGCAGGATCTCACCCAACGCCTCGTCGAAGGGATTGTCGAAGAAGTTGATGTCCTTCCATTCGACTGGATCGTCCTCGTGTCTGACCCAGTATTGGTCCGACAGGCTCAGCCCGTAGGTCCGGTCGAGCAGTTCTCCGGTAGACGCCGCGCCGAGCGATTCGAGTACACGGCGGATACCATCGCGCGTGGAGGGAATAGCGCGGGACTTCCACCATTCGTCGATTCTTTTGGCGTACAGTGCGCTCTTGCCGTGCGTGGTGAATTCCAAGGGCAGTCGCATGGGGTCGAGGACCTCGCCCGAGGAACACGCGCGGCCGGACTCGGGATCATATTCGAACGCAAGGACCGGATGGTTCCCGCACATGATCAATTTGCGTGGCATGCTTCCGCTCCTTTCATATATGTTGGAAATTACTTCATTGTAACTGTAAGCTACGGCGTCACCCTCAAGAATGCCTTCCATAGTACATTTACCTTCAACGATGCAGGATGTAGTGGATATAAAAAACGGATCCATCCACACCAATCGTCGTTTATCTTTAGTGTAAATCGAGATTTTTTAGCGGAATGGATCCGATGCTTTCTAGGAACGTGGCGCATGTCAGAAACCACGTTCCAAGCTATCACTCGCTTGGCTGGGTTTGTTCGGCCTGTGCCAGAGTCTGAACCGAGGCCGGCTGTGCGGCTTGTGCCTGCTGGTTGGCGAGCATCTGCTGTTGGATGAGCACACTGTTGGTTTGCGCGGTGTACTGTTTCTCGGCCATGTGCATGCTTTCCTCATGACGCAGCTGGTCGGCGTCCGTGAACACGCGGGCCTGGATCTCTTGGGCGAGGCTCATGAGCTTGTCCTTTTCGAGGATGCTCACGGTGATGGCGTTCGCGCCGCCGGATGGATCGTGGAATGTCAGGGTGGCGCTCATTACGTTCGCAAAGTTCGCGACGGCGATGAGCAGGCACACGATGGCGACCAGTGCGTTGGAGTTGAACATGCCGAAGCCGACGAACAGGAAGATCAGTCCCCAGACGAGGCTGCCGAGGTTGAATTTCGTGTTCGTGTCGACGCTGGCGATGTTGCGTAGCGGGATGGTCTTGGTGGATGCGCCGAGTGGGATCAGCCCGAACAGGGTGTTCGGCGCCTTGTACTGCACGCGCGTGCTGGACGCGGCGATGGAGGTTTTGAGCCAGAAGATGATCACACTCGGGCTGAAACGGTCGCCGACGATGTTCTTCTCGCCGGGCGCGTAAGTGAATTCGGTCATGGTCTGTGCGGTTTCGGCCATGTTCTTCTCCTTTTTGCTTTCTATTGTGTTTTTTCTTGCCCTCTCTCTTTCTCCCGTATGGGTGTCGGAGAGAGGGAACGGTCTGATTGGTTCCGCCGTGCGGTCCTATTGGCGGATGGTGACGTCGGATCTGAGTTTCTCGAAGTCCCGCCGGCTTATGTGCCGTTTCGCCCGGGTCCAGAATTCTCTGATTTCCCTGCCATCGGATGCCTTACGTCGGTTTCCGCTTGTTTCGTTTGTTCTCATGGTTCAAGTCCTGGATTGTCCGGTCCGCCGGCCGTCGCGTCCTGGTCGATGGCCGGGTCCGGCAGCGGAACATTCGATTGGATGCATGGGAATTCCAGAAGTTCCCGCTTCGGAACGGGAGTCTCTTCCGAATCGACGCCGAGCCGGTAGATTCGTTCGAATCTCTTGCCCAGATAGGTGCCGTCCGTCGTTTCTTCCAAAACGGTGCAGTGCAGTAGGTCCGGGAGGAACACCTCGCTTTCGTTGGGCACATCTCCCCTGCTGCCGACCATTGGCACTCCTTGGGAGGCGCCCTCGATGATGAACAGGATTCCCCCGCCTCCGAGCCAATGCGGGGTGGTGACCGTCGTGGACAAGCCCGGTCCCATGGTCACCTGGTCTCCCACGTTGAAATCCATCAGGGCGAGATAGTCGCTCGTTTCCGGGGTGTCATGGTCCTTGCAGCTTCCCGTGGCGAGCGTGCGCAATAGTCTCAACCGTTGGTCGATCTGCCGTACCTGATGCTGCCGGTATGCCTCCTCGGCGGCTTTCCTGCCCCATGGGGTGGGTGGCAGCATGCCTTTGGGATTGTCTTGTGGAACGAGACGCATGTATGACATCCCATCGGTCACTCCGGCTTGTTTCCTGACGTTTTCCCTGTAATTCGGATCGGTGTCCAGGGATTGTTCGACCAGGTCGAGGATCAGTTCCAGGGAGTTGGTGGAGGTTGCCTTGTCGGCGATGATGTTAACGTCTTCGAACAGCCGTTCCGTGAGACGGTTCAGATCGTATCTGTCGCGCGACATCGACGTTTGTTCGTCTTCGATCTCCGTATGCAGCCGGTTATGCCTGCGCATCTTCATGAAGGACCATGGATGTTCCGGCGTCTCCGACCGCATTTCCTCTTCCAGGTCCTTGATCGTCCGGTCTTGTTCGGCCAGACGGTCGGATAAGTCTTTGATGGTTTCTATCCGTGATCGGATTTCCTCGGCTTCGGCCATTTTGGATGGAAATACCTTTCTGTTTGTTCCATCCGGTTCACGTGCGGGCATGCCGATATCGGAGAAGGACCGGAAGGGATTGGTTCCCTTTCCCGGTCCTTTTTCTCTGGATGCCGTCCGGGCGGACGTCACATGCACAGTCCCGACATGCCTGTGCCACCGTTGCACGGGTCGACGCATGGATCGGGCATCGGAACATCGGTCGTCTCCACTGTCGCGGGGAAAGAGTCCGACCCGGATGGGCCGGATTCCACGGCCGCGCGCGCGACCTGGGGTTCCTGCGACTCGTCGAAGTGGAACGAGGCTTCGGCAAGATCGGCCTGTCCGTCCTCTTCGGCCGGCGTCGGGCCCTTTCCGTGTTTGATTTCCAGGTTCATTTTTGCGATCTGGCCGGTGAGGTCGTCGTACTCCTTCTGGCCTTCCCATGGCTGGTTCAACGCGTTCCACGCGCTTTCCAGGCTGGCTTTCGCATTGCCAAGCTTGACGCCGAGGCTTTGCGCGGTGTTGGTGTTGTTGGAGATGATCCGGTCGAGCTGTCTGATGACGCTGTCGGCGCTGTTGTTGATGTCCGGCACGCTGGTGCCGGCCCAATGCTCATGCTCGCCTTTCAATCCCACGAACGGGCGGAACACGTTAAGGCCGTTGACGGCCATGTTCCGTGAAGCGACCATGACGGTCAGACCGCAGTATTCGCCCACTTCCCGCGTTTCGCCTCGGTCGAGCCCGCGCGCGATGCCGACGAGGTCGTGGATGGCCTGTCTGCGGTCCATGATCGGGCCGTCGCCGAGATCGAGTCCACATACGCCCTGGGTGAGATGCCGGCCGCGGATCTCGACGGCTTCGCGGAATTTCGGCTCGTCGTCCAACGCCTCGCCGTGGAGTCTTTCGAGATGGTCCACGGTCGGCTGCAGTTGCATGTCGATCTTGAACCGGATCGATCTCTGCTGGTCGGCGTGGGCGCGTTTGAGCAGTTTCATCTGGGTGAGCTGGTTCTCAAGCTCCATACGTTTGGCGATGTTCGGGTCTCCTGTGGCGATGGCCTTCATGTCGGCGAGGCTGAGCACCGTGGCGTCCACGTCGGACGCTTCGCGTGATGGCGAGCCGGAGCTCATGATCTGGCTGATGAACCGCGCCTTGCGCTCGACCGTCTGGAACATGTAGCTGTCGAACGTGCCGACGGTGACGTACCGGTAGTCCTGCACGTTGTCGAACATGTTGCCCTGCCTGCGGACACGGCCCTGGCGTTGTTCGAGTTCGGCGGGCTTCCAAGGGCAGTCGAGGTCGTGGATGGCGAAGAGCCTGTCCTGCACGTTCGTGCCGGTGCCCAGGGTGCCGGTCGAACCGATGAGCACGCGCACCTCGCCCTTGCGGACCTTTTCGAACAGGGCCTGTTTCTTCTGTGGATCCTTTTCCTGCGCGGCGAACATGATCTCGTCTGCCGGAATTCCCAGGTCGACGAGCCGTCGTTTCAGATCGGATTGGATGTTCCACTTTCCGGACGCCGTGGTCGACGAGTCGCAGAACACGAGCTGTGTGGCCTTCTCTTCGGCATGCTCCTGCCAGATCTCGTGGATCTTCTCGGCGCAGACCTGCACCTTGCCGCCTTCCATGGGTTGGATGTCCGGATCGGACACGTCGAGCAGTTTCGGATCGAGACTGACCTTCCTGCCGTCGTTCGTGATGTTGAGCATGTTATCGTCCGACGGGTCAACGGCTCCGTCGCGCACCAGTTCGGCCCGTTCCACCAGCGCGTCGACGGCCTGTTTCTGCGCTTCGGTGGCTTCGACCGCGACGGACACCACCTCGCAGTCCGGCACGTCGAGGTCGAGCTGGTCGGCGGTCAGCAGGTCCGCGTAGTCGTGGAACGTGCTCATCAGCTCGGGAAGGTTATGGAATTTCGCGAACCGTTGCTTGATCTGGTATCCGCTGCCTTCCGGCTTGACTTCGACGCTTTCGACGATGCTGCCGTACGTGTTGGCCCAGCTGGTGAACGCCTCCACGCCCTGCGCCTTGAGCAGGTCGGGAGCGAGGTAGCGTTGCATGTTGTACAACTCGGCCATGGAGTTGGATACCGGCGTGCCGGTCGCGAACACGATGTTGCTTCCATGTCCTGCCTCGCGCAGGTACTCGCACTTGTCGAACAGGTCCTCGCATTTCTGCGCGGCCGCGACGTCCACGCCGGGCACGCTGATCGTGGTGGCGATGGCGAGGTTCTTGTATTGGTGGGCTTCGTCGACGAACAGCATGTCCACGCCGAGGTCCTCGAAGTCGATCCACTCCTTGCTTTCCCCGCTGTCGCGCAGCGCCTGGAGTTTGCCGTCGACGCGCATGCGGTCCTTCTCGGCCTGTTTGACGGTTTTGCCGAGGTTCTTCTCCATTTTGCCGATCTCGTCCTTCAGCTTCTTCGCGGAGAAGTCGTTGCCGTCCGACTTCGCGGTCTCGATGCTGTCGAGCATCTCCGCCTTACGCCGTTCGAAATACTTCTCACGGCGTTCGGGACTGACGTGCATGCGTTGGAACGTGTCCTGCCGGACGATGACCGCGTCCCAGTCGCCGGCGGCGACTTTGGCCCAGAAGCGTGCCGCGCCCTTGCCGGTGCCGTCGGCCTCCGTCATGGACAGGATGTTCGCGTCCGGGTAGAGCGTCAGATAGTCCTTCGCCCATTGTTCGGTCAGATGGTTCGGTACGACGATCATCGGCTTGGTGGCCCGGCCGAGTCGTTTCGCCTCGTGGCAGGCGGCCACGCCGGTGAACGTCTTGCCTGCGCCCACGACGTGCGCGACGAGTGTGCCCTCCTCGGATTGCAGGATCCTCGCGACGGCCTTGCGCTGGTGAGGATACAGGTCGATGTCGGCGCTGATGCCGGGGAATGTGAGATAGGAGCCGTCGTATTCGCGCGGGTGGATGCGGTTGAACCGTTCGTTGTACACGTTCTCCAGCATGCGGGTGCGGTCCGGGTCGGTCCACACCCATTCCGCGAACGCCTGTTCGACGGTGTGGCGCTTCTGGTACAGCAGCGCGGTGGCCTGCGGGTCGCGGATCCTTCTCTTCCCGGTCGGGTCGTTCGGGTCGGGTTTGGTGAGGTTGCTGGTGGTCGCGTTGAGCGCTCCGGACACGACCTCGAACGGGTTGCGTCCCGCTCCGGTGCCCAGACCGTATTTCCGGATGGTTTCCTCGTCGAGTTTCGATCCGAGCGACGCGTTGACCTGCCAGTTGCCGGTCGTCTCGTCATGGCTGACCGTAAGGCTCCGCATGCCGCCGTCGGTGATGTTGGGCTGTTGGCCGAGGTCGAATGTGTCGATCATGAAGTCGCGGATCACTCCGGTCGGGATCCACGCCGAGCCGAGTTTCGCGGTGATGTCGTCGTGGGTGAGTCGCGCGGGCAGCGATCGCGCGAGTCGTTCGTGCAGGGATTGCAGGCTCTTGAGACGGTCCGTGTCCGCAGGTTCGGCCGGATGGGAGTCCATCCATGCGTTCCGGCGGCTTCTCCACTGTTCCAGGCCTTCCATGTCGACCATCTCGTCCAATGGTTTGAACGTCTTCTGGTCCCATGAATTGTAGCGTCCGTACCGTTTCTCGATGGTCGGATGGTCCAGCCGGTCCACGTCCATCGCGTACAGGTATTCGCAGGTTTCCGGATGGGCGCGCAGGTCCTTGGCCAAGGCGAGGAAATCGCACTTGGTTTCCTTGTAGTAGCCGTGGTCCTCCACCTCCCACAGGCTTGGATCGGTGATTTTTCTTAACGCGTCGCATGCCGGACCTCGTTTGAAGCTGCCGGCGTTGAGGATCGTGGCGATGACCTTGTCGTCGATGGCCTCGGGATCGGCCGAAACGGCCTTGTACAGCATGCGCATGGCGCTGTTGGACGATCCCTCGTCATCGCTTGACCAGCCGTTGTCGAAAACCACATCGAACAGGTCGTTGCCCGTGGGTTGTCGCGCGTCCCAATTTTCCCCGAGCAGGTCGACTCCGGGTTTGCAGTCATCCAGGAACATGGCCGCGAAGGCCCTCTTCTGGCCGTGTCCGTGCTCTTTGAGCACGTTGGAGAACCAGGGTGCTTCGACCACGGACTTGTTCGCGTGGATCGGGTCGGTGGCGCTCTGCCATGCCCCGGTTTGGATGAGTTCCGTCCGGCATCGTTCGACGGACACGGGTGGCATCGCGTCTCCGAGCCCGTTGTCGGCGAGCCATTCCCTCACGCGCGCCCGTTCGGGCTGGTCGACCATGTTCCGGAGCAGTCCGTCGACGTGGTCGAGTTTTCCTCCCACGTCGCCGGACAGGTATTCATCCGCGGGCAGCGGCATGCCGGTGTCCGGATTCATGACGATGAGGTCGCCGAGCCGGTCGGTGGTCTCGATGTCGTCCCGGGTGTCGAGCAGTCGTCCGATGAGGTCGAGGTCCACGTGCCCCACGCGGTCGAGGCTGACGGCCATCGCGTCGACGGGTTCATCCACGTGTTCGGGCATCGGAGGCACCGGCGTGACGACCCTTTTGGATAGCATGTCTCCTTTGGCTTCGAACCCGTTGGGGCCGATCTTCTCCAAACTGTAGAGCTGGTTGAGGCTCGGATCGGAGTTGTTCGGGTCGAACACGCGCAGGTTCTCTTTGGAATTGAGCCTGCCGTAGGATGCGACGAACCGGTCGTACTCCCCATCGAGGTCCCTGATGCCTTGGTCCACGGCGGTGTCGGTGGCGTCCGGGTCTCGTTCGATGGCGAGCAGGCGTTCCGTCCGGTCGCGTAGGCGCAGCATGGCGGCCATGCGCGCGTCCCCGCCTTTTCTGACGCGGGAGTGCGCGGGAACGAGCTGTCCGTCCATGTCGCCGTACCAGATGTGGTCGTTGCCGTCGACCGTGTACCGCATGGCCTTTTGCACGGTCCTGTCGGGAGCGACGATCGGCTCGTTGACGCGTTCGCCGAGTCCGTCGTGCAGGTCGATGCCGTACTCTTCGAGCTGGCTGGTGAGGATGCGTTCGACCTGTCCGCCCAATTGGGTGATGTCGCTGGTTCCGGTGACGTCGATCTGCGGGCCGAATGGTCCCGAGCCGATGGTCATGGTTCCGGCGACGTATTCGGGATGGTCGACGAACAGTCTGTTGGCGGTGACGCCGTCCCGGAATTCGGTGGTGTCCTCCCATTCGGCGGCCGTGTCGGCCAACGGCTCGTCGCGTTTGCGCAGGATCAGGATGTCGGAGACCACTTCGGTGCCGGCCTGTCTGCCGAACGTCTCCCTGGGCAGACGGCATGCGGCGACGAGTTCGGCCCTGCGGGAGAGTTCGCGGCGCATGTTCGACGTGTTCTTGTCGAGCGTGTACCGGCTGGTGAGCACGGCGACGAGGCCGCCGGGGCGGACCGTGTCGAGACTGTGCCGGATGAACCAGTCGTGGATGACGGTGCCGTCGATCCTGATCGCGTCGCTGTATGGCACGTTGCCTATCGCGAGGTCGAACGCGTCCGTGGGCAGGCCGGTCCGTTCCATCCTGTTGTTGATGATGTCGTCGTCCGGGCACAGGTAGCGTGCGATGCCGGCGCTGATCGGGTCGGCCTCGATGCCGGTGAACGCGTAGGAGGATCCGGCCGGAGTGCTGCGGATGAAGTTGCCGGTTCCGCAGCCCGGCTCCAGCACCATGTCCGGGTGCTTCGGATCCCGGCCGAAACCGGCCTTGCCGAGCGCCTGCCACATCGCGTCCGCGACGGGCCTTGGCGTGTAGAAGGCGGTGAGCGTGCTGCTGCGCGCGTCCGCGTATTCGGCGTCGGTGAGCAATTCGCTAAGACGCGTGTTGATTCCGCTCCATGCCGGATCGGCTCCATCCTCCTCGAACGCCTTCTGGGCGCCGCCCCATCCCGCGTACGCGGCGAGGGCGCGGATGTCGTCCTCGGTGGGTTCGCGGCCGCTGTCGTCGAGGTCGCGCAGCACCTCGATGGCGTGCACGTTCGCACGCGCCCGTTCGAGACTGGATCCCGTGGCCTGCAGGTCCGGGTCGAGCAGACCGCGGTCGATGTGGGTCAGAGGGCTTCGATCACGTTCCTGATGGCGATCTCCTCGGCCTGATGCTCCGCCATCTTGAGTCCCTTGAGCCACGGATCCCAGTTGCCCGGCTTCTTGAGGTGTTGGTGCGTCTTGTCCCAATGGTTGACGTACTCGGTGATCGTCCGGCCGTAGTCCTTCTGGACCTGGTCCATGTAGGCGTCCAACGCCGGCATCCCCTGCCTCTTGAGCTCCTTGAGCTGTTCCGGCATGTGCTCCGCCATGAACAGGTACCTCATCTTCTTGATCCCGGTGTACGGGCAATGCGTGATGTTCGTCATTTCGGGTCGTCTCCTTCCTCGCATCGTTTTCTTCCGTTTCGTGGGAAGCACGCGAATTAGACACATTGTCTAATTTCGTTTCCCAATTATTTTGCCCCCCAATATGGGGATTGTCAATTTCTTCCGGCATGTCGAAGTCGAAGGCGAGCTGTTCGGCCTCGATGGTGGCCGCGACCACGGGCCGTGAAGTTTCCGGACCGTCCAAGACGTCCTCCACCTCGTCGCCATCGGACATTACCACGCCGGCGTCGGCCTCATCGCGTGCGATCCGGTCGAGATCATCGTCGGTGAACTGCTCGCGGACCTCCTGCCGAGTGCCGCCCTCCTGCATGACAATCTGGGCGGCGAGCTCCCGTTCAGGGGAACCGAAGTCGATATCCGGCTCATCGTCCACGTCTTCGGACCGCGTCGCATCCGCCACCGTCCTGTCCGGCGCGTATCCGTGCTCGCGCTCCGCGGCCAGTCGGGCCTCCCCGCTTTCCATGCCGTTCCGCAGGTTGAGATCGTACGAGTCGGCTATGTCCGCGATCGCTTCGGGTCCGGCTCCACGTCGGATGAGCTGGGCGACCTCGAACCGGCCTACCTTGATGCCGAACAGCTCGATCTTTTTGGCTATGAGCTCCGGCGTGGAAACCGTTCCGGCCTCCATACCGGAAGACGGCGCGTCCTCCGCGCGTTCCGGCTCCGACGCGTCCGTTCGCGCCGGCGTATCCGTGGATGATGCGGCGGCCGTCTCCGGCTCCTCGGCCATGTCCGCGGCATGTTCCGTCCGGTCGGCCATGGCCATGACCTCTTCGGCCGTCACCTGGTGGTTTCCGTCTTTCGTGACCATGGTGACGGGCAGTACGTCCAGCAGTCTGTCGATGTTCTCGCGGCGTCGTTCCCGGTCTTGTCCGGCTGCCCGTTCCGGCCGTCCTCCACTGGTTCCTCCGGCGTCGAGGATGTCCGAGACCTGTCGGGCGGCGTCGTCGGACAGCAGTTCCACCGTTCCTTCCGGCATGCCATGTCCGCCGGCCAGTGACGTGAAGACGATCTGCGGACCGTGGCCCGTCTCATGTCCGGGCTTCGTGCCGGCCGTTCCGGAAGTATCGGCGGCGGTCGTATCGGGCGTGTCCGTCGCCGTGTTGAAGGAGTCCCATGAGTCCGGACTGTCGAAGATGCCTTCGCGGAGACTCCTGAGTTCCGTTTCCGTGGCCTCCGGCCCCTCGTGGACCATGCCTTCATCGTCGAACCAGTCGAGCCGGTAGGCCATGGGCGTTCCGTTCGCGTCGCGTGCGGCCACCTCGTATCCGGCGAACTGGCTCGCGCCGTTCTCGCTGGTTCCCGCGTCCGTGTCGTGCGCGTCGATGTAGCCGATGACCGCATTCTCGAACGCCGCGTATTGGCCTGACAATGCGGCGTCAAGGGCTGTTCCCGTATTGTCGGACGGGGCTTTCATCTCCCGTTCGGCCTGGTCGATCCACTCCGTGGTGAACCATTCGGGACGGTCTTCCGGCCTGATTGTCCCGTCGATCTCGCGGAGTTTCGCGATCTGCGCGTCCACGCTGCCGGCCCATAGGTATTTCTCCGCATGTGATGGGCCGAGGAAATAGTCGACGTCGTCCTTGAGGCGTCCGAGCAGCCGCAGGTTGAACCCGTAGGTTCCGTCCGCTCCGGGAGATGCCGCCAGGGTCCGTTCCGCGTTGGATGCCGCGGCTTTCGGAAATCCCCGTCCGGCGAGGATGGTCCGTGCCTGGGTGTTGCCTTCCGACTGGGCGATGAGGCCAAGCATGTCCTTGCCGAGTTCCCCGGCGTATTCCGTCGCCGCCGTGTCGATGAGCGTGCGCCAGTTCTCATCATCGTCGTCGGGCATGCTGAGGATCATTCCCACGGGAGCGTGCTCCAGCATGGTTCTCGCGGCCTGTCGGACGACTTCCTGCCGGGACTGGTCGAGGCTGTATCTGCGGTGCATCGGATTGGTGTATGTCGTGAGAAGCCCGGGTGAGGTGATGACCCGTCTGATGGCGTTGACTTCGCTGTCCATGTCGAATTCGCCTGTGCCGATCAGGGCGGAGACCACGTCCGGGTGGTTCTCCGTTTTGATCATGTCGTCCAGGTCCTTGCGGTCGAGTCTGCCGGATTCGACGGCGTTCTTCCTGGATGGCCACCAGTCGCGGCCGCTGAGACGGTGGAGCAGGTCGTCCGAGGCTTTCGTCAGCATGCTTGCCGCCAGTCGGCTGTCCGTCTGGTTCCAGCAGCACAGATCGATGGCGTTCTGGCTGAGTTTGCCTGATTCGACGAGCATCTGCAGCAGTCTCGTGTTGCTTTCGGTGCGGGCCATGTCCTCGAGCAGACGTGCCGGCGTGCCGGCATAGCGGATGATCGCCTGTCGGAGTTCCGGCAGTCCGCTGGCCGCGAGGGTTTCCAGATCGTCCTCGTCGAGGCTGGAAAGGTCCGCATCGTGGGTCATTTCCACGAGTTCGTCCAACGCGTTGTAGTCGCGGTTCCGCCATTGCGGGTCGAGCAGATGCCGTGCGATCTGCTGTGGGGTGGAATGTTCGCGTGCCCAACGCAGTTCGGCCCAATCGTCGGAACGGTAGAGTTCTTCGACCTGCCGGCTGGTGTTTTCGTCGATCATTGTGGCTGTTCCTTCCATTCGGCTCACCGCATGCCTTCCAATGTGGGGCGTGGCTTGTCGTCCGCCGTGTCGGCCGATGCCGGATTCGGGTACGGGAGCATGTCGGAGAGTTGTTTCGGTTTTTTGTTGCTTCCCATGTACGGTTCGTCCGGCAGGCTGTCGCCGTCGAACGCGCGCGCCCAGGGGTTCAGCGATGCGGGTGGACGCCACTCGTCCGTCGCCGGAGGCTCGGGTTCCTTCCTCCTTCGTGTTGGAATGGTTCTCGCCGTGTCGGGTGTGTTCAGTTCCTCGTCCGTTCCGGTCTTGTCGTCACGCATGATGTCCGTCTCCTTTCACATTCCGATCCCGGGTCCGGTGGCTGGCATGGCGCCTTGGTCGATGCCTGGATCCGGGTCGGGCAGGGCGTTCGCGTCTGGGAAGGCCGAAGCCCAGGGATCCCCGACCTGTGCCGGTTGGGTCTGTCTGACGGCATCCGGCATGGTGGTGGAGTGAGCGTCCGGCATGGATGCCCATGGGTCGTCGGCCGCCGTGGTGGAATACCGGTCCTCGATGGCCTGCAATAGGCTTCTGATGGCCGAGAGGCGGTTCGGTTCATGGCCGATGTATTCGGTGATGGGGCCTTCGGCCGGTTCCGTATGGTTCCATTTCTCTCCGGCGAGACGCCAGAGCCATTCGCCGTCCGATGCCATGATGCTGCCGAGGACCTGCCCGTCGGGCAGTTCCGCGTCGGCGCGTCTCGGACCGTTCGCCCAGGCCGGGCCGGACCGCAGTTCCACGTCCTCGATGGTGAAGTCCTTGCCGTCGATGCTGAGTCTTTTCACGTCTTCCATTGGTTGTTCCTTCGTTGGTTTTGTTTGGAGTTCCGGCATGTAGTCGATGGGATTGAGTTGGAATGAGGAGCACAGTTGCGCGAATGCCTCGAGGGTGACGGCCGAGCCTTTTTTGATGCGGGTGAACATCGCCGGGCTCACGCCTGCTTTTTCGGCCAATGCGGCCCAAGGCATGCCGGTTTTGTTCCGATACCGGTTGATGTCCTCGCGGAACCGTTCCATATCGATGGATGACATGGTTGGTTCTCACATTCCGATTCCGGGATCCATGGGACCGTTGCCGGAGTTCGGGTCGATGCCGGGATCCGGATCGGGAATGGTCGGCCCGCTGGCTTGGAACAAGGCGTCCAAGTCGACGCCGGTCCACGGGTCCGGCGCTTTCACGCGTGCGGCGGAGGATCGTTCGTCCATTACGCAGACGCGGTCAGTGAGGTCGGCCGGCATGTCGTCCGCGTATGCGCCGACGCTTTTCAGGATCGGCGTACGGTTGTCCCATACGAGCCGGTCCGCGGTGGTCTGGTCCATGCCGACCCAGTCGCCGTCCTTGTTGACCCTCAGATACCGGTCCCTGTCGGGGTTCCATCCGCCGTACATGGTTTTCTCCGCGATCTCGCCATCGATGAGATGCTCTCCGACGGTTTCGCGGGCGGTTTCGGACGGGTAGGCGCGGTAGTATCCGAGGTCGCTTTCACCGTCCATGTCATGGACGGTATCGACGATGTCATGTAGCAGTCCGATGTTCTCCGGCGTGCGTTCGATGAGATTATCGGCGTCCAGTTCAAGGGCGATCTGCGATGCGGCGGTGGCGCGCGCCATGACGGCGTCCGACGGGTCTTCGTCGCGGGTGGTCCAATAGGCGCCGTCGTTGCTGGACCATAAGGCATCGGCCGCGGCATCATGCCAGTATCCGGGGTCGTTCCAGTTCGCGGACCATTCCTTGGCCACGTCGTCGAAGCCGGTCATGTTCGTCATGGCGATGTACCGGTCGTGTTCGATTCCCGGTGGGAGGACCGAGTCGAACTGGTCTTCGGTGACCCAGCGAAATTGGTCGTACCCGTCGGGCTTGTAGCAATCCTCTCCGAGCTGGTAGCATTCCTCGCCGATTCCGATCGGCTCTTCGATGGCGTTGCTTCGCGCGAAGAGCGATAACCGTTCGGTCGCCTGGTCGCGCCATGCTTCCATCCGTTCCAAGGTCGGGTTTTCCATGTTCGTCTCCTTTCCGTCACATTCCGATTCCGGGACCCATGGGACCGTTGCCGGAGTTCGGGTCGATGCCGGGATCCGGCATGGGAAGCCCAGCGTCCGACCGTTGTTCCGGACGGTCCGGCAGTGGGACGGCCCGCATGCGTTCGATGGCGTCGGCGGTGAGTGATTGGTCGAATTCCTTGGACAGTCCGGGATCGGTGGCGATCTTCGCGAGTGTGGACGCGGTGGAGAAGTCGATGCCCGGATATCTCATGCCGAGTTCCCGTTGCGTGTAGAGGATGGTCCAGTCCTGGATCTCCTCATGCCGGTCGAGGATGCTCCCGACGGCGCGTGCGAGAGCGTCGTGGTCCAGGAGGGACAGTTCCGAACGTTGGGTTACGTCGACCATGATGGTTTCCTTTCCGACGGGCCCATCCCGTCTTCCTCCCGTTCACATGCCCCCGGTTTTTTCGCCGCCGATATTTTTTTCGAGGATGAAAAACCGATATCGGTTGGGATGCGTGTGGAAGGGACGCACCATTCGATATCGGGAAGGAATTGAATTGCGTCTTGTGATCGCCGAGAAACGTTCCGTGGCTTTCGCCATCGCGCAGGCGTTGGGCGATGTGCGGCAGGGTGATGGGTATGTTTCGGCCGGAGGGGCGCTCATCTCGTGGGCGCAGGGTCATCTGGTGGAATTGTCGGATCCGGAGGAATACACGGACATGCCTTGGTCAGCGCGTAAGTGGACGATGGAGTCCCTTCCCATCGATCCGAAGTCATGGCGTTGGTGTCTGAGCGGCGCGAAGGGCGCGGTGCAACGATACCGTTCCCTCTCCGAACTGCTTCGTTCCGACAAGGTGACCGAACTGGTCAACGCGTGCGATCCGGACCGTGAGGGCGAGGCCATATTCCGACGTATCCTCATGGCCTCGAAGGTCTCCAAACCTTCACTGCGCCTGTGGGTCGCGTCATTGGACGAGCAGGCGATCCGCGACGCGTGGAAAAGGATGCGTCCGGAATCCGATTACGATGGTCTGGCCGACGCGGCGGACGCCAGGGCGAAAGCCGACTGGCTGGTCGGCATGAACGCGTCACGCGCCCATACGCTCGCCTGGCATCGCAGTCTGTCGCTCGGACGCGTGCGCACACCCACGCTGAACATGGTCGTCCAACGTGATCTCGCCATCGAATCACACAAGCCGACTCCGTTCTGGCGACTCATCGTGCCGATGGACGGGTGGACGCTTGAAAGCGGGAAGATCGAGGACCGGGCGATGGCGCGCCGCATACTGGCCGACGCGATGGGGCTTCCCGTGGAGATCCTGGAGGTGAGACGGCGTCGCGAGCATGCGAAGCCGCCGACCCTGTTCGACCTGACCGGATTGCAGAAGGCCATGAGCGACCGGCACGGGCTGACCGCCGAGCAGACGCTGGACTGTCTGCAGCACTTGTACGAGATGAAGGTAGCGACCTATCCCCGCACCGATTCCAAATACGTCACCCATGATGACGTGGACGGGTTGAAGGAACTGCTGCAGCCGAAATACGCGTTGGGTTTCCTGGACCAGAAGCCCGTCGACGCGATCCACGACCTGTATTCCGCCGGCGGCTTCGATCCGATGCGGTGCGTCGCGGACGACAAGGTCCAAGGTCATACCGCAATCCTTCCGACGCGGCGTCTCACATACGACGTGTTCCAGCATGACCTGACGGACATGGAACGCAAGGTCATGACCGTGATCCTGACGCGCATGTGGGCCGCCTGCGCCACGGACCGTGTCCACGACACGGTGAAAGTCGATGCGGCATTGGATGAACGTCATGCCGATGGTTCCACGGAACGGGTTCCGCTGTCCGCATCGAACGATGTGACGGTCGATGCGGGTTGGACCGCCATCGAGCACACGTCGCGAAAGGACGATGCGGAGAAGAAGCCTGTGAATCGGATACCGGACTCCCTCGGGAAGGGACCTCTCTCCCAGTCCGGCTCACCTTCCCTCGCCGAGGGCGTGTCCGCGCCGCCGAAACCGTTCACGGAGGCCACATTGCTGTCCGCCATGGAGCATGCGAGCCGTTTCGTCGCGGACAGCGATCTGAAAGCCGCCCTGGATGACGACACGAGCCATTCGGGAGGCATCGGCACGCCCGCGACCCGTGCCGGCATACTCGAGAGCCTGGTCAAAAGCGGCTACCTGCAGCGTAAGGGCAAGCAGATACGCAGCACCACCGCCGGACGGATGCTCGTCGGCGTCGCCATCGACGAGTTGAAGGATGTGAAGCTCACCGCGCAATGGGAGCAGAGCCTTGCCGACATCGAACATGGCAGGGGCGACGAGACGGTCTTTCTGACCGAGATCCGCACGGCCTGCGCGGCGATGCCCGGCCGTGTTATGGAGATGACCCAGCGGGACAGCCTGCGACAGTTGGCGCAGCAGGCCGGCGAACGTGAGTCGTTCGGACCCTGCCCGCGTTGCGGCAAACCCGTGGTCAAGACCGGGAGCGTCTGGCAGTGTTCGTCGAACAAGAGCGTGAGGGATGATGCCGGTGCCTGGAAGCTCGGCGAGGGTTGCGGCTACAAGATCTTCGCGGAGAAGTTCGGCAAGAAGCTGACCGATAGCATGGTCCGCCGCACGTTGGAGGGCAAACGTCCGAAGGTGTCCGGCCTGAAGTCGAAGGCCGGCAAGACGTTCGACGCGCGTCTCGTGCCGGACCGGCAGTATGGCATCGGATTGTCGTTCGACGATCTGAACAGGAAAAGGAAGTAGATCACCGTATGCGCACTTCTTCACCACCTTCTCTTTCGATCACCTGCATAGCCATGGACAATGTGAGAAAGATCCTGAAGGACAGACACCTCAATGTAAATGGATTTCTGGCCTTGATCCACGACAGGCATCCCGATTGCGGCCTGCCATACCACAGTTTGCGCAGGCTTGTCTCCCATGAGCGAAAGATGACTATCGATGAGGCAATTCTGATTTGCGACGTCCTTGACGTCCCGTTCACGTCCTTGCTCAGTTTCGCGGGAGAATTTCCTCACGGGCAGCTCAAGGGCATGACGGCGGTGGATATCTACCACGCCATTGAACAGGATGATCGGACCAAAGAAGGGTCAAATAATCACTAGATACTGGGGATATACTCGAATTGTTCGACAGACGATTTCACCTGCCTGGCATGAAAGGACTCTGGTTTGCTGCCTGAAGACGTATATTATGTATCAACCGATGAGGGAACCCCGGCGACTCGCTCCAACGCTTGGGACATTGGCTTTGGCCTGCAGGCCGCGGACGGACTTACCCCGTCAGACTACGCTATAGAACAGTCCAAGGAGCAGATTTCGGGAAAAGCCTCCTATGCCGAAGTCGAGCATCGTCTACGTGAATACCATTCCGCGGATAGTGAAGAGGCGGAGCATTTTGAAGCTGACATCGTATCCACCAGAATCAGTTCCCTCCTCCAGACTGAATCATTCGTCTTCGCTCCCCCGATGCTCAGGCAGATTCATCGTCATCTTTTTGACGGCGTATTCAAAAATGATTGGGTTGGACAGTGGAGGCAGGTCAATCTGACCAAAAAGGAGCCAGTTCTTCAAGGAGATTCAGTTTCTTACGCTCCCTTCCATCTGATTGGAGAGATGCTGGATTATGATTTCGGTCAAGAAAAAGGACGACAGGCCAAGTATCCCCAAATCGGCAGGCATGAAATCGCTTCCTCTGCATTTGGATTCATTTCTGGAGTATGGCAAATTCATCCATTCCGTGAAGGAAACACTCGAACGACTGCTGTATTCGCGATACTGTACCTCAGACAGCTTGGATTCATAATCGGCAATGAGCCTTTCGCGTCCAACGCCCAATATTTCCGAGACGCTCTTGTACTTGACAATACTTTCGACCCCGACTTCAAGGATCCGGCTCCTCTTCGTCGTTTTATGGAAAAGGCTCTTTTCAATTCACCTATAGAATTGGAAAACCTGCGAGATTCTTATTTTGCCGTCCAAAGTACGCAGAGCGATCCTTTACCAGAGCCCGATCCATCAGTGGATAATGAGACATCTGCCGGCATAGCAACTCACGAACTCAATTAAACTAGGAAGTCAAGCAAAAGCGGACAACATATGGTGGACTGATCTTTTTATGTGTTGTGGATTACACTGCCACAACGCATAAAAAGATCAGTCCATGGTCAACACGAGCGTCGGAACCTCCATGCCAAGTTCCTCCAACCCCACAGTCTTATCGAGCGGAGTCTTACGCCAAGCTTGCCGAGACCAGAGCCACCGCGTTCTCAATAGTGGTCACGGACGGACAGAATGCACAAGTCGCCGTCCTCAATCATGTATACCAGGCGGTTTGCGGAATCGATGCGGCGGCTCCACGCACCCTGCAGTTCCCATTTGAGCGGCTCTGGCTTGCCGAGACCCGCGAATGGAGAACGCATCGCATCACGTATCAGCGCGTTGACCCGCTTGAGGGTTTTCTTATCCTGAACCTGCCAATACAGGTAATCGTTCCACGCGTCATCAGTCCAACGCAGCATTATCACTCTCCGACCAGATCATGTGAATCGGTGGAACCTGAGCGTACCTGTGCCATGCCACGGCGGACTTTATCGAACAATCCGGGATTCTGGTAAACGCGCAATGTCTCCATAAGCGAATCGTAATCGTCGGCGCTCATCACCACCACGTTGTCCCTCGGATCCTTGTTGGTGATCAGAAGCATATCCGCGTCATCGTTCACGCGACGTAGATATGATTTCAGATCCTTGCGGAAATTGGTGTACGCGACCGCCGTGACCATGCCATCCTCCTTCAACGACAATTACATGTACAGAAAATGGTACAACAAAAGTCGGAAAGACTCAAGCATGATTCATCTATACTGTTTTATAGAGCTTTATAGAAGCATATAATGTTTTATATATGTTTAGATTGTTTATATTCTAGGGAGTCCCATAAACGACAATCCACCGACCCAATGCTTGGTCGGGGGATGGAAATGAGACCACCCCGCCGGTTTCGGCTCTCCCAAAAGACTTCTTGCTCGCCGTGAAGAACGGGAGAGGTTAGCAGTGCCTCAACCGGCACTTCCCTGTTAGCCGATATCATCGTTCATGTCGAGAAAGCCTTTTTGCAGGAACTGGAAAAGTCCGCACGGCGGTCCCATGGTCCAGATGATGGCGGTGCATCTCGACCGTCCAGAATGCGATGCGGGATACAGTGGCACACTTCTTAGCAAAGACGAGGAAAGTGAGCCAAAAGAACTCCGCATGCCGCAAAATATCAATGCATTATTACTATGCTTCGCGGAACAGTATGAGGTTATGAAAAACGGAATCATCCAGACCGGCAGATTTGGACTCGATGGGAAAGTCTAATGAATCTATTCGCCTATTGGATTGGAGGAACTGCGAACAGTTCTTCCTGATTCGTGTGGATTGGTTTGATTCTTCAATCAGGACTGTTTTTATGTGTTGCAGCACATATTGCTGCAACACATAAAAAGGTTATTCCATGGTTAGCGTGAGCGTTGGAACCTTCACTCCGAGTTCCTCCAACCCCACAGCCTCTTCGAGCGGGACCGTTCCTCCGCTTACTCGGTAACGAGCAGCGGCTTGCGTTGTAGCATGTTCTGGATGAGCGTGCCCATGTCCGCGACCGGCAGGTAACGGGCGATGATGGTCCAGATGATGGCGACTTCGATCAGACCGAGGATGACGGTCACCGTTCCCCAGACGAGTTGCATCCAGAGTCTCGGCCCGGTGGCCGCGCGGCCGGTCACGCCGGCGATCACCGTGAGGATGATGAGCGCCGGCACCAGTATTGTGATGTCCCAGCCATCGAACCATCGGCTTACTGAGACAAGCCATTCTGTGAGGGTTTTGAGGAATCCTGGAATGGTGTATGCCATGTCGTTGTCCTTTCGTGACCGGTTTCCAGTGTCGTCTGTTCCACGTGCGGCTGGGCCTGTATCGGCTGGTATGCCTGCATGCGTTGCGTTTTCGTGGTCTTGACCGTGGTGAAGGTGTGGTTGATGCGGCCGTTGAGGTTGGCCCAATGCTGTTCCTGTCTGCCGCTTTCCGCAGGAGGCCTCTCCCCTAGCGGATTGTCGGCGTCCTCCACACTCCACATGGCGCGGTAGACGACGACGTCGCGCAGGAGACGCTTGTCGGAGTCCCCGGCCGCGGCGAGTACCTGGCCGACCCATGCCTGCTTGGTTCGGCGCGCCTCCTGTTCGAGGCTGTCGATCCTGGTTTCGATGAGCCGTTCGTTCTGCCGCACCAGGTCGAGGGCCGCGTCATGCTTGCGGGAGCGTATGGGAGGCAGGATGCCACCCACCCAATCGTCGTGCACGCTGCCGTTGACCCGGTCCAACAGGTTGGCGTTCAATCGTCCCGCTATGGTCGCCGCCCAGTCGGGTTCCACGGGCCGGTTTTTCTTTTTCAGGTCCGGATCGTCGTTGATGATCCCGCGTGCGGTTTTGCGCAACGCTTCCCATTCGGGGAACATGGACTGGTCGATATCGTCCCGGGCCTGTATATGCGCGTCAAGCATGGCCTTGACCGCCGGCGTGTACCGCTCGTCCATGCTGAACCGGCTGCGGCCGGGGTCCAGGGATGGTTCCTCATGGTATGGGATGCCGGTCTCGTCCATCATGTGCCGGACCGTTTCGATCATGTCGGATGGCGCGTCCATGTCGAGCGTGAACGTGCCGCCTGTTTCCGTGCCGGCCGCGGGCATCATGCCGCGTGCCGCGTGGATGGCGGCATGTTCGGCCTTCTCCGCCGTGAGCCTGCGTGGCTTCTTCTCAAGGCTTTGTCTGATGATGGCGGTGGCGCGCTTCGGGTCGGTCATGTAGGCGCGGGACCAGACTCCACGGAGCCATTCGAAGCTTGGACTGCGTTTGATCTTGTCCACGGTCCTCGCGTCATGCGTCTTGCCGAGCATGGCGAGCAGGTGGGGGCCGGCGATGAGGCCGGCCGCGTAATCGTGTTCGCGGAGCAGCCGTTTCAGATCGTACCGGTCCTTGTATTCCTGTTCCATGGTTTCGGTCGCGGTCATGGTCTCCGTGTGGGTCAATAGCGAGTCGAGCATGCGGCTCATGGCGATTTTCCTCGGGTCTTCTTCCGCGCCGGTGAGCATGTGGTCGATATGACGGTCCTCTTCGCTTTTGCATCCGAACAGGAAATGGTTTTCCTCCTTGCCACGCGTGCCGGCCACGTACTGCAGATCGCACGCCGAGTTCGAGTCAGATGGAAACAGGGCGGCGCACCGGTCCACGGTCATGCCCTGGCTGCGGTGGACGGTGGCAGCGTAGCCCGCCTCGCAAGCCTTCCGCAGGACCTCCTTTGGAATGTTCCAGACGGTGTTATCGGAGAGGTTCACGCATCGTGCGCCGGACTTGCCGGTGGCGATGATCCTGAACGTCATGCCGTTTTCGAGCGATCGTCCGTTCTGGCCGTGTATGTCCTTCATGTTGTCTCGGCAGACGATCTGGTCTCCGGATCCCACGTCGAGCCCATCGCGCAGTTGGAACAGTTTGTCCGGGTCGCTTTCGCTTTTGCCTTGCGCGCGCCGTTCGAGGATGAACCGTTTGTTGATGTCGCGTACCTGCGCGTTCGTTCCGGCGATCAGCAATGTCGACTTGCCCATCGACTGCCATTTGATGCACATCTGGTACGCGTCTTCCTCCACGTCCGCGTCCTCGCCCCAGTGGATGCGGTCATGCGCCAGATATTCGTCCACGAGCTGCCGGCACTGGTTGACGCTCGCTTCGTCCAACCGGTCGCCGCCGTCGCGTAGCCGTAGGGTCGCTTCCGGTTCACCTTCCCACCTGCGGCGGGACGCGGCTCCTTCCGGATCGTTGGCCCATTTCTCCGCTTTGGCGGTGAAACGCCATATGCTTGACAGTCTCGCGCACTGGTCATGCCGGTCCGCGTAGCCGAGCATGCCGCCCGCGCCGGATACGGAGTCGAGCTGTTTCGGATCACCGGTGAGAAGGACCTTCGCGCCACGCATTTCTGCGAGCCTGGTTATCCATTGCAGGTTTCTGCTGTCGACCATGCCGGCCTCGTCCACGATGATCAGCTGGTTGGGTTTGATCGTGTTCGACGAGTCCGTGACATGGTTGGCAGTGATGTTGATGCGGGCGAGCAGTCGTTCCAACGGGTTGGACGCGTTCCTCAACTGTTGTTGGAGTCTGCCTTCCTGTTGGATCTCGGCTTTGATCCGTTCGGGATCGTTGAGGGCCATCAGCATGGCGATGGTCTTGCTGTCGCAGCCGATGCTGTTGCGTAGTTCTTCCACGGCCTTGTGGCTGGTAGCGAGGCCGAGGACGCTTCCCGCGCCGTACCGTGCCTGCCATGCCTCGGCCACGGCCTTCATGGTCGTGGTTTTTCCCGTGCCGGCCGGTCCGATGATGCTGCTGACCAGTCGTGGATTCTCCAACGCGTACGCGGCCGCTTTTTTCTGGTCCTCTGCCAGCGGATAGCCACCTTGGGCTTGTTTCCTTTCGTTCCACCGGTCGAGCCATTTCTCGCCTTCGCCATGCGCGTAGCCGACATTGGCGGTCTTGTTGAATCCTTCGATCATGTACTGTTCGGCCTGAAGCACGTCCTTGGTCGTGTATTTGTCGAGGTCCGCGTCGTCGAACACGCTTCGGCCCTGGTGCGTGGCGAGGCTCAGATCATCCATCATGTCTTCCGGCAGCTTGTACCGGTCGGGTGTGAGTTTGACGCATTGGCCGAGCGCCCTGTCAGCGATCTTGTTCGCGACGATGATCCGCTGCTTGGGGTCTATGCGCACGCCTCGGAGCAGGCGTTGGGCTTCGGCCCTCACGTTGCTGCGGGTCCATGTGGTGTGCGCGTGGGTCGTGGCCTGGATTGTGGCCTGGGCCTGCCGGTCGAGGTATTCCTCGCCGCCTCCGGCGAGTTGGGTGAGGTCGGCGAGCTGGCCGAGCAGGAGTCTGGCCACGTCTTCCTCGCATTCGGCGTCCACATGCATGAGACTGCTTTTATGCGAGTTCACGTCCTTCATCATCTGGTCGAGTTGGATATCCGGTGCGACTTCGCCGAGCTTGTGGTACCAGTGTTCGCGTTTGGCTTGCAGGGATGGTTGGACTGCCGGTTTGGCTTTGCGCGTGTTCCTCCACACTTCGAGATCGATTTGCGCCTTGCGTTTCGGACCGACTTCCTTGCCTGTCTGCCGTTCCTCTTCTTTGATTTTCTCTTCGACCAGTTTGGCTATTTCCGCGTGACGTCCGCTGAAGGCGTCGATGAGTTCCTGCGGCACTCCCTCGACCTCGTTGACCACGGCTTTGGTGCCGGTGTCCTGTCTGAGGGTCCACGACCAACCGAACCGTTCTGTGAGCAGGTCCTGGAGCAGGTTCTCATGCACTTCGCTGATCTCGACCAGGCTTGCGTAGATCTTCCGTCCGTCCAACGCGGTCCAGACCTTGTCGGACGAACGGCGCACGCGGTTGCTGAGGACGACGTGCTCGTGTGGCTGCGGGTCGCCGTCGCGACTGTCGTAATGGTCGAACACGAAGCCGGCCACCCCGTCGGCCGATACGCTGGCGACGCCGCCCTGGCCCGCGCGCGTGGTCGCGTATTCCTTTTCGAAATATTCGATGGTCATTTCCGTGGCCCTGCGCATGCATTCGTCGATTCCGTCACGGGTCTCTTTATCGCCGAATGCCCAGAGGATGCTGATGCTTTTCGGCTGTCGTGTGGTCAAGTCGAATCCGGCGACCGGAGCTTCGCCGTTGTCTCCCTCGACCAGTTTCACGTCGCCGAGGTATTGGCCGTTGGACGGGTTGCGTCGTTCGTTGATGAGCTCGCGCACGGTTTTGCTGGATGCCGTGGTGCCGACCTTGCCGCCGACGAGCTCGGCTCCTTTGCCGATCCAATAGCCTGGCGGGTTGCCTGTTGCCGTATAGTATGCCGTTGGGTCGGCAGGGTTCAACGCGTTGTCGCCATCGATCGCCTCCCGCGCGTCACGGAGCGGGTATTCGGCGTTGCTGAGTTTGGTGAGGTTCATTGACATGGTTTGTTCACTTGTCTCCGGTGGGTATCGGCCCCGTGTATCCGAGATGCCTGAGCAGGCGTTCCGCATCACCCTGCGAGCCGTACTGGTCAATAGCGCGCATGAGGTTCGCGATGTATCCGTTCGCCGTCGCCTGTCCGATGAGTTCCGGCTTGTAGCTCAGAATGGTTTTCAGTTGGAACATGCATGAGAACCGACTGGTTTTCCTGGCGCTTTTGATTTCCTTGTGCGCGTTCAGGGTGGATTCTCGTTTCCCGTCGGCCCTTTTCCGATAGTCCCCGCCTTGCCTGTTCAACTGGTCCAAGGCCAGTTCCGCCGACTTGTTCTTTTTGAAATCGATCGCGTCCTGTTTCCGCCGGGCATACGCCGCTCGGCACGACCTGCTGCAGAACCGTGCGGTCGGTCCTCGTTTGGGCTTGCGGATCAGTTTGCCGCAGATGGGACATATTCCATCGATCAGCCCGTATCTCTCGTCCAGTTCGTGCCGTCTGCGTTTGATCTCTGAAGCCCGCATGCGCAGTCCGATGAGCTGCCGGTCTTCCTTCTTTCCCATGACCGATCCTCACTTGTATGTCCACGGACCGCGATCGTCGGCCCATCGGCCTCCCGCGATGTTGTCCTCGCGCCAGATATGCTTCAACGCGGTCTCATAGGTGACCGTCGTCTCCTTGTGGTCCAGGTCGCCCGTGTATTCGTCCTCGAGTCGTTCGCCCGGTTCGTCAATGCGTCCCATGAACGTGCGTGGCGCTCTGCCTTCCGGACTCACGTCCGGATCGTCGTTCCACCGTCTCACGCCGTTCCAGTGGACGCTGTCGGCTATCAGATTCATCCCGTCCGAACCGATCTCGGCGGACAGCCAACGGAAATCGTCCCCGTAATCGATGGGGATCATCGGACTGATCTGGAACATCAATATCGCCTGACGGGTAATCTGATAGACCATTTCGACCACCGCCCTGTCATGCCCGGGAGCGATCTCGTTGTAGTCGGCGATCTCACGACCCAAAGATTCCAAGGCGTCCCGCCGGTCGAGCCACGCCTGCAGCAGACGATCATCCCGCTCCTTCTCAATACGCCGACACTCGTCAGTCTTTTCCATCCGAATCTTGCGTTTCGAATAAGCCTTGGCACATTTCCTATGCCACCGCCGATACTCGCCCTTCCTTCCCGCCTCCGTGGTCCTCTGACAGACCTCGCTTTTCTGGTTGACCAACTTCCCGCACACCGGGCAACGGGGATATTTCACTGCCTTTTCCATACCCAACCCACATTCTCCACGCTCTTAATTCGCCGATATCGGGTCAAAACCCCGACAGCGAATTAACAGCACCCATAAAACGGCGGTATTCCGCCGTTTTCAGGCGTCAGCCGCGAAGCCGGGTGCAAGACGCGCGTGGTTTCTTTTTGGTAGGTATAGTTTTTGGTTTTCTGCTTTGGTTATGGGTATGGATGTTTTCTGTCTGTTGTTGGATTGCTTGTTCTTTTGTTCTGCTTTTGGTTGTGGATGGCTTCTTTTTCTGTGTGTTCTCTTTTTGGCTTGCCTTTCGTTTTGCTTTGTTTCTTGTCCGTATATCCGTTCTTATCGCTTTCCCGGTATGTTCCGTATCCGTTCCGGAGCATGGCATGCAAAAAGCGCCGCGGCACTCAGGTGCAGATTGTTTCCCGAATCGATTCGCCGCCACCGGCGTGACCGGCGCGATATCGATCCGATGGCCGGCCCAGAATCATCTCCGATATCGGACGGTCGCATGGAAGACCATCCATTCCCCCGGAGGATCGATTTGGTCCATTTGGTTCGGAACCGGCCTGGCCGTCCGCCGCCGCATTTCTTCTCTTGGACCGATATCGGGTCCAAATGATCCGATATGGTCCGTCTCCGATATCGGATTCGATGGATGGAAGTTTCCGATATCGGAGCCTTGAGGTCCATGTCGTATCGATGGACCATCCGGTCCCGTACTTGGTCTTAGACCGATATATCGGCAAATGGGCCGATCCCGATATCGGTTCGGATAAGTGGTCCAAATTGGGCCTTTGGCTTCATTCCAGCGATTCATCGTTATTTGGACCATTTGATCCATGGGGTAAATGGTCCAAATGGTTCTGGCTCATTTATTCTTTTGAACCGATATATCGGTAAATGGACGGAATCCGATATCGATGTCGGCATCCCGCTTCGTCGCTTTTTGGTCCGTCACGTCATTGTGGTCTTGGGCTGATGAATGGCCCTCGATTCCGATATCGGCAGGGT
>ERZ827520.1019-NODE-1019-length-36966-cov-16.980548_pt1 | contig 36966 bp, 37 predicted proteins | sample MGYA00519581_ERZ827520 | MGnify/ENA primary metagenome ERZ827520 (study PRJEB31778, sample SAMEA3449339) | human gut metagenome | biome: human gut; feature: human-associated habitat; material: faeces | place: United Kingdom | collected 2010/2012 ...
TCCCGGAGCGAAACGGCCGGCTCGGGGTGTATATCCTGCCGGATAAAAGCCGGAGGTTCCTGTACGATCAGGTTTTCGGGCTTTGCCGCTGCTTCGACGGCTTGCCCCACCTGCTTGATCAACGTACGCGGCTGCCTGTTCTCCTTGTCGATCACCTCCAGTCTCCCAGCCAACTGTGTCAGCAGCGTATTATATTTGTCAGCCATCGCTTGCTCTCGTCCGTTTTGCACTCCGGGCAAGGTTATCCGTTTACGCAGTTGTTCGAGTAGCTGTGCAATCTGTCCCTGCGAAAGTTCCGCGGCCTCTATCAGCCGCTCGATCCGTTCGGTTTGTGCATTGTTTGAATGTATACTGCCGTCGGTTTTTACCGTCTTGGCGCTTTTAATGGCTTTGACAAGCGTTTCCTTGAGATCCTCGTACATCTCATAGGATATTATGCATCGACGAGCAGGTGTGGACTTCGCTCGTCGGAAGATTGAAAGCATTGAGTGTAAAAGCCCGGCACGTACAGGCGCAATTCGACCCGAAAACCGTGGACGGCTGAATGGACAGCCAAGAGGTATGCCAACTGCTGAACATTACCAAACGCACCCTGCAGAGCTACCGCGATAAGGGCGTAATAGCCTTTTCATCCGTTGGCGGAAAGTTTTATTACCGCCCGAAGGACATAGATGAATATTTGCGAACGCGGACTAAAAGAAAGGAGGTGAAATAATGGCGTTGGATTATCTGACGGCGGACACCCAAGAGGTGAAGGATGCCCGAGCATGTATTGCCGAGATAGAGCGGGCGTTGCTGGCCGCGGAACGGAATTACCGTCCGGTGATCTGCGGGGAACACTATATGACGGGCGACGAGGTGTGCGAGTATCTGCACATTTCGCCCCGGACATTGCAGACTCTACGCGATATGCGGAGAATACCATTTACATCCATCGGAGAACGGTTGATTATTTATCCCGAAAGCGGAATACATGAGGTATTGAAAAAGAATCTAAGATCGGTCGAAAATCTTTTGTAATGGGATTCCGGCAAGCGTAACAAAGGCGGCGGTATTTCTTATACTGCCGCCTTTTCTTTTCCCTTATTTGCAGAACTGGAATATTTTCCGTTGTCTGCCATACACCGATTTAACACTGCCCCTGCGAAAATAGGGGGATGCCGGGAAATGAATGTATAAAGCCCCCCCCCGACCAATAACCGGGGACTTTCCGACGTTTTAGAGTTTTTTATCTCTGTAAAATAAGATAAACAAACATCTTTTTTACGATATGCAGACCGTAATGCGGATTATTGTGCCATGTTGAATTTATCAGCTATCTTATCCGTCAGCGCATCCATATCCCGGCTGATTTTGTCGTTGGTAATCTTCGCGTAGATCTGTGTCGTGGTGATATGCTTATGCCCCAACATCTTGCTGACCGTTTCCAATGGTACACCCTGCGTAAGCGTGACCGTCGTTGCAAAGGTATGGCGAGTAAAATGCGTCGTAGGGTTGAACGACAGTCCTGCATGTCGGGCAACGTGCCGCAGCGACATATTCATTGAATTATCGTCTTTGACCGGGAAAACCTTATCGTCCGGCAACTGCAAGTGGCTGTACTGTTCTACGAGTTGTTTTGCAACGGGCAGCAACTTCACCCGGAACTGCGTGCCCGTCTTGGTGCGTTTGTCGATGATCCACATATCGCCCCGCTCGTCCATGTATATATCTTCGCGGGAGAGTTTCTTTACGTCGGCATAGCATAACCCCGTGAAACAGCAGAACACGAAGATATCCCGGACGATAACTGTTTTGTAATTGGGCAAGCTGACATTCATCACGGCTTGTAATTCTGATTCGGACAGAAAACGGCGGTTGCGGTACGTTACCGAGATACGGAAGCCGGAAAACGGGTCGGTAGTGATCCAACCGTTCTTGAAGGCCGTGTAGGTCATCAGTTTCAGTTTCTTGACCGGCGTGTGGATACTGCCCGGAAGCATTCTCCGCACCGTTGAAAGGTAAACGACGTATCGTTCGATAAATTCCCGCTTCAACTCTTTGAACGGAATATCCTCGATCTTATATTCGTAACGAAGGAAGGCCGCAAGATAATTGCGGGCTTTACGATAACAAACGAGTGTACCTATCGCACGGTCTTTACCTGCACGCTTTTCCTCAAAATCTTTCAGATAGGCGTCGAAAGTTTCGATGAGCAGCTGGTAGCCGTCACCGAAACCCAGCCACGCATTTTTGACCTTTTCGGCCGTGACATATGAATCCCCGATTAAAATCCCCGTATGCCGATAAACAATCCGAAAGAGGTCCTCGCCCTGGTGGAGAGGGCCGCCTCCGACAAGATTTCGCTTCCCGTTCGCAAAATATTGATTTTAGCGTTTTTAGCTGGCGCCTATATTTCTATGGGAGGCTTGTTTTCCATCGTGATAGGGTATGGCTTTCCGTCGATGGCTCCTGCTCCGGGATTGCAGCGCCTGCTCTCCGGACTTGTCTTCCCGCTGGGGCTTATGCTGGTCGTTTTCGCGGGAGCGGAACTCTTTACGGGCAATAATGCCGTGCTGATCCCCGGTGCATTGGGACGACGTTATGGATGGCGTAAGGTGTTGTTAAATTGGATGTTGGTCTATGCCGGAAATTTTGTCGGGTCGCTGTTTTTCGCCTGTTTTCTCGTGAAACTTCCCGGCATGCTCTCTGCCGAGGCGTGGCGTTCGGCGGCCGTCGGCATTGCCGAGGCAAAGGTCTCGATGCCGTGGCTCACGGTGTTCCTGCGGGGTGTCGGCGCCAACTGGCTGGTGTGCCTGGCCGTGTGGCTGGGTTTGAGCGCCAACGATGTCGCGGGCCGGCTGCTGGGATTGTTTTTCCCGATAATGTGTTTTGTGGCAATCGGTTATGAACACAGCGTCGCCAATATGTTTTTCATTCCGCTGGGCATGATGCACGGTGCATCGGTCACCGTGTCCGATTTTCTGCTTGCCAATCTTGTTCCCGCGACTTTGGGCAATATCGCCGGCGGAGCGGTCTTTGTCGGCGGTATCTACTGGTATATTAATAAGTAAAAAACGGTTGATTATTAATCAATTAATATTCGGGTAACGACCATAATTTAACATAATGACAATATTAATTCAATTACCTTTGTACTGTATTGAAAAAGCATCCCGATTAAAGGATGCTTTTTTTATGGTCGCCGGTCGGACGATTGGCCGGCGGGTTAAATTCATTTTGGATTTTAAGCTTCGGCCGGCGGCGGATTATCTTCCTGTGCGTGCAACATTCACAAAAATATTCCGGGCGATGGCTTTTAGCGCTTTGTCGGCGTGAAACTCTCGAAGGTAAGGTCATCGTACAATATTACGATTCGCCGGACGGCGACGTCTGTCCGTGTGCCGGAAAATGGAGCCGTTGCCGGCGGCGCCGGATTTTCGGACGTTGTCGAAGCCGGCTCCTGATGCGGCGGGTTGAGCGGCGTATTCCGGGTCGGACCGAACAATCCGTCGGAGATCGACGATTCGACCGCAGCGGCCGGTGCGGATTGTTCGGGTTCGCTGTCGCGATACATCTTGTCGGAATCGAGCAGCAGCCAGTCGGGATTGATTCGCGGGAACCTCCGGAGAATCTTTTGTAACAAATCGAAGCCCGGTTTGTTTCGCCCGGCGAGAATATGGGAAATTCCCGCCGGATTGATTTCGAGCAGTTCCGCGAGCTGGCTCGGCTTCAATCCTTCGTTTTTCATCAGATCGAGCAATTTTTCCCTCATCAGCGCAAATTTTTACAAATATAAAGTTTTTTCTTTTGTAAAACAAGTAAAATCTACATTTGTAAAATGTTAATAAGTGTCGACAAAGTTTACAAGTGTAAATAAGTCGATATGGTTAAATTTGCATGCAATCTATTTGTTAAAGCGTTATTTTAGATAAATAACGATAAATATATGGTATTTGAATATTTACGCTGTGCACTATTGGCGCAGTCTACTTGTAGCTGGTTATTGATGGATTAGACTATATGATATTGAATTGTTTCTTTAAGTAATATTCGTAAATGACTGATTAATGAGTATATATTGCTCAATGTTTAATATTTTGATCGCTTGTTGATCGCTCTGAAATTACAGTTTATTTAAAGGATGTCGAATTATTACAATTGTAACTATTGACATCTTTAACAAACAAATGTGATTTACAAATGTAATTACATATGGAAATGACGCGGACATTGTGTGTTTACATTTGTAAATACACTACCCTATTTTGTAAAAATGGATGCATTTTCAAGCTATTTCCGAACCCTTATCAGACATTTTGTTAACATCTCCGGATTTCGGATTTATTATGTTAAATAAAAAGAGGCCGGATAGTGTTGATAACCCACTATCCGGCTTAAATACAGCTTGTTGTAGATTTGTAAACAGCCTTCTATTTCGAGAGTTTGTCGGCTATTTCGCAGAACTCTTCCGGCGTCAGTTTGAGCTTTTCGCGGTGGAAATCCACGTCGTTTTCGCTCTGAATGGGGATCAGATGAATGTGTGCATGGGGCACTTCGAGGCCTAAAACGACGACTGCTACCCTTGCACACGCTATTTCCCGCTTGATTTTGGCTGCGACCTCTTTGGCGAAAAGCATCATGCCTGCCAGCGTTCGGTCATCGAGGTCGAAAATGTAGTCCACCTCCTTTTTGGGGACGACCAGCGTATGGCCTTTTGTCAGCGGATTGATGTCGAGAAATGCGTAGTAGTCTTCGTTTTCGGCTACTTTGTACGAGGGGATCTCCCCTGCGATGATGCGTGAAAAAATAGTTGCCATATCTTTTGTTTTTAGGTTTTGCCTATTTAGCGACCGGGGCGTCTTCCGAAGTTTCGGCTGCATTTTTTTCTGCGGCGATTCGTTTATTGTGGATCAGTTCCTTGATGCTGTTAAATACATTGACAAGAATCATTATCAGCAGCAGACTGTCGGTGAATGTGAACTTGTCCGGTTCTGCGAAAAGCCCGAAAATCGCCCATGTCGTGAATAACGCACCCCAGAACCAAAGCGCCCTGCGCTGCATTCGGACCGTTTTCGCGGCTTCCCGCCGGCGGTATTCTTCCAGCCATTTATTTTCCCGAGGTGTCATTTTCGTCATTTATCGAGGTTTCTGCTGTGGAGAAAGTGGGGCAGAGATCGCCCCACGGCCTCTTGTCCGCCAAAATACGCCTGTTATTGACAATGCCGAGAAGGATGCTGACGAGGAAGAGGGCGATCCCCAACGCTCCCAACCAGTCCGACCGGGAGATGACATCGGTACGGAATAAGTAGATTCCCCATCCGATACTTGCGGCGATTGCGCATCCGAGCAGGATGTATTGCAGTTTCAGATTGCGTTCTGCCTTGTCCGGGTCCCAGGCGGCGGCCCGCCAACGCAGGTCTTCGGGCGTCAAGAGGGCTTTAGGCTTGGTTTCAGGCATCTTATTCCTCGAACTTGGGTTTCAGTATTTCCGAGTAGATAATCGCCTGCCGGAGGTTGAATTCTTCGGTCTGGGACGTTGTTGCCGCATCCGGTGCATTGTTCGTGAGGGAATGCGCGGCGATTTCGTCATTCCCGCTGTCGTCCATGAGCCGGTTGACGGTCTGATGGCGTAAATGCCCCCTCCCGGCGGCTTTCGGCGTCGTATGTTCCGGTGCATATTCCTCGGCGGGAATCTCCTTCAGACTCTGGCATTCGTCCGGAAAAACGGGTGCAACGGGCCACGGCGCAGGGCGCGGAGCAGGCATCGGGGCCGGTTCGGACTCCGGGTGTGCCTGCGAGGGCCACGCCTCTTCGTGGCCGGGTGTGCGGGCGCCTTTTCCGCGGGCCTTGCGCGATTGCGATACGACGTTGAATATCATCGCTCCGGCGATGATCACGACCCATATTACCGTTGCGAAATCATCCATGTCTTTAACTCAATGTTCGTTTGACACTCTCTATACCCTTTATCTTGCGCAGTTTGTCCATCACGGCGTGGAGACTTTCGGCGTCCTTCACGTAGAGGCTGACGTTGCCTTCGAAAATGCCGTCGTGGCTGTGGATGTTCACTTCGCGGATATTGATGTTGAAATCGGCGCTTACGACCTTCGCCAGGTCGAGAAGGATGCCCTGCCGGTCGATGCCGCGCAGTTCCGTGGTCACCAGGTAGGACATGGCCTTGTGCTGCGACCATTTGATCTCCTCCTTGACGATGTTGCGGCCGAACTGTGTCGCAAGACGGTTCAGCTCGTCGCACGTGGCCTTGTGTACGATGATGTTTCCCGAGGCGGGGTCTCGATACCCTACCACCTTGTCGCCCGGAATGGGCTTGCAGCACTCCGCGATTTCGAACTGCGGTTCCGTGGCCGGAGCCTCCTCTGCCGGGGCGATTTCGCCCGGAATTGCGGCATCGTCCGTCTCGTCCTCCTTCTTCTGGGGGATGAAGAGGGTCCAGAATTTGAGTATCTTGCTCTTGGAGTTGACCTTGAGGGCTTTGTCCAGGTTGTCGAGCGAGACGATTCCCGCTCCGATCTTACTGTACAGCTCCTCCTTGTTCTTGCTGTCGTAAATGGGCGTGATCTTGCGCAGCACGCGGCCGCTCAACTTGACGTTCAGCGACTTCATCTTTTCGTCGAGCATCTGCATGCCCCGCTCGATGTTGTTCTGCCGTTCGCGTTTGAGGAAACTCTTGATCGACTGTTTGGCCTTGGCCGTGGTGACCGTTTCGAGCCATTCGGGCTTGGGGCGGGCGTTGTCGGCCGTGATGATCTCGATCTGGTCGCCGCTGTTGATCTGCGTGGTGATCGGTTCGAGTTTGTGGTTGATCTTGGCGCTGATGGCGCTGTTTCCGATCTTCGAGTGGATGTCGTAGGCGAAGTCGAGGGCCGTGGCTCCGAACGGCATTTTCCGGGCTTCGCCCTTGGGGGTAAATACCACTATTTCCGACGTATACAGCGATAACTTAAAGTTGTCCAGGAAGTCCACGGCGTTCTCCGTCGGACTGTTCAGCGCCGCGCGTATCTGTTTCAGCCACTTGTCGAATTCGTCCTCGTCCTGCGAAATGGTCGCATGCTTGTATTTCCAGTGGGCGGCGAACCCGCGTTCGGCGATGTCCTCCATGCGCTGCGTGCGGATCTGCACCTCGACCCACACTCCGTCGGGTCCCATCACCGTCGAGTGCAGCGCCTCGTAGCCGTTGGCCTTGGGCATCGAAATCCAGTCCCGCAGCCGGTCGGGCTTGGGGGTGTAAATGTCGGTGATCGTGGAGTAAATCTGCCAGCATTGGGTTTTCTCCGACGGAAACGGCAGCGGCTTGAAGACGATGCGGATGGCGAACAGGTCGTAAATCTCCTCGAAAGGAATCTGCTTGCGCTGCATCTTGCTCCAGATCGAGTAGACGCTTTTCACGCGTCCCGAAATTTCGTAGTTGATGTTGTCGCGGTTGAGCGAGGCGATGATCGGGGCGTTGAACTTGTTGATGAACTCCCGGCGCGAAGCTTCGCTTTCCTGCAATTTCTGCGTGATTTCGGCATACTGCTGCGGGAAGCGGTACTTCATGCAGAGGTCCTCCAGTTCGCTCTTGATCGAGTAGAGCCCCAGCCGGTAGGCCAGCGGCGCGAAGAGGTAGATCGTCTCGCCCGTGATCTTGATCTGCTTGTTCATCGGCATCGCCCCCAGCGTGCGCATGTTGTGCAGGCGGTCGGCGATCTTTATCAGGATCACCCGTACATCGTCGGAGAGCGTGAGGAGCACTTTACGAAAATATTCGGCCTGCTCGGAGGTGTCGGCGTTGAACACGCCGGACATTTTCGTCAGTCCGTCGACCATCGAGGCGATTTTCGGGCCGAAAATGCGTTCCATGTCCTCCACGGAGTATTCCGTGTCCTCCACGACGTCGTGCAGCAGGGCCGCGACGACCGATTTCACGCCCAGCCCGATCTCCTCGATGACGATCTTGGCTACTGCAATAGGATGCAGGAGGTACGGCTCGCCGGAGCGGCGCCTTACCCCCTCGTGTGCCTCCTTGGCCAGGAAAAATGCACGTTTGATGAAGTTCCAGTCCTCGTCGTTCTTGCAGATCTTGGTGCACGAGAGGAGCAGGTCGTCCCATTTCTCCTTTATAAGGTTCTCATCCTCGGCAGTATATCCCATAGACTACTCCTTTTTGGTGGTCTTCATGGCTTCGCGGACCTTGGCCTCGATTTCGTTGCGCAGCTCCTCGTCGTTTTTCAGCAGCTCCTTGACGGCGTCGCGTCCCTGTCCGATCTTACGGTCGCCGTAGGAGAACCACGATCCGGCCTTCTTGACCACGCCGTAATCGACGCCCAGGTCGACGATCTCGCCGATCTTCGAAATGCCCTCGCCGAACATGATGTCGAACTCCGCGCGTTTGAACGGAGGGGCCACCTTGTTCTTCACGACCTTGACTTTCGTGCGGGTTCCCAACTGATCTTCGCCGTCCTTGATGACCGACATGCGGCGGATGTCGATACGCACCGAAGCGTAGAATTTCAGCGCATTGCCTCCCGTGGTGGTCTCGGGGTTGCCGTAGACCACGCCGATCTTGTCGCGCAGCTGGTTGATGAAGATGCAGACGGTCTTGGTCTTCGAGATGCTCGACGTGAGTTTGCGCAGCGCCTGCGACATGAGTCGCGCCTGAAGACCCATCTTCGAGTCGCCCATCTCGCCCTCGATCTCGGCCTTGGGCGTCAGCGCCGCCACGGAGTCGATGACGATGATGTCGATGGCGCTCGAACGGATCAGCGAGTCGGCGATTTCGAGCGCCTGCTCGCCGTTGTCGGGCTGCGAAATGAGCAGGTTGTCGACGTCCACGCCCAGTTTCTGTGCGTAGAAACTGTCGAAGGCGTGCTCGGCGTCGATGAAGGCCGCGATGCCGCCGGCCTTCTGCGCCTCGGCGATGGCGTGAATCGCCAGCGTGGTCTTGCCCGACGACTCGGGACCGTAGATCTCCACGACGCGGCCCTTGGGATAGCCGCCTACGCCGAGCGCCATGTCGAGCGTGATCGAACCCGTCGGGATGACCGGAATGTCGTTCACTTCGGTGCTGTTCATGCGCATGATCGAGCCTTTGCCGAAGTCCTTCTCTATTTTCTGCATCACTGCGTCCAGCACTTTGAGCTTGTCCGCGTTTATCTGTACTTTTTCTGCCATTATGGTTTTGTTTTGTATCATTAACTTTGTTTCGGTCCGCTGCTGTCGAACTTCGCCGAGCGGCGGGAGCCGTTGTTTCGCCGCCTTGCGGCGTCGGGTCCCCGCCCGAGACGGGGATTTAGGGGGTGGGTCGGATTCGTAAACGACGCTTCAGGCGGCGAATACGGCGGTCGGACGCACATCGGCGGGACAAATTGTATCCTGTCCTTACTTGTAGGAATCAATGATCTGCCGGTAGTGGTTCTTGGTGTCCACCTTGGTGAAAATCTTCTCGATGCGGCCTTCGGCGTCGATGACGAACGTCGTGCGCAGCACACCCATGTACTTGCGGCCGTACATCGACTTTTCGGCCCACACGCCGTAGGCTTCGCACACCGAGTGGTCGGTGTCGGAGAGCAGCGTGAAATTCAGGTCGTGCTTGTCGCAGAAACTGCGGTGCGACTTCTCGCTGTCGGGGCTTACGCCGATGATCCGGAATCCCATCCGTGTCAGTTCGGCCTTGCCGTCGCGCAGGCTTTTGGCTTCGAGCGTACAGCCCGAGGTGTTGTCCTTGGGGTAGAAATAGAGTATCGTGCGCTGTCCTCGCAGATCGGCAAGCGTCAGAGGCTCACCGTCTTGGGTCGTGGACTTGAAATCGGGGGCCATCTCCCCCGCCTGCAACTGTGTCATAGCGTTTTCCGAAAAAGAGATTATTTTCTCAAAGGTATGAATTTTCCGGCGATTTTCATGCTTCCCGGGCGACTTTTTTGCGGCCTAATCCCATTGGTAGGTCACTTCGATCTGCTCGTTGAACTCCTCCTGCGTGGTGTTGAGCCGGTGCAGGCAGGCAGGACACCGGATGGCCGTTTCGGTCTCGACGTATTCGCCGCACCCGACGCACATCGGCAGCAGGCCGTAGCCCGGCTGCATGGAGTGCTCGAACTGCGCTCCGCAGTGCTTGCACCTGATTCTGTAAGCTGTTCCCATTGTCGTTTTGTTTTTGGTTCACGCTGCAAAGGAACGGTCTGCGAGTGACAGGTTGTGACACATCGGTGGAAAATGTAAAATAAACCCGCCGACAGTTGTCGGCGGGTCGTTCGGCTAATGGTGGTGTTCGGCCTCCATGGCCTCCTGCCGGGTCTTGTGGACCGTGCCGTGGGGGTGTTCCGCCGGGGCGTAAATCGAGTAGATTTTCAGCGGTTTGTCACCCGTGTTGACGATGTTGTGCCATTTTCCGGCCGGGACCAGGATCGCATAGTCGTCCGAGACCTCGCGCACGAAGTCGAGGTTGTCCTCGCTGTCGCCCATCATCACGCGTGCCGTGCCCTCCTCCACGCGCAGGAACTGGTCGATGTCGTGGTGTTGTTCCAGCCCCACGTCGCCGCCGGCGGGAATCGCCATCAGCGTCACCTGCAAGTTGCTGCCGGTCCACAATGCGGTCCGGAAATTCTCGTTCGCGAGCGTGTGGCTTTCGATGTTCAGCACCGTCGGTTCGGCTCCGTGATCTTTCAGCGAGACGGGTTCGGCGGAGGCTTTTGCCTGCGGGGCCGGAGCTTGCCGGCAGCACGATGCGGCGGCGAGTGCGAGGCACAGCGCGCCGGTCGTCAGGAGGTGATTTCGTTTCATGCGGTTTGCTTTCAAGGTTTGTGGAAATATAGTGAAAAATTTACATTTTCAGGGCGTTTGCCGCAATATATTCGCGGATATAGCCCGTCAGCTCGGGGGAGTCGACGATGCGGATGTCGTCCAGCAGCCCCACGACGAAGCGTCCCACCCCGGCCATTCCGGCCACCTCCGTGTCGAGCGACCAGCGTCCCCGCCCCAGCGGTTTCACATCGCGTTCGGCCAGCGGATACTCCTCGCACAACAGATTGTAGGCCAGCGTTCCCAGTTCCAGCCGCACGCGGCGGCGCGCCCCGCCGTGCATGCGGAAGGCGTCGATGAATCCCTCGCTGTGGGCTTCTTGGTGCTCCCATGCCGCTTCGGACAGCTCCACGGAGCCGATACGCGAGGTTTTGAAGAGTTTGTTCGTGAGGCTTTCGAGGTCGTAGCACCACACCTGCACGTAGTTGGTCGTGAAGGCGAAAGGCTCTACCCTGCGGTCGCGGACCCCGCCTCCGTGGGCCGACAGGTAGCCGTGCAGCACGGCCTGCCGCTCCTGCTCGATGGCCTCGATCAGCCGCCGGATGTTCGGGGCGTTTTTGCCCCGCACGACGGTGTCGGCCAGCGTCTTGTTGTCGTAGACGGAATAGAGTTTGCGCTTGAGGTTCTGCTTGAGCATATTGGTGTCGTCGATGTTCTCGATGGCGTTTTTCAGGATCACGGCCTCCTCCTCGGTGAAGTGCACCAGCTGCGAGATGTCGCGGAAGTGCGGCGACTCCTTGTCGAGACGGATGCAGTCGCCCGATTTCTTGATCACGAACCCCGCCTCGCGAAAGGTGTCGATATACCGGTAGACCGTGCGGCGCGACATTTGGAGCCGTTCGGCCAGCTGGTCGACGTTGTAGGTGGTGTTGGCCGTCAGCAGCTTCATTAGCCGCAGCAGGCGTTCGAGTTTGGGTTGGTCCATAATTATTCGGCAGCAGACGGCCGTTCGCCGTGCAGAGGTCGTAAATTAGCCATAAGAAAGTCGGATGTTCTTTTTATGAAGTCATCGAATGCAATCAGCATCGGGTCTTCCTTTCCGCCGTGAGCGGCATTTTCGACAATCATCAACTCTTTGGGTGTCGTTTCGAGCAGCGATTCGATTATTTTCCTGCTCATCCAGACGGGAGTGCGGAAATCGTTCTCGCCTACGATCAGGAACAGAGGTTTTTCGAATTCCGGAGCGATATGTACGAGCATCAGTTCGGTCGGAAAATCATCCGGAACCAGCAATTCATTGCGGGTCTTGTTTTTGTACTGCATGACCAAAGGGATGAAATCGTCGAAATCCGTCGGAAGGGAACGGCCGATGAAAGCATTCACCAGATTGTCGGTGTGTGCCGTAATCATGGACAGATAGGCGCCTGTCGACCAGCCGACGATGGCCGTCGCTCCGTCCAGAACTTCCTCCTGTTCGGAGGTCTTCCGTATGACAGCCCGGTAATCTTCCAACATTTCCGTATAACACAGGTAGTTGCGATCCATTGCAAAGGGTGAGCTCTTGCCGAATCCGCGCCAGTCGAAAGTGACGACATTGAACCCCCGGGAGGTCCAATTCTTCGCCAGATAAAGTTGGAAGTAGGACATATTGCCTGCATCGCCATTGCATATGATGATGGTCGGGCGCTTTGCCTTACCCGGCGCTTCGTGGGTTCGGCGGTTTTCGTTCGGATTCCGCAGCTCGCTCTCGGACGGCGGGTTTTGTGCAGGGAAAAACCAGGTTTCGATTTTATAGCCGTCGTTTGTGATGACTTCTAAATTTCTATATATCAGCCCCATGCTTTCCGGCTTCCTGATATATACGGTATCCGGAATAATTGCATGGCAGTTTGCGATTCCTGAAAAGGACGCAATCAAAAGAGTGACGAACGCTTTCATGCTGTTTTCGGCAAATATACGAAAAAGTCGTGACATTGTCTGTCACGACCCGCTTTCGGGTTGGTTCATAGGCGGTCAGTCGAGCAGTTCGGAGAGTTTCTGCGCGAGGGCTTCGCCCCGCAGTTGTTTGGCTATGATCTTTTCCGTCGCACAGTCGATCAGGAAGCAGGAAGGGATACCGCCCAGCGTATAGTCGCTCCACGCCTGTGTCTGGCGCGGGTGCAGACCGAATCCCTGATGAATCTGCGTCCAGCGCATGCCGTAGGTCTCGATGCATTCGAGCCATCGTTTGCGGTTGGCGTCGTAGGAGACGCCGAAGATGTCGAATCCCCGGCTGTGGTATTTCTCGTAAAGCGCTGCGAGGTTCGGGAACTCCGCCCGGCAAGGCCCGCACCAGAGGGCGCCGAAGTCGAGCAGCACGTAGCGGTTGCCCGGTTTACGGACTGTCGCGGCGAGTGAAACGGTATCCCCTTCGGGCGTCTGTCCCGTGATGTCGGCATAAGATGTTCCGACATCGGCGCGCATTCCGGCGATCGTCTTGCGCAGTCCGAGCAGGGCGGGATGCTTTTGAAATGCAGCCGGGAACGAATCCAATAATGGCAGAAGCTCGCGTCCGGGACGATTGGTCAGTAATTCGTTCTCCAGCAGGGATAGCGCCAGGGCGTTGCGGTTCTCGAGAACGACCGCGCGGAATAAACTGTCGCAGGCTTCGGCCGTACGCAGCGGGGAAAGGCCTTTTTGCCTCAACCCGGCGACTTTTTGCGGCAGTTCGTTCCTGAACTCGTTCTGCGGCGTTCCGGTCAGGATGAATTCGTCTTCATTGCGCTTTTCAACACGGATCTCGCCGGTTTCGAGGATGAAATCCGAGTCGCTGATTTGTTCTCCGTCGGCGCCTCGTCCCATATAGAGGAAGGCGCTCACCGGATAGGGCCAGCTTCCTTTCATTGCGAAGGACGAGTTGTCGATTCGCGCCGAGTCGATGATGGTCTCCGGGCCTCCGGCATAGGTGATGATGTACATGTATTTTCCGTCGGTAAACGCCGGGTCGCGGCCCGTAAGGGTGAATTTTACGGCTGTCGATTGGCTGCAACCCGCCAGAATCGCGGTTGCGGTGATGATCGAAAGGGGCTTTTTCATGGGTTTGAGGGTTGGTGACTCCAAATATACGAAAAAGTCGTGACATTGTCTGTCACGACCCTCTGTTTGTACCGACGGTATGTGTACCCAATTTATTGGGCGAGCACCTTTTTTTCGATCTCCTCGACCTGGCGGCGGAACGCCTTGTCGGTCTCGATCAGATTCGTCACGGCCTTGCACGAGTGGAGCACCGTGGCGTGGTTGCGGCCTCCGATGGCCGACCCGATCGTCGTCAGCGGCGCCTTGGTGTGCTGCTTGGCCAGATACATGGCGATCTGCCGGGCCTGGGCGATTTCGCGCGTGCGCTCCGTGGAGTTGAAGCGTGCGAAGTCCAGATTGAGGTATTCGCACACGACCTCGATGATGTGGTCGATGGTGATTTCCTTCTGGTAGAGCTTCACGTAGACCTTCAGAATCTCCTTGGCCAGCGACGTGGTGATCCTGCGTCCGAGGAACGAGGCGTTGGCCACCAGCGACGACAATGCGCCTTCGATTTCCCGCACGTTGGCCGAGATGTTGTCCGCCAGGTACGCCACCACGTCGTCCGTGATCTGCGCCCCGAGTTTCTGCGCCTTGGCGCGTATGATCTTGAGCTTCGTGTCGTAGTCCGGCGTGTTGAGCTGGGCCGACAGTCCCCATTTGAAACGGGTCAGCAGTCGCTGCTCGATGTCCTTCAACTCGACGGGCGGCTTGTCCGACGTGAGGATCAGCTGCTTGCCCGCCAGTTGCAGGTGGTTGAAGATGTTGAAGAACGCGTTCTGCGTACCGGTCTTTCCCGTCAGCTCCTGGATGTCGTCGATGATCAGCACGTCGATCATCTGGTAGAAGTGGATGAAGTCGGGAATCTCGCCGTTCTTGTAAGCCGTCTGGAACTGCGCCTGGAACTTGTTCATCGAGACGTACAGCACCTGCAACTCCGGGTGGCGCTGGCGCACCTCGTGGCCGATCGACTGCACGATGTGGGTCTTTCCCAGCCCCGAATCCCCATATATATAAAGAGGATTGAAGGGGTTGTTTCCCGGGTTCACCGCCACGGACATGCCCGCCGAGCGGGCCAGCCGGTTGCACTCGCCCTCGATGAAGGTCGCGAACGTGAGGTTCGGATTCAGCTGCGGGTCGATGATTATTTTCTTGAGGCCCGGAATTACGAACGGATTCTTTATATTTGCGGTGTTGGTCTGCGTGTTGAAGCGCGAGATGGCCGTCGTGTCGGAATCCGCGGCCACGGGGACCGCCTGGACCGTCGTGCGGGGCACGGCGTAGTGGAGGCGGGTCTGCTGCCCGTAGAGCTGCGAGATGATCGGTTTGAGGAACGGGATGTAGTTCTTCTCGATCTGGCGGACGTAGCTTTCGTTGGGAACCCTCAAGCGAAGCGTCGTGCCGTCGAATTCGAGCGGGACGATGGGCTGAAACCACTTTTCGAACTCCTCGACGGAGGTCCGGGCCTTGATCTGGTCCAAGCAGTTTTGCCATATATCGCTATATGTCCGTGTGTTGTTTAACATGACAGAGGGTTGCACTATTTTTGATGTGACAAAGTTGTGAATAATTTTGCAAAAAGATTCTCGATTTTATGTTGCAGTTCTCCTTTTTTTGTATATAGAAAAACAACGGTTTCCGGGGTCTCAATTTTAACTCCCTGATAGTGAATTATCGAATTTTATTTCGTATATTTGCATATAATTTTTTTGGGACTTCCGAAGTCAAACTATAAATAAAACTAATAAACTTATGGCAAACGAATTGGAACAATTGGTTCTGAAAAAAGCCCAGAGTTGGCTCGACGGCCACTATGACGAGGCGACGAAAAAGCAGGTCAAATACCTGATGGACAACGATATGAAAGAGCTTGTCGAGAGCTTCTACAAAGATCTCGAATTCGGTACGGGCGGCCTGCGCGGCATCATGGGCGTGGGTTCCAACCGCATGAACGTCTATACGGTGGGCGCCGCCACGCAGGGTCTTTCGAACTACCTGAAGAAGAACTTCGCGGGCGAGCGGGTGCGTGTGGCCGTGGCCCACGACAGCCGCAACAATTCGCGCATGTTCGCCGAGCGTGTGGCCGATATTTTCGCCTCGAACGGGTTTCAGGTTTTTCTGTTCGACGCGCTCCGGCCGACGCCGGAATTGAGCTTCGCCATCCGAGAACTGAAGTGTCATTCGGGCGTGGTCGTCACGGCCTCGCACAACCCCAAGGAGTACAACGGTTACAAGGCCTACTGGACCGACGGGGCGCAGGTCACCGAGCCGCACGACAAGAACATCATCGCCGAGGTTGCGAAGATCACCGACGTGGATATGATCGAGACGGGCAAAAATCCCGAAAATATCACCATCCTCGACGAGAAGTTCGATGAAATCTATTTAAATAAGGTGCACGAACTCTCGCTTTCGCCCGAAAGCGTGAAGAAGCACCACGACATGAAGATCGTCTATTCGCCGATGCACGGTGCGGGCGTGCGGCTGGTTCCGGCGTCGCTGAAGAAATTCGGCTTCACGAACGTGATCATGGTGAAGGAGCAGGCTGTCATCGACGGCGACTTCCCCACCGTCGAGTCTCCCAACCCCGAGGAGCGCAAGACGATGGCGATGGCCATTGATCTGGCTGCGAAGGAGGGCGCCGACCTGGTTCTGGCCACCGACCCCGATTCGGACCGCATCGGCGTGGCGCTGCGCAACAAGAAGGGCGAATACGTGCTGTTGAACGGCAACCAGACCCTCGTGCTGCTGTTGAGCTACCAGCTGACCCGCTGGGCCGAGCGCGGCGAGCTGGACGGCAACCAGTATGTCGTGAAGACCATCGTCACCTCGCAGATGGCCAACGCCGTGGCCGAGCATTTCAAGGTGAAGTGCTACGACTGCCTCACGGGCTTCAAGTATATCGCCAAGATCATTCGCGAGAACGAGGGCAAAGCCAAGTACATCGGCGGCGGCGAAGAGTCGTTCGGTTACCTGGCGGGCGACTACGTGCGTGACAAGGACGCCGTGTCGGCCTGCTCGCTGGCCGCCGAGGCCGCCGCATGGGCGATGGATACGATGGGCCTGACGCTCTACGAGTGGTTGCAGGAACTCTACGTGAAATACGGTTTCTACCGCGAGGGCCTCGTTTCGGTGGTCCGCAAGGGCAAGGAGGGCGCCGAGCTGATCCAGAAGATGATGGTCGACTTCCGCGCCAATCCGCCCAAGGCGATCCTCGGTTCCGAGGTGGTGAAGATCAACGATTTCCAGACGCTCGAAACGCTCGACGTGAAGACCGGCGCGAAGACCGCCATCGAGCAGGACCGCAGCAACGTGCTGCAATGGTTCACCGCCGACGGCACGGCCGTTTCGGTGCGTCCCTCGGGCACGGAGCCTAAAATCAAGTTCTACTTCGGCGTGAAGGCGCCGCTGGCTTCGGTCGCCGATTTCGACAAGACGCTGGCTGAACTCGATGCCAAGATCGAAGGCATCAAGAAAGACCTCAAGCTGGAGTAGCCCCCTGCTTTCGGGGCGGTTCCGTCCCGCCGATACCTCCGAACGATCCCGTTCGGAGGTATTTTTTTGTTCCGGGGCGTTCCGGGCGTTTGCACGGCCCCGAAAAGGGCTGGCTCCGCGGCCGGGCCGGCGGGACCATCGGTCCGCCCGCATGCAACACCCTGCATCCGGACCGGCCGCTACCCCGCTTCCATGCCCCTGCGGAGCTGATTTTTGTGTTTCGGCGTAAACAACTAATTATTTAGTTGCGTAATTAAAATATTAGTTGTATGTTTGTGTACGGATAAACTAAATTTATAGTTATGGCAGAGATCGTGAAGAACCGCCCGCAGGAGCTGACCCGGGCCGAGCTGGAAATCATGCAGGCGCTGTGGACCCGGGGGGCCGCAGTCGTACATGGCATCCTCGACGAAATGGAGGAGCCGAAACCGGCTTACAACACCGTGTCGACCATTGTCCGCATTCTGGAAAAGAAGGGGTTCGTCGGCCACAAGGCCTATGGCAAAACCCATGAATATTATCCCCTGATCTCGAAGGACGCCTATGCGCGCCGCTATATGGATACGGTGCTGCATAATTTCTTCGGAGGTTCCGTGAGCCGCCTGGTTTCGTTTTTCTCGGAGAACAAGGCGATTTCGGTCGAGGAGACCGACGCCATCCTCGAAATGCTGCGCGAACGCAAATAGAAACGGCCATGAAATCGCCTTTGCTCTATATTCTCGAAGTGCTCTTTTGCAGCGGACTGCTCCTGGCGTTCTACCGCCTGCTGCTGGTCCGCAAGGTTTCATTCAGGGCCTGCCGCCGCTATCTGGTCGCTGCCGTATTTCTCTCGGCGGTCATCCCGGCGCTCGACATTCCGCTCTACCCTGCCCGGACGGTGGTCTATCCGCTGCCGCTGATTGCCGCGCCCCCGGCTGAAAACTTCGTGCAGACGACCGGGGAGCTTCCCGTTGCCGTTCCGGTCGTCCCATCCGGCTGGCGGCGCATATTGCGCCCGATGGCTGTGGGTGGCTATCTGACGGCGGTGTTTCTGTCGCTTGGGTTTCTTGCGGTCCGCATGGTCGGAATTCGCCGTCTGCGGCGACGGTCGCGTCTGACCGATTGCGGGGCGTACACCCTTGCCGAGCATCCGCAGATCGCCACTCCCTTTTCGTTCCTGCGCACGGTTTTCCTGGGCGGAGGATACGAAGGTCGCCGGCGCATGATCGTTCTCTGCCATGAAGCGGGTCATGTCCGTCACCGCCATTCGGCGGAACGCATCGCCGTCGAGCTGGTCCGCAGTCTCTTTTGGTTCAATCCGTTCGTCTGGATTGCCGGGCGGTGGTTGCAGGAGGTGCACGAATGGGAGGCCGACCGCGACGTGCTCGACGCCGGTTACGACCTTACCGAATACAGAACGGTTATTTTTCACCAACTCTTCGGTCATAATCCGGATATAGCCTGCGGGTTGAATCATTCACTCACCAAAAAACGATTTGCCATGATGACCCAATTCAGAAAACGCCGTTTCGCCGTGCTGCGGCTCGGTGCCGCCATTCCCGTGGTGGCAGCAATGATGATGCTTTGCAGTTTTACCGTCAAAACTCCTCTTCCGGCAGCCGGGGACCCGGACCGGCCGACCGTTACGGTACATATTTCCTCCGGCGGAAAGATTCTCTTCAACGGCCGTCCTGTGACGGTCGGGGATCTGGAGCGGCTGATCGCCGCCGAACGCGAAAAACTCTCCGAAGCCGACCGTGCGCAGATGGAGGAGGTTCTGCGGGCCGACAAAGATGCTCCTATGGCCGATCTGGCCGACGCGATGGACGCGTCGCGCCGTGCGCATGCCTTTCGTCTCAAACTGACTGCGGAAGCTTCCGATCCCGGCATCGTGCGGATGCTTCCGCCCGACCCCCTGCGCCTGCCTGCCGACAGCGCGGATTATGCTTTGCCTGCGACGAACCGCAACGACAGGTAATTGCCCGCGCCGTGCCGTTGAAACTGACCGAACCGAGACGCTGATCCCCCACTGATGCCATAAGCGGGAAATGCCCCATACGACGGCCAAAGCCGCCGCATGGGGCGTTTTTACGGCTTCGGGCCGGGGCTTTGCCGCGGTCGGCGGCGTTTTATAACTTGGGATTGTCGCGGTGACGCTCCTTGTCGCGGGCGGTCTTTTTGGCGAAATTGGCCTCGACGGCCGCCGTGAGGTCCACGCCCGTCTGGTTGGCCAGGCACACCAGCACCCACAGCACGTCGGCCATTTCGTCGGCGAGGTCCTCCTTTTCGCCCGCCTTGAACGACTGGTCGCCGTATTTGCGGGCCATCACGCGGGCCAGCTCCCCCACCTCTTCGGTCAGGCAGGCCATGTTGGTCAGTTCCGAGAAGTAGCGCACGCCGTATTCCCGGATCCAGGCGTCTACGCGCTCCTGCAATTCCTTGATTTCCATCTTATTTTACTCTTATCAGATTCAGTCCGTCGCGCAGCGGGACGATGACGTTCTCCACCCGTGCGTCTTCGACGACCATGCGGTTGAATTCGAGGAGCGCCTGCGTGTGGCGGTCGTTGTGCGCCACGGGCTGCACGACCTTCCCCGACCAGAGAATGTTGTCGGCGATCAGCACCGATCCGCTGTGAACAAGCGCCTTACTGCCGTCGTCGCCCATCAGCATCCGGTAATAGGCCGGATATTCGCGTTTGTCGCCGTCGATGAACACGAGGTCGAATTCGCCGTCCAGTTTCGGGGCGATGTCGAGCGCCGAGCCGATATGCAGACGGATTCTGCCGCCGTGGGGGCTGCGGTCGAAATACGATCGGATGAACTCTTCCAGCTCGTCGTCCACCTCGACGGTGTGCAGTTCGGCCCCTTCCTCCAGCCCCGCGGCCATCGAGAGCGCCGAGTAACCCGTGAAGGTCCCGATTTCGAGCGCCCGCCGGGGCCGCAGCATCCGTACGAGCATCTCCAGCAGACGGCCCTGAATGTGCCCCGAGATCATTCGCGGCGCCACGGCCCGCAGGTTGGTCTCGCGGTCGAGTTCGTGCAGCAGTTCCTCCTCGGGTTCCGAAAAATCGTGGACGTATTTTTCGAGAGCGTCCATCTATTCCTGATAAAATCCGTGTTTGTTGAAGGCGTACGATGCGGCGATTTGCTCCGGCGTGTCGGCTTCGAGCGCGAGCAGGCATTCGCGCGTGAATTCCAGATACCCCGAGCCGTTGGCCGTCACGACGTTGCCGTCGCGCACGGCCTGCCGCTCCTGGTAGAGTTTCTCGCCCGTGTAGTTCGCGCCGCCCCATTCGCGAAGCATTTCGAGGCCGTTTCCGGTGTGCCTTACGCCGTTCAGGAATCCGTGGGCCGCGAGGAACGATGCGGCGTTGCAGATCGCACCGACGAGAATCCCGTGCGACAGGGCCTCCCTTACCAGCGGGACGATCCGTTCGGTTTCGGGCGTCGCCCAGCTCATACCGCCGACGAGGATCAGCCCGGCGCAGTCGTCCGGCAGCGTCTCCGTATCGCAGTCGGGGGTGAGGGTCATGCCGCCGATCGAGCGTACGGGAACTCCCCCGGGCGTCGCATACCGCACGGCGTGGCGTCCCGGGCGTCCCGGCATAACGCCGCCGCGAAGCGCCGGGGCGAGGAATGCCGACTCCCAGTCGGCGAATTGGTCGAGTAATACGAACAATACGGTTTTCATCTTATTTGTAGATTAATCGTGACATATCCGAAAAAACCTCCTCGGCCACCTCCGTGAGCTGCCGGGCCGTCAGGGCGCGGACCTTGGCGTAGACCTGCTCCATGGTGTCGATGCCGTCGTGGACGAGCAGGCTTTTGCCCGCCCCGAGCATGTAGCTTTCGTTGCTCTCGCTCGATATGGCCAGCTGGGCGATGAACTGTTTTTTGGCCATCGACAGCTGGCGCGCCGTCAGCGGCACGGTGCGCAGTTTGTGCAACTGTCCTTCGATCAGCTCGATGCACTGTTCCGCGTTGCCGTGGTCCGAACTGAAATAGATGGCCACGATGCCCGTGTCTCCGTAGGGCGTGTAGCTGGCTTCGATGTTGTACGAAAGTCCGTTCTTCTCGCGCACCACGACGTTGAGCAGCGAGTTGGCGCACGGACCTCCGAGAATGTTCGTCACGAGGGCCAGCGGCAGCCGCCGATCCTCCGAGATGCCGAATGCCCGGCTGCCGATGATGCAGTGGGTCTGGTGCGTGTGCTTCGAGACCGTCTTTTCGAAGGCCCGGTAAGGCGCGGGCGCAGCGCGCACGAAACCGCGCTGCGAGGCGGGCTGCGAGGCGAAATAGCGTGCCGCGACGGCTTCGGCGGTCTTGGCCGAGAAGTTGCCGATCGACGAGAATACCATCTGGTCGGTGGTGTGCGTGCGTGCCGTGAAGGCGCGGATCGCCTGGCCGTCGTAGCGCATCAGCGACGTCTTGCGGCCCAGGATGTTGTGGCCCAGTTCCGAACCTTCGAACAGCATGTCCTCGAAGGTGTCGTAGATCAGGTCGGCGGGCGAATCCTTGTAGGTGTTGATCTCGTCGACGATCACCTCCTTTTCGCGCTCCAGCTCCCGGTCGGGGAACGTCGAGCGGAAAGCGATGTCGGCGATCAGCTCCGCGGCCTTCGCGAAGTCGCCCTTCAGCGTCGTGGCGTGAATCGTCGTGTCCTCCTTGGTGGTGAAGGCGTTCAGCTCCCCGCCGAGGTTTTCCAGGCGGCAGTTGACCTGCCATGCCTTGCGTCGCTCGGTCCCCTTGAAAAAGGCGTGCTCCGTCAGGTGCGCCAGTCCGTACTCTGCGGGATGCTCGTCGCGGCTCCCGGCGCCGATCACCAGCGCGCAGTGCGCCACGGTGTTTCGCACCTGACGGTGAATGCCGCGGATGCCGTTGGGAAGTGTATAGGTAGAGAATTCCATTCAATTGAAAATTAAAGATTAAAAATGAAAAATTGGGCTGCGCGGCTATTTTTGCACATGTGTACGACAATTTTTCATTTTTCATTCTTCATTATTTTTGCGCGCATGCGCAAAAATTTGCCCGTATGGCTTTCGGTGCACTTTTCCAGTTCGCGCGGCGTGCCTTCGAACACGACCCGTCCGCCCGCCGTGCCCGCCTCGGGGCCGAGGTCCACGATCCAGTCGGCGCATTTGATGATGTCCATGTTGTGCTCGACGACGACGATCGTGTGTCCGCGCTGGATCAGGGCGTTGAACGCCGCGAGCAGTTTCGAGATGTCGTGGAAGTGCAGCCCCGTCGTCGGCTCGTCGAAGATGAACATGACGCCTCCCTGCGCCGAATCCTTCGTCAGGAACGAAGCCAGCTTCACGCGCTGGCTCTCGCCGCCCGAGAGGGTCGACGACGACTGTCCTAACTTGATGTATCCCAGACCCACGTCCTGCAACGGTTGCAGCCGCTCGACGATGCGCCGGCAGGTGGCGTTCTTCTTGCTTTCCTCGCCGAAGAAGGCGATGGCGTCGTCCACGGTCATTTCCAGTACGTCGTAGATCGACTTGCCGCGGTATTTCACTTCGAGCACCTCGTCGCGGAAACGTCGCCCGCCGCACGCCTCGCAGACCAGTTCCACGTCGGCCATGAACTGCATCGAGACCTTGATCATGCCCTCGCCCTGGCACTCCTCGCAACGGCCTCCGGCGATGTTGAACGAGAAGGCCGAAGCGCCCAGCCCGTTGTGCTGGGCATAGGGCTGGTCCGAAAAGAGTTTCCGGATTTCGTCGTAGGCCTTGATGTAGGTCACGGGGTTCGAACGCGACGACTTGCCGATGGGGTTCTGGTCGACCATCTCGACCGATTTGAGCAGCTGCACGTCGCCCGTCAGGCCGTCGAAATCGCCGGGTTTCACGCCCGTGTCGTAGAGCAGGCGCCGCAGCGCCGGGTAGAGGATTCCCTTCGCCAGCGACGATTTTCCCGAGCCGCTGACGCCCGTGATGCAGGTCATCACCCCCAACGGAATCCGCACGTCGACATTGCGCAGGTTGTTCTCCCGCGCGCCTTTGACGGTTATCGAGTTGCTCCAACCGCGGGCGGTTGCCGGAACGGCGATCTCGCGCCGCCCCGTGAGGTAGTCGGCCGTGAGGCTCTTTTTGCTTTTCAGCAGTTGGGGCAGCGTGCCGCTGAAGACCACTTCGCCGCCGTTGTAACCGGCCTTGGGTCCGATGTCGACGATCCAGTCCGCGGCGCGGATCACCTCCTCCTCGTGCTCCACGACGATCACCGTGTTGCCCAGATCGCGCAGCTGTTTCAATACGCCGATCAGGCGGTTCGTGTCGCGCGGATGAAGCCCGATCGACGGTTCGTCGAGGATGTAGAGCGAACCGGTGAGGTTGCTGCCCAGCGAGGTCGAGAGGTTGATGCGCTGGCTCTCGCCGCCCGAGAGGGTCGACGACAGGCGGTCGAGCGTCAGGTAGCCCAGCCCCACGTCGGCGAGGTATTGCAGGCGGTTGCGGATTTCGACGAGGATGCGCGACGCCGTTTTCGTGTCGTGTTCGTCGAGTTCCAGCCCTGCGAAGAAGGCGATCAGGGAGTCCACGGGCATCGCCACCAGATCGGCGATCGTCTTGCCGCCGACGCGTACGTACAACGCCTCTTTGCGCAGGCGCGAGCCGCCGCATTCGGGACAGGCGGTCTTGCCCGTGTAGCGGGCCTTCATCACGCGGAACTGGATTTTGCGCCGCTCCGAGTCGATGTATTCGAAAAATTCGTCGAGTCCGTGGAAATATTCGTTGCCGCGCCACAGCAGCCGTTTCTGCTCGGGCGTCAGTTCGTGGAATGGCGTGTGGATCGGGAATCCGAACTTCGAGGCGTTCTCCACGAGCTGCTGCTTCCATTTGCGCATCGTCTCGCCCCTCCAGCAGGCCACGGCGTCCTCGTAAATGGTCTTGCTCTTGTCGGGGATCACCAGGTCCTCGTCAATGCCGATCACCTTGCCGTAGCCCTCGCACCGGGGGCAGGCCCCCAGCGGGTTGTTGAAGCTGAAGAGGTGTTCCGAGGGGCGTTCGAACTCGATGCCGTCGGCCTCGAAGCGCGACGAGAACTCCCGTACGCCCTCGTCCGTGACGATTTCGCAGATGCCCCCGCCGTAGGAGAAGGCGCGGGCCACCGAGTCGCGGATGCGGGTCTGCGAGTCCTCGTCCGTCGCTACGCGCATGCGGTCGACGACGATCCGGATTTCGTCGGCCCGGGTGTCGGGACCGATTCCGGGCAGCACGTCCTCGATCAGCCGCACCTCGCCGCCCGTGTAGACCCGCATGAGACCCTCCGAGAGCAGCAGCGTCAGTTTTTCGATGATCCCCTGCCCTTCGCCCAATACCAGCGGTGCGCCGATGACCACGCGCTGTCCGTCGCGGGCGAGAATCCGGGCCGCCACGTCATCCACGCTGAAGCAGCGCACCTCCTGCCCCGAGACGGGCGAAAAGGTGTGCCCCGCGCGGGCGAACAGCAGTTTGAGGTAGTCGTAGATCTCGGTCGTCGTGCCCACGGTCGAACGGGGGTTGCGCGTGTTGACCTTCTGTTCGATGGCGATGGCCGGCGCGATGCCCGTGATGATGTCCACGTCGGGTTTGTTGATCTTCCCGAGGAACTGCCGGGCGTAGGCCGAGAGGCTCTCGACGTAGCGGCGCTGCCCCTCGGCGAAAATCGTGTCGAAGGCCAGCGTCGACTTGCCCGAGCCGGAGAGTCCCGTCACGACGACGAGTTTGTTGTGCGGAATTTCGACCTCGATGTTGCGGAGGTTGTGGACCCGCGCTCCTTTGATATATATGGAGTTTTCGTGTTCTTTCATGTTACAAATATTCCAATCCGCTTTTCCGAGTGTTTCACACTCGCCGTTATGTACCTTTTGGTGGTAAAAGGCACCCAAAACCATTCGCATGCCGTTCTGGCGGGAGTGCCCTCGGACCGCATGTCGTTCTGGCCTCGGGTCCGCGCTGAACGGGCGCAGTAAATCGGGCCTTTACGGCGCAAAAACACGCGCCGTTTAGGCTGTGGCGGCTTGGCAAACAGCACGCTGTCTGCCCTCGCCTGCGGACGCCTTTACAGCCCCCCCCCGCTCCGGGCGCGCGTTTCCTCGGTCTCTCTTTTTCCGCTGCGAACGATAATGCGGATTTTTTGCCGTCAAAAACGGAGCTGACCCGCAAATATTCCAATCCGTTGTTCGTATTTCATTCCGCTTCGTCCCGAACCGAGCCGCCGGCTTTGCGCAATTTTTCGATAAGCCCCGCTGCGCGGCTTTCGCGGATCGCGAGCCGCATCGTACAGAGGTTGTCGAAGGTCTGCTCCTCGATGCGCGGCTGCTGCTCCTTGACGACCCGCATGATGGCGTTCATCGCCACATAGGGGAAATCCACCCGCACCGTGCGGTCCACCGTCAGCTCCACGATTTCGGCCGCCGCGATGGCCTCGGCCGCCGACTCCCGGTAGGCGGCGATCAGCCCCGGAACCCCCAGTTTCGTGCCGCCGAAGTAGCGGACCACGACCACCAGGCAGTCCGTGATGTCGTTCGAGAGCAGTTGTCCGAGGATCGGTTTTCCGGCCGTTCCCGAGGGTTCCCCGTCGTCGTTGGCGCGGAACGCCTCGCCGCGGGGACCCAGCCGCCAGGCGTAACAGTGGTGCGTGGCGTCGTAATACCGTTTGCGCAGCGCGTCGAGCCGTTCGCGGATCTCCTCCTCCGTGCGCACGGGATAAATCCAGGAGAGGAACTTGCTGCTCCGCTCCCGGCAGGCGGCTTCGGCGGGGGCCGCGACGGTTCTGTAACTGTCGCCGGCCACGTCTACCGAACCTTTCTGAAGAGCCGTTCCCAGCGGATGTTCGCGGGGAAACTCTTTTCCGCATCGAGCGACAGCCATACGAACGACGCCTTGCCCACGATGTGGTCCTCGGGCACGAAGCCCCAGAAACGCGAGTCGGCCGAGTTGTGGCGGTTGTCGCCCATCATCCAGTAGTAATTCATCGCGAAGGTGTATTCCGTCGCCTCTTTGCCGTCGATCACGATGCGTCCGTCGCGCTCTTCGAGCGTGTGCCCTTCGTAGGCCTCGATGATGCGGCGGAAGAGCGGCAGGTTCTCCGCTGTGAGCTGCACCGTGTCGCCCTTCTTCGGAATCCAGATCGGGCCGTAGTTGTCCTGGCTCCAGCGGGGCGCGCCCCATTGCGGGAACACCTCGTCGTTGGGGGTGTAGATATAGCGGTTGACCGAAATGACGTTGCTCAAGCCCCTGACCTTCTCGGCGAGTTCGTCCGTGAGGTTCATGTAGTAGCCCGAGCCGTAACCGCTGTACTCCCGGATTCCGAGGTTGTCGATGGCGTACTGCGTGAAGGGGGCCGAGGTCTGCACCACGTAGTTGTATTGCAGTCCGGGTATCGCCTCCTGCGGTTCGCCGTTGACCCACACCTTTCCGTTGCGGACTTCGAGCGAGTCGCCCGGAAGCCCCACGCAGCGTTTGATGTAGTTCTCGCGTTTGTCGACCGGGCGGCTGATCACCGTGTATTTTTCGTTGAGGCGTTTGCGTCCCTCCTCCTTGCCGAACGACTCCTCGAAGCTGCGCAGCGTGTCGTAATAGGTCACGTTCTGGTTTTCGAGCAGCACCGTGTCGCCCGCCGGGAAGTTGAAGACCACCACGTCGTTGCGGCGTATCGGCTTGAGCCCCTTGAGGCGGTGGTAGGGCCACTTGATCGCCTCGGAGAACGATTTCTTGGTCTGCGAGAAGGGCATCGTGTGGTGTACGAAGGGGAACGACAGCGGCGTGTTGGGCATCTGCGGTCCGTAAGCCACCTTGCTCACGTAGAGATAGTCGCCGATGAGCAGCGTCCGCTCCATCGACGAGGTGGGGATGACGTACATCTGGAAGATGAATAGATGCACCAGCGTCGCCACGACCGTCGCGAAGATGATGGCGTTGACCCATTCGTACACCGTGCGGTAGGTTTTGCTGCGCTGGCACATCTTCACGTTGTGGCTCCAGACGTAGCGGTAGAAGAACTTCGTGATGTAGAGGTCGAAGATGACCGGCAGTCCCAGCAGCAGCCAGAGGTTGCCCGTCCAGACCACGAACCAGAGCGTATAAAGCAACGCGGCCAGCGTGAAACCGACCCATTTGTTGCGTAGCAAGTTTTTGATTTTACCCATGCGGAAAGCCCCGATTTTAATTGTGAATTATGAATTGTGAATTATGAATTGTGAATTATGAATTGTGAATTATGCATTGCGCAGCAGGTCATCCATCGAGTAGACCCCTTGTTTCCCGCAGAGGAATTCGGCGGCCACGACGGCTCCCAGGGCCAGCGTGCGGCGGTTCTTGATCGTGTGTCTGATCTCCAGCACGTCGTCCTCCGATTCGTAGGTCACGGTGTGGATGCCCGGGACGGCGCCTTCGCGCACGGAGCGGATTTCGATCCGGTCGGCGGGCGCCTCTCCGCTGCGTTCGATGCGGTTGGCGGCGTGTTCGATTCCCGGAGCCAGGTTGACCCATCCCTGCTTGCCGGCGAGGTTTTCGGCGATTCCCTCGGCCAGCGTGATTGCCGTGCCGCTCGGGGCGTCCTTCTTCTGGGTGTGGTGCACCTCCTCGATGCGCACGTCGTAGCCGCCCACGCGGTCGATCATCGCGGCCAGCTGCCGGTTGAGGCGGAACATCAGGTTCACGCCCAGACAGTAGTTCGAGGCGTAGAACAACGCCCCGCCCCGCTCGCGGCACAGCTCCTGCAACTCCCCGAGGCGGTCGGTCCAGCCCGTCGTGCCGCTCACCGCCGCCACTCCGCATTCGATGCAGGTGCGGATGTTCCGGTAGGCCGTTTCGGGCGTCGTGAACTCCAGCGCGACGTCGATGCCCGCCAGATGTGCGGCATCGAGTTCGTGCGCGTTATCCGTGTCGATAATCAGAGCCGCTTCGTGCCCTCTTTCCGTGAGAATCCGTTCGATTTCACGGCCCATCTTGCCGTATCCTATGATCGCTGCTTTCATTTGTTTTGTCGAGATATTCGTACAAAGATACGAATTTATTTGAAATCCAAACGCGGCGGCGGGTATTATAGTATGCCGAAGGACGCCGTCCCGTGCTGCCGTCCGGCCCCGTCCGGCCGCCGGAGGTGAAAAAAACGGCCATGCGGGATTTCGCATGGCCGGAAAACGGTCGGTTGTGTGCGCCGTGCGCTACTGCGGCCTTACGAATGAGATTCCCGACGTCGGGAACTTGTTCGAGGCTTTTATTTTGTTTTCGGTCTCCTCGGTGCAGCTCACCGTGCAGGCTCCGGATACGGAGGCCATGTCGCAACACATCTCATCTGTATTCGAAACCAGGTCCATCGTAAACGAGGTCCCCAGGTTCAGAGACGTTAAATTGTTGCAGTTTCTGAACAGTCTGTTCATAAACTCTACTTTTTCGGTGTTGAACATGCTCAAATCCAGCGAGGTCAACGATTCGCAGCGATTGAACATGCCGCTCATATTGGTTACGTTTGCGGTATTGAACGTTTTCAAATCCAGCGAGGTCAACTTTGAGCAACCATCGAACATGGACCATATATGCCCTACTTTTTCGGTGTTGAACATGCTCACATCCAGTTCTGTCAGTTGTTCGCAATTGGAGAACATGCCGCTCATATCGGTTACGTTTGCGGTATTGAGTTTGCTCACATCCAGCTCTGGCAATCCAAAGGAGTTTCTGAACATATTGTTCATATCGGTTGCATTTTCGGTGTCGAGTCCGGTCAGGTCCAGCGAAGTGAGCGCTCGCATCTCTTTGAATGTGCCGCTTGAATTCGTATGCGCCATGATTTTGTCTGCCGCCGTATGAATCACCATTTCGCCCGTCTCGGCATTCCATACGGCATATGCCGGAACCGCTGTCGTTTCGTCCGAGACGATCATTTCGCTGGTCTCTGCACTGTTTGTTACGAACCGGATGGTTTTGATCTTTTTGTCGAATGTTTCGGGGTTTTCTGTGTTGTTGGCCAAGCGCATGAGTGCATAGTTGAATATATAACCATGTCTCAATGTGGACACGCTTTTCAGGGCGTTGACGCCGAGGTTGACGGTCGTTATGGCCGAGCGGGCTACGGAGATGGTTCGGTTTGCCGCGAAGGATTGTATCCTGTTGTCGGTGTCTATCACCTGAATCCTAAACGTTTTGTATTCCGCGGGGGGCAGCGTGACCATAAATTCCGTTGGCGCGTCGGCATTGAGTGCGACGCCCGCCTCGCCGCAGTCGAGAGTCATGTTTTTTGTATCTAAATATTCGTTTTCGTAGGCATTCAGAATTGGCGCGGTTGCTCCGTCGCCGAAAGTGATGGAGGATATTCCCCAGAGAGGTTTATTGGACGAGATGATGATTTTCCGGACCTTCACGCCGCCGAGCGTGGATTTGAGGTTCAGCCGCACGATTCCGAGCACGTTTTTAAACGATAGCTTCGTGCCCTTGGAGACCGCCACCATCGGATATGCATCTTGTTCGATGTTGCCCGCCGTATAATTCTGCGTGTTCGGTAGCGTTACCTCAAGAGATTTGTCGTCCTGATTGAAATAGTTGTTATAATACTTCTGCGGGTAATAGGCCACGAAATAGGGGGCCGATGCATTCAGTTCGGCTCCTGATTCGTAGATAAAGTCTGCGAGCGTTTCGCCCCCGTTTTCGGTTTTGTAGATGGCACAGTCCTTCGGCTTACCCAAGGCGTAGACGGCGATCTGGTCGCCGGCGATCCATTGGGTCGGGTAGTTGCCGTTCTTGTCCTTGTCGCCCAGTTGGGTGCGGGTCCGGCCGCCTTAGGTAATGCCGGTGAATACCAGCCCCGGGCCGTTCGGTCGAGGGGTTGCGTCGGTCGTGGTGTCTTCGGAGCAGGCCCCGAAAAAGAGTGCGGAAAGTCCGCAGCAGAGGAAAAATCGTGCTTTCATCGTTTTCGGGATTAAATTAATAAGAGGTGGAGGTGAATGCGTCGTCGTCGTAGCTTTCACCCTCGTGGGTGTTTTCTCCGCTCGTGGCGAATCCCCGTTCGATGGCGACGATCGTGATCGTTACTTCGGGCGCCTCGTAGGCGCTGCTGTGTAAATGGTCTGTTTGCATGGTGATGATTTGGTAATGGTGTTGAAGAATTGTAACGGCCGGAAACGAAAACGGACGCCGCATGCCATTCGTAATCTGAATGACATGCGGCGTCCGTCGTATGATTGGCCGGAGGTCGCGAAGCGATGCGCTTGCGGACTACCCGACCGGGAACAGCGGGTTCCCCCCCCCTCTCCCGGGAAGCCTTTTCGGTGCGCGTTGTACTTCCCCGCAGGTCTTCGTTGGAGACCGGCGGGGCTGATGCTGTGCGAATTTGTCTATCCGGGATCATGGATTGGGAGCTGAATTGTTCCACAAAAGTAACAAGAAAGCGAAAAAACTAATCGAAATCGGTTTTTGTTTGATTATTTTCGCTCGGAATGGAACGCCTGACGAATCCGCTTTTTCCGACGCCCGGCAATTCCGGAAAAATAATGTATATTTGCCGAAGAATTTACACCACATGCGCTATTTTCTCGAACTTCGGTACAACGGGGCCGCCTACTGCGGCTGGCAGCGGCAGCCCGACCAGCCGTCGGTGCAGCAGACGCTCGAACGGGCGCTCGCTACCCTGCTGCGCGAACCGGTTGCTCTGACGGGCGCCGGGCGTACCGACACGGGGGTCAATGCGGCCTACTACGTGGCGCACTTCGATTGCGAACGCCCCGTCGCCGATCCTGCGCAGACGGTCTACAAGCTCAATTTCCTGCTGCCGGGCGACATTGCCGTGGGCAGCATGACGCCCGTGGCGGAGGATGCGCACGCCCGCTTCCACGCCCGCGAACGGGAGTACCGCTACTTCATCGAGCCGCGCAAGAATCCCTTCACGCGGCACGAGACGTGGCAGTATTACGTGCCGCTCGACGTCGGGCGGATGAACGAGGCGGCGGCGATGCTGACCGCGTACGACGACTTCACCTCTTTCGCCAAGCTCAATTCGAACAACAAGACCAACATCTGCCGTGTGAAGGAGGCCGTCTGGACGATCGACTCCCGCGGCACGATGTGTTTCACGATCCGTGCGGACCGGTTTTTGCGGAATATGGTGCGGTCGCTGGTAGGCACGCTGGTCGACGTGGGGCGCGGACGTTACACGCCCGACGGGTTCCGCTCGATCGTCGAGAGCCGCGACCTGTCGCGGTCGAGCGCCGGCGCGCCGGCCCAGGGGTTGTTTCTCTCGGACGTGGTTTACCCGGCGGACATATTCGAACATCAATGTTTCTCTAAATTCAAAATGTTATGATTGGAACGATTGTTTGGCTGATCGGCCTCGTGTGCGCAATCTGGTGCGTGCTGGACATTTTCAAAAAGAACATCTCCACGGGTGGAAAGGTCATCGCGGCGGTCGTGGTGCTGCTCACCAGCTGGGTGGGGCTTGCGGTCTACTACTTCTACGGCCGCGACCATTTGCAGGAGTGGTTCAAATAACCGTCCTGTGCAGGCGAAAACATGCGGCGGACCATGTCCGGTGTGGGATTAAAGTGATGTAACGACCTGATTCATCGGGTCGTTACATTTTTGTATAAGATAGTAGGTAACGAAAAGGCAACGGTTTGTTTTCAGTCTGTTGCGCTGAAATACCGCGTTTCAAATAACCTTTTGCAAGATACGGAAAATTTTCGCGATAGGCAAATTATACTGAAAAGCATCAAGGGTAATAAAATTAGATAATATTCTTTATAACAATATAACAGCTGAGACGATTACAAAGTGCTGAACCTTGTACTCGTCTTCTGTTTTTATTTAAGATGAATAAAATATATCGATGATAAAATGGCAAGTCAATATATTATCAAATTTAAGAATTTTTCGATATAATTTTCTTTCAGAAATAGATGTCAAAAAATATATGTATTTTTATGATTAGATTTGACAATTATGAAATACTTATTATCTTTTTTAACGGGTTTTCTCCTATTCAGCTGTGGCAACAATAAGCAAGTCGAGCAAGAATTGTCTATTGCGACAAGATTGTTACGCATCGAACCGGACAGCTCATTGCGCATTATCGAGAATATTGACCCCGACCGGATTCTGCGGCGCAGCACGCGGGCAAAATACGCTCTCTTGTATTCCGCGGCACTCGATAAAAATTATGTGGACGCCGATGATGATTCGCTGATACGTATTGCATACCGGTATTACGACAACCGGATTTGTTCGGATTCGGTGAAGTTTCTGATTAACTATCACTATGGGCGAATCTATCAAAACGGCGACGATTATCAGGAAGCCATGCGCTATTATCTGACTGCGGAAAAATACGCTTTCGCGGCGCATAAGAATTATTATCTGGGTTTGGTATACTCCCGCATCGGGGAGGTCTATTCCGAGCAGATGAATTTTAACGGAGCGCTGGAATATTATCGGAATGCTTATGGCGCTTGGGAAAAACTACGCAAGCCTGCGTTTATGAATAATGCGACACTTAATATCGCTAATGCCTATTCCAGTTTGGGCGATAACGACAATGCCGTGAAATACTATTCACAAGCTCTGCAAGCAGCCGTACAGCAGGAAGATAACGATATGGTTATTGCTTGTTTAAGCAATTTGGGGGATATTTATGTAAATGAGGGCGATTATCCCAAAGCCTTGAAAGCCGTAAAGGAAATTGAGCGGACCGCTCCAGATGGTCTTTCAATTTATCAATATAGAGTATTAGCCAAAGTATATTATCTGCAACACAAGATAGACAGCGCACGATATTATTTCAATATCGCTTCGGAGTTGGCGGAGGATATTCGGGACGATGCACAACTGGCATATCTATCTATTCAAATTGAATTGGCATCCGGAAATTCAGAGGAAGCAGCCAATTCGATCAACGAATATATCTGGTTGAGCGATTCCATATCCCGCATGGTGGTATCTCAATCAGCAACCGCCGCCGAGGGGAAATATTATAAAGAGCAAACTGCTTTTGCGAGTTACCGCCTGAAAGTACGAACTTACTTTGAATATATTGTCGGACTGCTGATCTGCACCGTCGCAATTTTCCTAATCTACTACTATCGGGAACGCATGAAACGAAAACAGCAGCAGGTTGAACGCTACATGTTGGCTGTTGACAGCATCCGGGCATCGAAAAACCGCATCCTCGAACATCTTGCCGTCAAGGAGGGACAGGAGGTGCAACTTAAAGAATTGGTGTTGTCCCGCTTCGAGTTCCTCGACCAACTCGGCCGGGCGTTCTATGAACGAAACAATACAAAAGCGCAGCAGGAGGTCATTTACAAACAAGTGAGAAACTTCTTTACGAACCTTGCATCCAATCCCGCGACCAAAAAAGAATTGGAGGAGATCGTAAACACGGTAAATGACAATATCATCGTGAAACTGCGGAAGCAGTTCCCGAAATTCAAACCTGCGGATATAGATTTGCTATGTTACATCTACGCCGGATTCTCGGCGCAAATCATCAGCGTTATAATCGGCGATTCGGTATCGAATGTCTACAACCGCAAATCGAGATTGAAAGCCCGAATTGCGGCATCGGATTCGGCCGAAAAGGACTTTTTTATTCAAAAAATGTAGTAACATGCTGATTGTCAAATAAATTACCCCCCCCCGTTGAAAAATCCAAAAAAAATCAACATGTAATATTTTGTTTTTCAGGCAATTATCGCATACATTATAAAAGCTGCGAGATTTTTGCAATTCTTGCGGTTTTTATTTTGTTGTATATCAATCATTTATTGACTTCGTGTGATAGATTTTATAGGCGCTGATTTTGCTATCGGAAGAAGCCGAAAGCCTAACTTTGCTATTGTCTAACCCACATATCTTATCACATGTACTTTTATTACTTGTGCTGTGCTGCATCGGAGCCGGAATTTGCTTTGAAGCGTATGCAAATCGGAAACGGCCGAAAATCACGTCCGTTTATCTGGAAAAGAAAATGACGGTTAAAGGTCCGCGCAGCGTCATGCCGCCGATTAATGCGGTGCTTTCTCCGGATGGCAACACCATTACGCTCCACTCTCCGGAGAATTGCGACCGGGCATTCGTTACGATCTCCGGCAATGGAACCTATCTTACGGAAATGGTGAATTTCACCGACCAAACTGCGACGCTCGACGTGTCGGACCTCGACTGCGGGGTTTACCTGATTACCGTCGAATATGAAAACGGTACGATTTACACCGGACAGATCGAGTTTACCGAATAATTTCTTAGATTTACCTTTAAAATTATGATTATGAAACATATTTCTATCGTTTTACTGGCAGGTCTTGCGGCTGTCGCTTTTGCCTGCACGAAAGAAACGACCCCTGAACAGACAGCACCGGAACCGCAGGAAATGGGCGTCGGAGGTGGTGATATTGTCTGCATTGACGGCACACTGCATTTTTCATCAGGTGAAGTTTGCCTGAACACTTTGGAATCGCTTACTTCGGAAGAATCTCTGCACGCTTTCGAGAAAGCGCATAATTTCACCTCGTGGCGTTCGTTCACGGATAGTATGTTGGATGATATTATCGCCTGTGAAACTCCGGAGGAGTACCAAGCGGTTCTTGAAACCTGCGCAGGCTATCTTAAAATGGATAATGACCGCCTGATGCCTGTTATCACTTCTGTCGGTTATGCCAGCATTGCAGACATTAATGGTGTTTTTTATGTCGGTGATGTCAAACATACCGTGAACGCGGAATCCGTAACTATCGAGAGGACCGATGCAAAAACAAGGGCTGTTGAAGTTGAAGAAATAGGTTATGTTGCGCCTGTATTCGATGAAACCCAGACCAGAGGAGAGATTTCGCAGAAGTATACGGATCGCCGTCGTGAAACAAAAAAGTACAAAGTTTTCTCTCGCACCAACGTATTGCGTCACTCTGTTGTACAAGAGGTAAATGGACAGAAATACTATAACACCTCCTTTGCTATTCAGGTGCATGTTTCGGGACAAAAGAAGAAGACCCTGATAGGATGGAATACCTACAATGACCGCTTTTATATTGAGAATCTGCATTGGGATTTAACCATCGCCGGGAAACGAATTTCTTTCGAAACATACAGAAATAATTATTCGAAAACGGAATCCACAAAGAACCTGTATGCGACCATCGGTTTCGGAAACGGTCAATTCAACATGACCCCTACGGAAGTACCTATGCCGAGCGGATTCAACTGCATTGTACATAGGGCACGAAGCCGTGAGATGGGTAATTGCGGTGCTTTGACAGACATCAACTGCTGCATGCAATTAATTCAGTTGCCTGTGTCTGAGTGTATTTAACTATACTTCATCAAGGAAACAGAGATAGAAAGTCTCTGTTTCCTTTACTATTTTAACCCCTTTTGTTATGAAAAAACTTCTTTTCCTGCTTGCGTTTACCATCGGATTCATTTCTTGCAACGATGAAAAACATGTTTGGAGCTTCGAGGACATGTTTTATTTCCTGCATAACGATCCATCGCAGGAGGGCTGGGTTGAACCTGTTACGAAAATAACTGTCGGACCCGGTGCGCAGGTGGATTTATTGGTTACACGCAATGCTTTTGCAGCCAAAGCTCATCCCAAACAGACGGTAAAGGTCGTTGTCGAGGAGAATCTTTCCACGGCAAATCCCGGAGGTGATTTCATCCTCAGCGAGCAGGCTTTCAATTTCAAGAATAAGGATGCCCTGCAACTTCCTTTACGAGTAAATATCAGCGGCGGCACGTCCGGTAAAAAAATCGTGCTACGTCTTGATTACGGCTATTATGACGAATGCAGTCCGGAAAGCCGTAAGGGAGATAAGTTGATAATTAAGGTTAAATAAACCATGCTGCGCTGCATTTCGGTATTCTTTGTAGTTTTTATCTGCTGGGCCTGCGAGGTCGATTATTCGTTCGGCGAAAAGGATTTTAAGCCCCGCGTGGTTGTCAATGCGTTGATCTCGCCGCAGGAACCCTTTGCAGTACGCCTGCATTGGAGCCGCAGCTACTCGGCTCAAAGCGGGTTCACTCCCGTTGGGGAAGCCGAAATCCGCCTGTATGAAGATAATACCGAGGTTGTGCGCTGCCCGGCCGATCCGGAGGGTACGACCCAAACAACGTTCCGGGCTGCTGCCGGGCGCTCTTACCGTCTTGTTGTGTCGGTCCCCGGTTATGGCGAGTTGTCTGCCCGAACGACGATTCCCGAAGCGCCCGCAGCCCGCATATCGTTCGCGCACCAAAAGGGATGGTATCGGCATTTCGACATGACTGACCTTACTGCTGGCGTGGATGCCAAAGCTATCTGGCTCCGGGGTACGGAACGGGACAATAACGGAGAAAAAGATATATATGCGTTCTATACGACTTCCGTATTTGTCGATCAGGTGAACGGCGCGAACGACGCCTACGAATCCGACGAAAAAGGAAGTACCATAGATTTCGAATATTTTCTGCGTGTCGCCCGCGAAAATCTCGGCGCAGCATTCCCGCTCCGTTTCTCGGTTTTCGGAGCCGTTGAAAACAGGCACACATTTCAGATTATTGCGGCATCCGATACCTACGACCGCTATATGCGCTCCCGATATAAACATGAGCTGAATACGGGGGAAAGTGCTCAGGAAAATCCCTTTATCGAGCAGATCACGGTCTACTCGAACATTGACAACGGTATCGGCATCTTCGCCGGATATAACTATTACACGACGCCCGAATTACGAACTATATTAAAAAATGCGGAAAAAGAGTAATAATATCGGAGAATGGTT